>ERZ1106950.2028-NODE-2028-length-10963-cov-2.460488_pt1 | contig 10963 bp, 9 predicted proteins | sample MGYA00403675_ERZ1106950 | MGnify/ENA primary metagenome ERZ1106950 (study PRJEB35170, sample SAMEA104062410) | human gut metagenome | biome: human gut; feature: human-associated habitat; material: faeces | place: Denmark | collected 2012-06-13 ... | reverse complement strand
TATTTCATGCAAATCCAATCAAGAAAAGGGGATTCTTATGAGTATCATTAAGAAATGGAATGGCTTGAGTTTGTTTACGCGGATTATGGTAGGTTTTGTGCTGGGTATTCTCTGCGGCCTGGTGATGGGACCCCAGGCTAAGATGTTTAACTTTTTGGGGACCATTCTGGTCCGTCTTCTGACCATGGTGGTGGCGCCGCTGGTGCTGTGCCTGCTGGTCTGCGCGGCCGCCGACGTGGGCGACTACCGAACATTGGGAAAGATCGGCCTGAAGACGGTGGTGATCTTCCTGGTGAGCACCGGCTTCGCTATTTTTATCGGCCTGGTGATGGCCAATCTGATCAATGTGGGAACGGGCGTGAATATTGAGATTCCCAAGGAGGCGGAGGAGTCCTCGGTGGTGATTCCCAGCGCTCTGGACACCCTGATCAATATTATCCCGAAAAACCCCTTTGAGGCGCTGAGCACCCAGAATCTGTTACAGATCATCTTCTTCGCGCTGTTCTTCGGCTTCGCTCTGATCAAACTGGGCGACAAGGGCGCCGTGGTGTTAAACTTCTTCCGCGGCTGCACGGACGCCATGAAGGAGATCACCTCCATCGTGCTGGAATTCACCCCTTACGGCGTGTTCGGCCTGATGGCAAACGTGGTGGGCACCAACGGCCTGGGAATTCTGCTTCCCTATATGAAGACGATTCTGGCGGTTTACGTGGCCTCCGCCCTGTTCACCGTGCTGGTGCAGGCGGGCCTGATGGTGGGTGTCGGCGCTCATATGAGCCCGGTTAAGTTCTTAAAAGGCGTGAAGGAAGCCGCCATGTTCGTGTTTGCAACCTGCAGCAGCGTTGCCACGATTCCGGTGAACTTAAAGTGTGTGAAGAAACTGGGCGTCAGCGACGAGATCGCAAACTTCGTGATCCCCTTTGGCGCTGTGATGAACATGAACGGAACGGCGATCTACGAGGCGGTGGCGGTTATCTTTACGGCTCAGGTGTACGGCATTGAGCTGACCCTCATGCAGCAGATCATGGTCATGCTCACCGCTACCCTGGCTTCCGTGGGAACCGCGGGCGTGCCCGGATCCGGCCTGGTGATGCTGACCATTGTGCTCAGCTCCGTGAACCTGCCCATGGAGGCCATCGGATTGCTGGCCGGTATCGACCGCATCCTGAACATGGGCCGCGTGATCCCCAATATCGTGGGCGACGCAGCCACCGCAGTGCTGGTAGCCAAGACCGAGGGCGCATTGGCCGACGTGCCGGAGAGCGCCGCAAATGCTTAGAAATGTGAGGAGGAGTATATGGAAACCGGAAAAATCAACGCGCTGATGATGGAGGAGACCGACAATGTGGTGACCTGCGTCATGGAGATCAAAAAGGGAGACGCCGTAGTTTACCGCAAGGGAGATACATACTGTACCGTGGAGGCGCTGGAGGACATTCCCTACTGCCACAAGATCGCCCTAATCCCCTTTGACGAGGGGGACGAGGTGGTCAAGTACGGCGAGATGATCGGGAGAACCAACCGGGCTATCGGCAAAGGGTGCCTGGTGAACCATGAGAATATCTACAGCGTACCCAGAGATTACGAGAGCGAGATGGTGTGAGGAGGAGCGATATGGAATTTTTAGGATACAGAAGGTCGGACGGAAGAGTGGGGATCCGCAACCATGTGCTGATTCTCCCGGCCTGCGCCTGCGGAAGCGAGAGCTGCCGGGTGGTGGCAAGCCAGGTGCGCGGGGCCGTGAACATTATTTTTAACACGGGCTGCTCCGATGTGGCGGCGAACACGGCCATGTCCCAGAAGGTGCTGACCGGATTCGCCTTAAATCCCAACGTCTACGGCGTGGTGATCATCGGTCTGGGCTGCGAGACCGTCCCCCACAGGGAACTGCGGGAGAAAATACAGGCCCTTACCGACAAGCCGGTGGCCTCCTTCGGAATCCAGGAGGAGGGAGGCACCTTAAAGACCATCGAGAAGGCGGTGCGGGCCGCACGGGACATGGCGGCCGCGGCTTCCAGGCAGCAGCGGATTCCCTGCGACATCTCGGAGCTGCTCATGGGCATCGAGTGCGGCGGTTCGGATGCCACCTCGGGCATCGCCTCCAACCCTGCGGTGGGCGAGCTCAGTGATCTTTTGGTGGACGCGGGCGCTTCCACCATGATGAGCGAGACCATCGAGTTCATCGGCGGCGAGCACGTGCTGGCAGAGCGCGGAGCCACCCCTGAGATTCACAACCGGATCATTCAGATCTGCAAGGAGTACGAGGAGCATCTGGCGGGAGCGGGCCAGAACTGCCGGGCGGGCCAGCCCACCCCGGGCAACAAGGCCGGAGGGCTTTCCACCCTGGACGAGAAGAGTCTGGGCTGCATCCGCAAGGGCGGCACCCGCCCGGTGGTGGAGGTGGTGGAGCAGGCCGCCCGGCCCACCAAAAAGGGCGCCATCATCATGGACACGGCGGGCTACGATATTTCCTCCGTCACCTCCATGGTGGCGGGCGGCTGCCAGGCCATCGTGTTCACCACCGGCCGGGGCACCCCCACGGGCAACGCCATCGTCCCGGTGATCAAGGTCACGGGCAACAAGCTGACCTACCAGCGCATGGAGGACAACATGGACGTGGACGTCAGCGGCATCGTAGACGGCGCCTGCACCATCAGGGAGAGCGGAAAACAGCTCTTCGATGAGTTCCTTGAGGTGTGCAACGGCAAGATGACCAAGGCGGAGGCCTACGGGTTCTCCGATATCGCGGTGGATCATGTGTGCCGGTTTGTGTAGTGCGTGTTTTGGGAGAGATTGAGTGAGGAAACAGAAACGAGGAAAAGCTGGTGGGAGATGGGTTCCCATCAGCTTTTTTGAGTGTGAGGGGCTGCGTGCGCCGGCTCAGGGCGGTTGCCGGGAAAACCGGGTAGTCAAACCTTCCGGGATATGGTAAAGTTGTGTTTATGAGAACAGGAAAGGGAGGACACGGTTATGACCGCAGAGGAATTCAGAAAAAAGCTGGAGGAGGATGAGGAGTGGGCACCGGGCTGGGAGGCTATTGAGAGCGTCTTTGAGAAGCTGTACCCGGGCAGGGAGCCGTCCCATTACGGCACCAATATGGCAGCCCGGGCCATGTTCGGCGGGGATTGCTACCTGGACGGGTATTCCATCTACGATTCTCCCAACGGCTACAAGCACATCGTCACCTTCGGCATGACGGAGCTGTACGCCGACGAGGACGCCCTGGGCGGCGAGTGGAACAACTGGGGGTATGAGATGACCATCAAGCTGGCGGAGACGGACAATGAGAGCTGCATGTGGGCCATCGGCATGCTCAGCAATCTGGCGTACTACACCTATACCGAGAAACGGTTTTTCGAACCCTTCCAGTTTATCGCAGGGGACGGCGGCTCCATCAACCGGGACCGGGATTCTCAGATCACCGCCCTGATGACGGTGTACGACACGGAGGCCCGGGGCGTGGACACCATCTACGGCAGGACGGATTTTATCCAGCTGGTGGGCATCACCGAGCGGGAACTGGATCTGCTGAAGGCGGACCGGGAAAACGCCCGGGTGCTGTACGAGCGGATGCGGGCGGAAAATCCGCATTTGGTGACGGATTTGAATCGGACGAAATCGTATTTGTAGGGCTTGCGTGGGGCCGGACTTAGGCTCGTTTGCCTGGCCCCGGCTCCCCGGCTCGCGTACCCGGCGCATCCGGCTCGCGCACCCGCCTCAGCCGCCCAGCTCCCGCTTCAGTTTGCGGAAGGAAACCACAAACAGAGCCACCGTGGTGCACACGGCCACGGCGTCCGCGATGGGCTCGGCCAGGAACACGGCCATGACCTTGTTCTCAAAGAACCGGGGCAGGAGATAGATGAGCGGAATCAGCAAAAATACCTTGCGCAACAGGGCCAGAAACAGGCTGGTCTTGCTGTCCCCCAGGGAGATGAAGGTCTGCTGGCAGGCGATCTGCGCGCCGAACATCAGGGAGGCTGCCATGTAGATTCTCAGGGCCCAGACGGCGTATCCGGTCAGGGTCTGGTCCTGGGTGAAAATGCCGGTGAACACGTGAGGGAAAAACATAGCCACGGACCACAGCACGGTGGCGTAACCCAGGCAGGTGACGAGCAGCAGGCGGAAGGCGGAGTCCACCCGGTGGATTTTCCTGGCGCCGTAGTTGAAGCTGATAATGGGCTGGGCGCCCTGGCACATGCCCATGAGGGGCAGCAGGGAGAACTGCATCACGCTGCTGCAGATGGTCATGGACCCCACCGCGATGTCGCCGCCGTAGCGCTGCAGGGAGGTGTTGAAGCAGATGTTTAAGATGCTCTCCGTAAACTGCATCACAAATGGGGCCGCGCCCAGGGCGATGGCGGGCATCAGCACGGACTTTTCCACCTTCAGGCAGGGGATGCGGATCTTTAAATAGCTCTTGCCGGACACCAGGAACATGACCACAAAGGCCGCGCTGATTCCCTGGGAAATGATGGTGGCCAGGGCTGCCCCCCGGACGCCCATGTGCAGCACGAACATGAGAATGGGGTCCAGGATAATGTTGCAGACTGCGCCGATGAGCACGGTCAGCATGCCGGTTCGGGCATACCCCTGGGCGTTGATGAACGCGTTTAAGCCGAGGGCCAGCTGGACGAAGATGGTGCCGATGGAGTAGATCTGCATATAGCTCCAGGCATATTCGATGGTGTCGCCGCTGGCGCCAAAGGTTAAGAGGATTCTTTGACCGAACAGCTGAATGACCGCGGTCAGGATCAGCGATACCGCGATCAGAGCCGTGGTGCAGTTTCCGAGGATCTTCTCGGCCTCGTCCCTGCGGCCTTTGCCCAGCATGATGGAGGCCCTGGGAGCTCCGCCCATGCTGACCAGGGCCGCAAAGGCGGAGATGGCCATGATGATGGGGAAGGTGACGCCCACGCCGGTCAGAGCGCTGGCGCCCACATCCGGCAGGTGGCCGATGTACATGCGGTCCACCATATTATAGAGAACATTGATGACCTGGGCCGAGATAGCGGGAAGTGCCAGGCTGAACAGAAGCTTTCCGACACTGCCGGATCCGAGATCCACCTCTTTTACATTTTTCTGATCCGCCATAAATAACACGTCCTTTCACAAGTGATAAATAAGTGTGAATAATAATCATTTAATAACTATAACGCGAAGAGAAGGGAAAGTCAATGATATGATCAAGGCAATCTTTTTTGACATCGATGGAACGCTGAGGGATTTCGAGGAGAAGGGCATACCGGAGTACACCCGCAGGGCCCTGGATATGGCCCGGGAGGCGGGAATGCGGCTGTGCATCGCCACGGGGCGCCATTGGCTGGAAATCGAGGAGGAAGGGCTTTTGGGGGATCTGGAATTTGACGCTTACGTGACGCTCAACGGGCAGCTCTGCTATGTGCGCGAGGGACGGGAGCTTCCGGGGCGGGCCATTTATAAAAATCCCATTGATCCGGGGCAGGTGAGACGCCTTTTGAAGATGATGGAGGAGGAGCCGTTCCCCTGTCTGTTTATGGAGGAGGGCAGGATGTATATCAATTATACGGACCCGCGGGTGGAACTGGTGCAGCGGGGAATCGGCACCGCGCTGCCGCCGGTGGGGGACATCGGGCGGGCGCTGGAGAATCCGGTATATCAGATTGTGCCTTATGTGGATGCGAAGCGGGCCGGAGAGATTATCGCGGGCCTTCCGGGCTGCGGCCATGCCATGTGGCATGCGGGAAATGCGGTGGATCTGCTGCCCTTTGGAGGAGGAAAATGCGGGGGGATTGAGAGGACGCTGGAGTATTTCGGGATGAAGGCGGAGGAAGCGGCGGCTGTGGGGGACGGGAAGAATGACGTGTCGATGCTGGCGTATGTGGGAGTGGGGGTTGCAATGGGAAATGGGTGTGAGGAGGCGAAGCGGGCAGCGGATTTTGTGGTGGAGAGGATTGAGCTAGAGGGGCTTTTGGAAGCGGTTGAAGGGATTTTGAGGCGGTGAGATAAAATCGAAGGGACAGAGTTTTGGGAGCGGCACACAGGTATTTGCCTGGAGCCGCTCCTGGTTTTATCCTCTCTGATGTCTGCGGCGCACACCGCCGCGGCGCTTGAAAAAGCAGCGGAAATAGCAGCCTGCCGTGGGACGGTTAATCCCCCTCCACTAATGCGGAGACGGCCCTGCTGGAGCTGCATGGACGGGCGTTGCCCCTATCCCTGCGTTGGCCCGCCCAGACGGCACACCGCCCGCCCCTGTCCGGCGTCCAGGATCAGGCAGGCTCTGTTGCCGCTGAGGTCGTAGAGCTTCACAATATCGGTCAGCTCCGTCTCGCCGGGCAGGAGGGCTTTTAAGACTTCCGGGTAGCGCTGCAGCAGCTCGGGCTGATACAGGCGGGTGTTGCGGTTGTCGTTGATGGCCCCATAGTAGACGTCGGCCTCCACCAGATCCTGGAACATATGGCTTCCGTAGGACAGCTCCGGATGGTAGCCGGCGTCCTTGTACGCCACCTCGCAGATGGCGTTAAACTGGCTGATTTCCGCGTAGGACACCGGCACGCCAAGCTCCGGGGAAGAGGTGCCGATGCGGCCGGGAACCAGCAGCATGAGCCGCCCGATCAGCCGGGCCACGTCCGTCTTTTTCGCGTAGGGATACTCGTAATATTTCCGGGGGTCCAGCCACACGATGTAGTCGATCAGCTCCGTCTTGGAGCGGCGCATGGTGGTCTGGCGCACGTCGAAGAGCAGATTGTCGTCCACGCCGGTGGGGATGTGCACCTGCTCCGACGCGGCGGACTGCAGGGGGCGGGACTGGAGCAGGTTCAGCTTCCAGGTATTTTCCTCGGGACAGGTGATGGCAAATTCCACATCCACCGGACATTCATACTTGGATTCCAGCATCTGCAGCATGGAGTACATCATGCTGATGAACTCGTGATTGTCCACAATGCCCTGACAGTCCGCAAAATAAACCTTTTTATACACGTGCCGCTCCGCCAGCAGGTCCTCGGCTTCGGTGTCCCGGCTCAGCACCAGCTTCTTCTGCCATTTGGGCAGCAGCTCGATGATCTCATCCAGCTTTTTGGTGCAAAGCTGCTTTTTCGGGAAGTCCAGGACGTCCACCTGCCGCTGGGAGTATTTGTGGCGGTCCGCCAGGGTGGTCCGCAGGTTGGCCTGAGAGCGGTCCAGCCCCACTAACCGCGGATAGTCTCCGGGCGTGCGCTCCACGGCCCGGGTTCCGAGACCCGCCACCATGCGCAGCATCCCGGCCCTGGGATTTAAATACTCCATCCATTTGTAGGGATTGTAGGAACAGCCCATGCCTGCGGCCACCGGCAGGTAGTAATCCCCGTAGGTCTGGCCGGAGACCTGCTGGATTAGCAGCGCCATCTGCTCATCCATGTCCAGCAGATGGCGTTTTCTACGGTATTCAATGGCTGATTCGTTCATTACGCTGGCGTAGACGCGCCGGATGGCGTCCTCCAGCTCTTTCAGGCGTTCTTCCTTAGTCCCCTGGTTCATGCAGAACACGGACTCGTACTTTCCGGAGAAGGCGTTTCCGTAGCCGTCCTCCATGATACTGCTGGAGCGAACGATGATCGGCAGATTGCCGTAGTGGTCCAGCATCTCCTCCAGCTGAACCCGGATCTCCTCCGGGATTTTTCCGTTCTGCAGCCGCCTTGTCAGCTCCTCGGCCTCCTGGAAATGCTCCTTTTCCAGTTTGTGCCGGGCTTTCAGTTCGGCGCACCGGTTTAATACCATGTACTGGTAGAACACGTCCGTGCCGATAAAATAGGAGTTGTGAGGTTCCATGTGGGCCGCAAGTTCCGGCATTTTGAGCGCGATCAGCTTGCGGGCAACCAAAAGCCCGCAGGCCTTGCCGCCGATCACTCCGCTGCCGATCCGGCGCGCGTTCACCGCCCGGAAATCCGCTGCGGTAAAGTATTTCAGAATCAGCTGCTCCATGTGGCTTTCCGAAGTCATGAGCTTATTACACACCCATTTCTGCTCCTCCAGCGTCAGGCTTTCCTGTTTCAGCATTTCCGTCCAGTCCGTCATCTTATTTCTCCCGTCTTATGTATTGAGTGCTTTATAAGTAATGTAACGCAAAAATGGACCGGTGGCAAGGGACATTTTTACACAGGGCCGTATCCCTTTTTCCGATGGAATACCAGCAGCAGACCCAGATAGCAGCAGCACAGGAAGCCGATTTGCAGGGCCGTCTCGATAAAGAGGGGCAGCTGGCCGGAGGGGCTGGAGATGGGGGTGGCGAAGCGGTAAAGGCCGATGGAGATGGCGAGGAGCAGGGAGGGTTTTAGAACCATACTCCAGGCGTTCCAACGGAAGGGGACCAGGCGCTTTAGGGAGAGCAGGCTGAAGAGCGCCAGGGCCAGCTCGCTGGCCAGCATTCCCCAGAGGTAACCCTGGATGCCGAAAACCGGGATGGCGAAGAGGACGAAGGCCAGACGGATCAGCATGGCAAGTACGTTCTGGAAGAAAGTGATGGAGGTTTTGCCAAGGCCGTTTAACACGCTTCCCAGGGTGGTGGCCAGGTACATGAAGGGGCAGAGCCAGGCCAGGATGGTGATGAAGGCGCCCGCGTCCGGGTCGCGAAAGACGCTGACGCCCAGCTGGCTTCCGAACATGGTAAAGACGCCGATGCAGAGGATGCCCATGTAGCAGCTGTAGCGCAGGGACATGGAGATCACGGAGGAGATGCGCTCCTCGTTGCCGTCGGACTGGGCCTCGGCCACCGTGGGCAGCAGAAGCACCGCCATGGAGTTGGTGATGGCGGAGGGGAAGAGGATGAAGGGCAGGCTCATTCCAGTCAACACGCCGTAGACGGAGAAGGCCTCGCTGTTTGTGAGCCCGAAGCGCACCAGGCGGTTGGGAATCCAGATGGCTTCCGCGCTGCCTAAGAAGTTGAGCACCAGGCGGTTGCCCATGAGGGGGAGGGCCAGGGCCATTAAGGGGCCGGAAGTGTCGCGCAGCCCCGCGGTGAGCCCGCCCCAGCCGGCAGTCTGAAGGCCGGGGCGCAGGCCGCGGTCCGGCGGGAACAGGAGCAGGGAGAGGAAGGTGAAGGCGGCCGAGGCCATTTCCCCGATCAGGTGGCCGTAGACGGCCAGGGTGACGGTGATCTCCCGGCCCCGCTCCGCCCAGATATCCACGATGAGGAATACCGCCGCCATGCGGATCACCTGCTCCGCCACTTGGGAGAAGGCCGGAACCCGGGCCTTCTGCATGCCATAATAGTAGCCGTTGATGCAGGCGTGCAGGGCTGCGAAGGGCACGGACAGGGCCATGACGGGCAGATAGGGGGCGCAGCGCGGCTCCAACAGCAGCCTGGCGGCTAAAAAGTCGTCGAACCGGCAGATGAAGGCGGCCAGCAGGACGGACAGGGACATGGAAATGATAAGGCCGCTTCGGAAGGCTGCCCGGCCCCGCTTCATGTTGGCCGCCACGTACTGGGAGAGGGCGGTCTGAATGGAACCGGCGCAAAGCAGATGCCGAACACCGGGTGGACCATGTTGTAGATGCCAAGCCCTTCCGCGCCGACGGCCCGGGACATGAAGATCCGGTAAAAGAACCCCAGAACCCGGCAGAGGAAGCCGGTCCCGGTGAGCAGCAGCGTGCCCGTAATAAATGCCCGCTTTCGCGGGGACAGCCAGCTGCCTATGGATTGTGAGGAAGTCTTGGGACTGTTCATATAAACTCCGGGTTTTGCGAATTATTATAAATATATGGGGGAGGCGGTAGGTTATGACGCGGGCGGGAAGATTGAAGCGGAAAGATTGGGAGCGGCTTTGCGGGAGAGGTCCGGGAGAAAAATGGAAAGGGACGGGGCAAAACGGCCCTGCGCCGGGGAAGCGGGCTGCAGAGCCGTATGTGGGGCTTGAAGTTGTCTGGCTTTTTCTAATAGAACATCGACATGACGATTCCCTGGCTGTAATCGCCGAATTCCCGGCCGAAAAGATTTACGCCGCCTACAAATTTGGCAGTTTCACGCACGGAGACGGCAAAGGAAATATAGGGCTGGGAGGGCAGATTCAGCGCCTCCAGGGTGATGTCGGGATTTTTCAGCTTTCCGTCAAGATAACCGCCGTTGGGACGCACGGAGACGGTTTTCAGAAGACCGTACTGGGTGCTGCCGGATTTCCAGCTCTCGGGAGTCAGACTGCCCCTTCTGGCCCCGAAGTCGCCCGGAGACTGGTAAGTCAGGATATCGCGGCCGTTGACCGTGAACGTGATGTCCGAGGGCCAGTCCTCCGCGAAGCCCGGGGCCTCTGAACACAGCTCCAGGCTGAATGTCAGCTCTTTTAGCGGCACAGGCGGCGGGAAATTGGGAAAACGGTATTCGATAAAACCCTTGTGAAACCACAGGAGCTGGGCGTTGGTCCGCAGAGGGGAGTAGAAGGCGCGCGGGTTGTCGTAGGTATCGATGCCCCCGCTTTTATCGGCCAGGCCGCAGGTGGGCGCTACCTCAAAGTCGTAATAATTCCCCACCGGCATGTCGAAGGTGATACTCTTGCTCCGGCGGTCGGCCTCCGGCATGGATACGTCGATGCGGATTGATTCCACGCTGTTGATGCACACGCGCATGGAGCCGCGCAGGCCTGGCTGAGATTCGGTTACCACCATGCGGGCCTCCTCCAGGCAGCGTATGTGCATAGCGGTGGAGGATACCGGAATGTCGAGCGTGGAGGCGATCTCCTGAATCGACATGGGGGTATTGTCCAACAGGTTTAAAATCTGGAGGCGTACGGGCGAGGAGATGGCCTTTCCGATGTGAACCAGCTGTTCCTGGTGGGAGGGAACGGTGGTGCGCAGGTGAATGTTCCGGTCATTGCTCAGCTGAATGGGTTTCTTTGATTTTGACATAAGCGCTCCTGAGTGTTCTGATTCATTTTCTTTTATTCTATCAAAACTGAAGTATAAATTCCAGTAAATTTTCAAAAACGTCCATTTAATTGTATAAAAAATGTAATAAATA
>ERZ1106950.2024-NODE-2024-length-10968-cov-10.950243_pt1 | contig 10968 bp, 10 predicted proteins | sample MGYA00403675_ERZ1106950 | MGnify/ENA primary metagenome ERZ1106950 (study PRJEB35170, sample SAMEA104062410) | human gut metagenome | biome: human gut; feature: human-associated habitat; material: faeces | place: Denmark | collected 2012-06-13 ... | reverse complement strand
TTTTCAAAATATCGTACACACGGCTTTCTGTGGGAGTGCGTATATAGTTTGAAACCAAAATAAAGAACACGAAACCGAAAAAGGGCAGTGTGTGGAATACCTAAAATGAACCTAAAATGAAAAAGTAATCGCAGCTAAAGACCACGGAAATCTACCCCCCTAGAAAGCGATTAGTTTTGCATAAAGCATGGACAATTGACATAGAACATGATTTTGGGTATACTAAAGATGCTTTTACCAGTAGGCAGGGTAGAGCAATGCAGCGGTGCAACTTGAGCGGCCTGCTGGCTTTTGCGGGAGGACGACTTTTTAAGCCGTCCTTTTTTGTATGTAAGGAAAATGTCCTCCTGGAAAATGAATGCGCTAAACCGCGGGAGTTTGAGGGCAGAGCCCTCAAATGATAAAGGGGGCATGGCAGTTGAAAAGAAAAAGTAAGCTTACATTGCAGGAACGTTCTGTCATTGAAATTAGTTTATACCAGGGAACAACGCTTGAAGAAATTGGACTGAAACTGGATCGACACCCTACAACCATAGCTCGCGAGATTAAGAGCAACAGAACCTTAGCTTCGCATCGTACGTATTTTGGAAATGATTGCAGGAGAGCAAATATTTGTGACAAGAAAAATCTTTGCGGTAAACAGGAATGTAATCGTAAATGCGTATCGTGCAAAACAGAAAATTGCCATGATTACTGTAAATTTTACAGTACAACGTATTGTTCATTAGTTGATGCGCCGCCATATGTTTGTAATAACTGTGAGAAACGCCCGTTTTGTAATTCGGAAATGTACATTTATACGGCCAAGCTGGCTGATGAGCAGGCAGCAAGAAGGCGAAGTGAAACTAGAAAAGGTGTGAGATTAAATGAGGATGAGTTAGAGCAAGTAGATAACTTGGTTTCGGAATTAATAAAGAAAGGGCAGCCATTAAGTCACATTGTTTCCGAACATGGAAATGAATTGCCTGTAGGATTAAGGACACTATATAATTATATTGATGCGGGTGAATTGACAATAAAAAATATCGATCTCCGAAGAAAAGTGATTTATAGAAAACGTAGAAAGAAAAAGGACAATGACAGATTAGACAAGCAAATCTGTCGGCAGGGGCGCACATATGCAGCATTTAAGTGTTATATGGAGAATCAGGACGCAAATCAAGTTGTTGAGATGGATACGGTTAAGGGAAAACGTGAAAAATCGCAATGTCTTCTCACAATGATTTTTCGGAAGAATAGCTTGATGCTGATTTTCCTTCTTTCAGATTGCAAGGCTGAATCGGTTGTTGCTGTGTTTGATTTTCTCGAGGAAGGTCTTGGATTGGATCGGTTTAAGCGCTTATTTCCGGTTGTGTTAACAGACAATGGAAGCGAATTTAAACATGCTGACCGTTTAGAAACAACAAAGGAAATTGAAGACAGAACGAAAATTTTCTACTGCGATCCAATGGCATCATGGCAAAAGCCGAAAGTAGAAAAGAATCATGAATTTATTCGCTATATAATTCCCAAAGGAAAAAGCATGGAATGTCTCACCAAAGAAAAAGTGATTTTATTGATGAACCACATTAACAGTATTAGAAGAGAAAGCTTGGGTGGCCGATCACCGTGGCAGATGGCATCTGAGGATGAAGACATGCGCGTTCTTATGAAACTCCTTAATATGAAGGAAATTGCGCCGGATAATGTACTTTTGACCCCAGACTTACTGGAAGATTGATTTTGAATGGACTTTTGTCCTTTTTTCTTTATCATAGAGGCTGCGATTACTTTTTCAAAATATATTGGCAGTCTCAGCTTTGCTATGTGCTTTTTTATTAGCGATAAATCAAAATATAACGCAGATTCTACGAAATCCTTTTAAATTGGGTAGGGGTGATGCTATCCAAAAGGCCTAAGAAAGGCAAATGCAAAGAGGTGGGGTGCAGTGGACTGCAATGAGTATTTCATTCAAGCGTGCTTTTTTATTAGCGATAAATCAAAATATAACGCAGATTCTACGAAATCCTTTTAAATTGGGTAGGGGTGATGCTATCCAAAAGGCCTAAGAAAGGCAAATGCAAAGAGGTGGGGTGCAGTGGACTGCAATGAGTATTTCATTCAAGCGTGAAAAAGAGAAAACCGGGTGGCGGTCGGAAGAAGTCAAAGCCGGACTACAACCCAAGTGCCATCCTTCAGAATCAGATGGACGCAGCTGTGGTGCTCTACGATAAAGAGGAGCATCCGTCCCTCCAGACGATAGCGAACGAGCTTGACCTCAATCCCATCAAGGTTCGTAAGCTGCTGATTACTGCCGGTGTGTATAAATCTGATGCCGCCGATCAGGTTCAGAAGGTCTTCGGTACTCACAGGAAGGCTGGTCTGTCACACACAGAGGCTATCGCAGCGACGATGCAGGAACTTAATCTCTCCAAAGCCTCTGTCACTTCGTACCTGTCATATGAGAAGGGTGTATACTTCCCGGCTGAGACGGACAGCAATAATCTCAGCGTTGGTGCAGAGCGCATCCGCCGGATGCGGAAGCGGGAAAAGATCATCGAGAGGGTAAAAACAGAGCAGACCGAAGAAGCTCTGTGGGCAGCAGTAATTGAGTTCCAGGGATACAAGTTTCGCACCTATTCCGGGCTGGCATTCTCGTACAGTCTGAAGAAGGGAAGAGGGGGAAGCTATACGAAGGAACTGTTCATCGACCGGCGGGAGAACAGCAAGAGCCTGGCTTGGAGTTCTGTTCTGCTGGCCTTTCATAATATACCGAGTATTGGCTCTGTAGTTGACCGCCCGAAGGCCCTCGGCGATATTCGGGGTGTGACCTACATCTTCGCAATGTTCTATCGATTCGGCCTTATCGATGTGCCGGAGAAAGCAAAAGAGAAGATGGAGCCGGTGAGGAATCAATGCTCAGAGCAAATGAGCTTTGTGTGATGTCCAGACTGTTTGTTGTGCCGCATAATCAGATACTGGCTATGTGCAGAATACTATGGTAGAATGATACGCATCAACTAGCAGGAGGTAAAGCATTTGACAGGAGGTAAAGCACATTGGCGTTATATATATCTCTAATTTCCACGATTCTCTGGTTCCTTTTCATGACGTTCCTTTCCCATCAGGATGGGGAACACACGGGCAGGGCAAGCCGGGAGCTGGCAGAGCATCTTCGTTTTCTTGATAATGATATCAATGACCTGAACGGAAAGCTGCGGCGGGCGGCACACATTGTCGTGTTCGCTGTGTTTACGTTCCTGCTGGGGCTGACGCTTAAGATTGGCGGGACATCACTTGAATGGATGTTGGTGGCGGCAGCGTGGAGTTATGTGGACGAGGCCACGAAGCCGTGGATACAGGGGCGGCATTTCTCATGGTTTGATGTCGGACTGAATCTGATCGGTACTTTTATCGGTGGGGCTGTGGCCATTTTGTTGTGAAAAAACTCCACCCATGAACACAGGTGGAGTTGCGGATTATTCATCATCATCTGCTCTGGCGCGGAGCAGGTCAGCGATTTCCTTTTCGGTTGCCGGTCGGACTGCGGGATTCTCGTGCCACTGTGTTTTTCCGCAGTCCGGGCAGCGGTCAGGCAAAGATGTGCCTTCAAAGCAGTAGTGGCAGGCATCGCAGAAATAGTAATTCAAATGTGTTCACCTCAAGTCTTTGTGTTGCTGGCTCTACGCCGGGTCCGGGTTATCCATATAGTCCACCAGATCTCCGTGGATGGCGACGATTTTGTCAAAATCTAGGGTCTTGTTCAGACCGTGGGGCCTATAGCCTTCCGCTTCTTTTCTATACCCTTCGGCTTCCTTCTCGCTCATCAGAACGACCTTCCGGGCGGTGGCATCGATGCGCTTTACGGTGTCTGTGACCTCGATGTATTTGCCGCCGGCCTTTCTTTCATCCGGCACGAATACGGTGAAGGTGAGGCGGGGCTTGTTGCCGTCTTCAAGGACATCTGCGATGAGCGTCAGCTTCTGGTTCAGTTGCTCCAGTTCCCAGTCCTCCAGTACGATCCTAGTGTTGGTCTCGCGGGCTTCCTCGACAATCATCTCATCGTATCCGGACAGTGCCGCAAAAGGCGCAAACTGGGCAGAACGGGCGTACAGGCTCATGCGGGGGTGGGTAGGGGACTGGTGATGCGGCAGGTCTATGATATCAGCGTAGACAATGCGAGGGTCGGGTTCTTTTTCAGTTATTCCTTTTGCCATAACCCATCCTCCTCACTGTGATTAATGTTGTTGTGTTGCTCTGGATGCTCACTATCTTTACCGCGTTTACTTTGCACGTCATTATGATGCACACGCTTGTCATCCCCGGCAGCGTGTCCGCCGATCTGACCGTTCCGCAGGATGGTCGTTGCGCCTTCCTGCAGGTTCATGCCTTTGACGATAGCGTTCTTGCCGAATTTCTGCTGCAGGAGCAGAGCGGTTTTCTGTAATCTTCTTTCTTTCTCATCGGCGGCATCTTCTGCCGCCTTTTTCTTTTCCAGTGCGACATAGTCCGTAAACAGATCGAGCTGCTCTGGTGCATCTGCGGGGATTTCGCCCTCCGGGATGAGGTTGCAGGAGACAAGCGTTACCCGGCGCACAGTCAAGTCTTTATCGATAATCCTATCGTATAGCTCCAGCATCACATCCATGATGCGGCGGGTGGAGTTCGTCCAGCGGTCAATGTTGCCGGTGCCGTGTGCGTGTTTGGGGCATGGTCTTCCGTATTGATCGACGCCGACTTTGCCGGTGTACCGTTTCCCGGTGCTGGCGACATTGAATATGCTATCCGCTATGGTTTTCCCACGATATACAGTCACAATGGAAGTCCTGTCGTACCCGATGGTCAGCTCGACTTTCTTTGTCACGACGCCCTTGCGCACCAGATCGAGAGCCAGCAGCTCCGTCATCTCCCGGACAATCAGTCGGGCTTTTTCTGCGTTGTAGGGCTCCATGAGTACCTGCCCGGAGGAGACGCTGTTGGTTTCTGGCTTGTAGGACTTGATGGTCTTGATTTCGGTCGGCTCCCAGCCCCATGCGTGGTCGATCACAAGCTCCGCATTGATGCCGAGGGCGTCGTACAGGATGGATTCGTCTTTGATGCTCTGTCTTGCTACATCGCCCATCGTGTACAGCCCAAGGGCTTCAAGCCTGTTTGCTATACCGCGGCCGATACGCCAGAAGTCCGTGAGCGGCTTATGGCACCAGAGAAGCTCCCGATACGATTTCTCATTCAGCTCGGCAATCCGAACGCCGTTCTCATCGGCTGGGACGTGCTTGGCCACGATGTCCATAGCGACTTTGGCAAGGTAGAGGTTGGTGCCGATGCCCGCCGTGGCGGTGATCCCAGTTTCGTACAATACTTCACGAATCATCGTCATGGCGAGGTCGTGAGCGGTCATGTGGTATGTGTTCATGTACGATGTGACATCCAAGAACACCTCGTCAATGGAATACACGTGGATATCCTCTGGTGCGATGTATTTCATGTAGATGGAGAAAATCTTGGTGCTGATCTTCTCGTACAGCCGCATCCGCGGTGGGGCGACAATATAAGAAAGCTCCAACGCCGGGTCAGCAGCGAGAGCTTCTGCATCAAAGGAGGACGAAGTGAAATGGTATTTGCCGTTCTCATCCTTTGGTAGTACGCCCTTGCGGAGCGCAATGCGAAAACGCTCGGCGTTGACTTCCTTGACACGCTGCACGACCTCAAACAGTCTGGCGCGGCCGGAGATACCGTGGGCTTTCAAGGAGGGAGATACCGCCAAGCAGATGGTTTTCTCTGTACGCGACGCATCCGCCACGACAAGATTGGTCGTCAGCGGGTCGAACTTCCTATCTGCCAGTTCGACCGAAGCGTAAAAGCTCTTGAGGTCGATTGCGATGTAGGTTTTCTGCACTGGGGGTCCTCCTTTCTGAAAAGATGCTCACAGGAGCCTGATTTGATACAAGAAAGTATCTCTGATGATACATCCGTGTATCAATAATTACTGCGCAGCCGGTGAAGTAGTCTCAACGAACCAGCGCCCAAACCGGCTGGCGAAGCGTTCACTGGCGCGTTCAAAGAACAGATGCTTCACCTCGCCGTTGACGACGATGGTATAGCAGTCGCCGGGAAGACCATGTTCAATAGAGCTGGCAGGTCGAAAGTCCTTGACTGCTTCTATTTTGAAGACCCGCCCATCCTTCCATGTGATGGATCGAGGCTGCATGTAACCGGTGGGGTCGAAGTCGGAGTTGACCTTGACATAGACACGCTGTGGCCTTGTGCGAGGCTCAAACGTCTTTGAGCTCACCAATGAATGCGGCACAGAATCTTCATTCGTCTTAGTCATAGTGGGTCACCTCCATGTATTAATGCCTGCTGCGAAGAAAGCGATTGTCCATGTCAATGGGCAGGCGGAGCCTTTCACCACGGCCAATTAAGCTGTACAGCTTGAAGCCGAGAAAAGGCGCGGGAATATTGAGCGCTTTGGCGACATCAAAAAAATCTGTATTACCGGAATAAATCAGATCGAGAACCTTCTCATCGTCGAGCATGAGATCTGCTGCAAAGAAGTTTGCTTCTCGTTCCAGCTTCCCCTTGGCCTGATATACATCAAAGTCTTGCATTGTCTGGCAACGGAGCTGAAGTGCGTGTTCAAATATATGTCCAAGTTCATGGCCCGCAACAACTCGCATTTCTTCAATGCTTAGATAGCTGTTTACAGCGACATAATAGGTTTGGTTTGATAGTGTAGAGAAGCCTTTCAAGCCATCTGTGCCAAAGGCATCGGTCGGCCACAACTTTATGCTGGGGGCGGCCTCAATGATTTCAAGGGGATCACGAGTTCCGTACTGGTGGAACAACCTCTGGGCATCTTTATAGATTTGGAGTTGATTCATTCTTTCACCGTCCTCCTATAAGAAATCCACCGTATCCTTTATTGCGTATCGTCCGCATTGTTCGAGATACGGTATTTCTTTGGCGTGAATTTCTTGGCTTCATTCTTCGAATCCATGAAGATCTTCTGCATTTCAAGCGCAAATGCTTTCTGGTCTTCAGCAGAGAGAGTTCCGCCGGCGAAAAGCTCTTTTGTGCGGTTCAGAATATCATTGGCTTGCATCTGACCTCGTTGACCAAATTGCGCGCCAACTTCCGTCATGAATTCCTCGTTTTCCGTCATGAGGAAGTTGATGTCGACGTTGAAGGTATCAGCAATCTTGCGGTAGGCATCCCTAGTACGGGGGTAAGATGATCCTTTTTCATAGCTGATGACAGTGCGTCGGGTAAGTCCAAGTTTCTTTGCGAGTTCCTCCTGTGACCAGCCTCTTTGCGTTCGAAGATCCTTTAGCTTTTCTCCGAAATTCATAGTGTACTCTCCTTTCACTGGTGTGAGACTGCGCAGTGGTCTGATAGAGTATTGACAGATGTGAAATGCGCGTCTATAATAGAAAGTGAAGTTTGACTTCACGTTTATTGTACTATCCTCCGGGAGAGATGTCAAGTGTATGTGAAGAAAAATGTGAAAAAACTTTGGAATTTGTGAAGATAGGGTTCTCCCAAAGAGCAGCTCCCTCACAGTTAACGCCAGAAAATCAGCAGATTAGAAGATTTGCGAGTATATAGGAGAGCAGAATATGGAGTTTTTTTCAAGTGATATGGGGTTTATAGTCAATAGGGTATTGCCGGAGGACCCCTATACCATTTACTCTTTTGTGAACCCAGCTTGCACAGCATTGGAAGAAATCGGATCCTTTGAAGAATACTGTATTGGTCATTATGGTCAGGAGTGGATAGAGTCCATTCAGGAGGAAATTGAATGTGGGCAAATCCCGGTAACGGAAAAAGCTCATCCTATATGCGATGAAGAATTCATTAAAGCTGAGGACGGTTACATTTACAGGATTGAGTTCTCACGGAAGGATCAGTCTCATTTTTTTGCGGATGTCATTCTCGTCTATCAAATAAGTGTATCATCCAGACGGGGCGATATGAATAGTACAAGGAACTTCGAGCAGTGGTACAGACTAAGAAACATATTTGAGATTGAGAGCAATCTGTACTCAATTTTAGAATGCTCAGTGTCGATATACCATAAGGAAGATGCCAATCCAGGGCTTCCAATGTCAAAATACCTTGTTCCGGTTCTCTCAGCAGATGGCATTGAAGAAGAAGCAGAGAATTTGCTGATGCAGTACTACCCAGAGGCTATGCTCGAATTGCCTGTTGATGGAGAACTTCTTGCAGAACGGATGGGTCTTCAAGTTATTGCCCTTCCGTTTTCAGATGAAGAAAAGATTATGGGCAAGGCGATCTTCAATGATACGGATATCCGACTGAATACCACAGCAGGGGAAAAGATAGTGCGTATTCACCCTAGAACAATCGTGGTGAACAGCAAGTATAAACAGTATCGGAATCAGTGGAACACCATCATAATCCATGAATGCTGTCATTTCTACGAGCACGATTTGTTCATTTGGGGGCAGACACAGTATAATGAACAACTGGTTGGAATAGACTGTCCAATTACTAGAGGAAGGTATCCGTTACAGGGGAAATCGCCTGTATTTTGGGCTGAGCGGCAGGCAAGGATGATGACTTACCGTGTCAAAATGAACAAACTTGTGACGCGGGCAAAGGCTGAAGAATATAGACAACAGTATTGGAGAGTGCATCCCAATGGCTCAGAAGAAGAACAGTTTCAAAAAACGATATACAGACTTGCAACGTTTTTCGGCGTTAGCAGACCAGCTGCTCGAAATCGACTGGTCGAGGTGGGATTTCCCGAAGCACAAGGTCTCATGAACAGTGTGGACGGCAAATACATCCATCCGTTCTATTATTCAGAGGGGGTTCTGCAGGGTAATCAGACATTCTTGATTGGCGTCAAGGATGCAGTTCAACTATATGCGCGGAGTGAAAACTTCCGGGAACTGATTAACAGTGGTGCGTACATCTATATTGAGGGCAGATTCTGTATTAACCAGCCAGAATACATTGTAATAGGAGAGGATGGGAAACCGAGGTTCACAGAATATGCCCGGCAGCACACTGAGGTCTGCTGTTTGCGGTTCGACCGGGACGGAAAGTACGGGAATCCAAATTACAGCTGGGGTGAACTCCATCTTGAGTATCGCACATCGTTTACAACAAACGGAGTATGGTGCCCACAATGTGCGGCAGAACCAGGACTTTGTGATCCGACAAAGTTCACAGAGGATGTGAGCTGGTCTGTGACAGTACGAAAAAAAATCAGCGGGATGGATTTTGGTGACGCTCTGAAGACTTTAATGGGCATCCGAGAAATGTCTGTTGAAGAAATGGAAGCGGTATCTGGAATTTCTGTCTCGACGATCAAACGTCTGCGGGCAGGGCAAGAGGCGACGGCTGAACAGATCCTGGCGATTTCGGTTGCGTTACAGCTTCCCCCGGGCGTTAGTAACGATTTACTCAAGGTATGCGGCATCACACTGGAATACAATTCCACAAAGAACACGGTATATCAGTTAATCATGGCGAGTATGTACAGAGCAGGAATTGATCAGGTGAACAGCTTCCTGGTAGCAGCCGGATGTAAGCCGCTCAAGACTGCCTGTTAAGTTGAATAGAGAAATGCGATTGGACCACAAAATGGTCTGGTCGCATTTTTTTTTGAATTTTTTTTGAGCAGGGGCTCACTAACTGAGCTCCAAATGAGCTGAAAACGGTGGCTTTGGGTCTTGGAAATGACCCTATATGGGTCGGAAGTGACACTAAATCCAGAAAACAGACATGGTTTCGATGCTTTTTTTAGCCCAAAGGAAGGGCTCACTTGGTGAGCTGGCTCTTTGAGAAAGTATCATGTATCATGTAGACAGTTCAAGGGACGAGCCCAAGAGAGGGCAGCCCGCGAACAAAAAATAATATCATAAGCCCGATTCTAGAGAAGGCGAAGGATACCATAACGGAGTTTTACCAGCCAGCATATTGCTGGCGGTGAGGCGGCCGGTGTATGGGTGTACTCTACCATCTCTGGAATCGGGCTTTTTTTGTTGAAGCCATGCGCAGATGCCCAAAACCGTACAGCTCACCATCTGACCCCGTCATCGGTATCCTTCCCCTCCCAGAGTCCGGGGGAAAGGACAGAAAAATGAAGATGAACATGATGATGGGTCAGGGCTTTGTGGCCGGAGCAGTCGCAATCAACGGTGGCGTGGGCGTGATGGAGATGCGCCGTCCGCAGGTGAACATGGATCTCCTGCCGAGCGTGGATGATGTGATGAACTCCGTGGCGGCGGTTGCAGCGGAGATCGCGGTGAATGCACACATCACCCTGCGGGAGCTGAAGACCAAGATCGATGCGGTCACGGAAAAGAAGCTGCCGAAGTATGCACAGCTCATGGCGCAGAACCCGGTGGCGGTGGCTCAGACCAGCGTGAACGGCGCAACCCTGACCGCCTACCAGAATGGCTACGCTGTGTATGAAATGGATGGCGCACACACGGTCATGGCGGTGGACCGTTGCGGAGATTACCGCTACGACTTCAATGATGGGACATATCAAGTGGTGCCGGCAGAGGTATTCGAGGAGGCGGAGTGGAGTCTTCGCCTGATCATGGAAGGCGAGCGTCGGATGGAGCACACCCGTAGCGTGATCAACAGCAACAATGAGGAATTCATGCTCTCCAATGACGGCACCGACTGGTGTGAGGTTGCGATGGTGGACTTCATGGAAGCCGAGAACGCCGAGATGCTGGCGGATGAGGAGCTTCGCAGGCTGTACGCTGCGATGGGGAAGCTGACCGAGCGGCAGAGGGAGGTCATTGAGCTGTACTACTTCAAGGGGATGACCCAGCAGGAGATTGCGGATGAGTTGGGGATTGGTCAGAGAGCAGTTTCTCATTCTTTGGAGGGCACTCTGAAAAAACTGAAAAAAGTTTTCTGAAAACTACGTCTAAAACGGCTCATTTCATTGTGCTTAGTGAAGGGACTACTTCTTCAAGAAAAACAAGGAGGGCAAGAGCATGA
>ERZ1106950.2022-NODE-2022-length-10974-cov-2.800989_pt1 | contig 10974 bp, 9 predicted proteins | sample MGYA00403675_ERZ1106950 | MGnify/ENA primary metagenome ERZ1106950 (study PRJEB35170, sample SAMEA104062410) | human gut metagenome | biome: human gut; feature: human-associated habitat; material: faeces | place: Denmark | collected 2012-06-13 ... | reverse complement strand
GACGGCTGCGCTCGGCGGCGATCAGATCGAAAATCTGGGTGTCTCTTTTCATATCGTTAAGGGTTTTACGAAATTCCGTTTACGGACGGTAAAGTTAGTAATATTTGGCGAAAATCCGGCGGCAGCGGGACGTTTCAAAATATTTTTCTTAACTTTGTTCGTCTTTTGGACGAAAAAAGGAAAAACAGAATATTTTACCGAAACTCTTAATACGTTGAAAGTTATGAAATTACTCGAAGGAAAAGTGGCTGTCGTAACGGGTGCAGCCCGCGGCATCGGCAAGGCCATCGCACTTGAATTCGCCAAGGAAGGCGCCGATGTGGCGTTCACCGACCTGGCGATCGACGAGAACGGCAAGGCCACCGAGGCCGAGATCGCAGCGCTGGGCGTCAAGGCCAAAGGCTATGCCTCGAATGCGGCGAATTTCGAAGAGACGCATGAGGTCATCGACCGGATCGTGAAGGACTTCGGCCGCATAGACATCCTGGTGAACAACGCCGGCATCACCAAGGACGGCCTGATGATGCGCATGTCCGAGGCGCAGTGGGACGCCGTGCTGACCGTAAACCTCAAGTCGGCGTTCAACTTCATCCATGCCGTGACGCCCATTATGGCCCGCCAGAAGAGCGGTTCGATCATCAACATGTCGTCGGTGGTGGGCGTCAGCGGCAACGCGGGCCAGTGTAACTATTCGGCCTCGAAGGCCGGCATGATCGGCCTGGCCAAGTCGATCGCCAAGGAGATGGGCCCGCGCGGCATCCGCGCCAACGCCATCGCCCCGGGCTTCATCATGACCGAGATGACCGACAAGCTGCCCGACGAGGTGAAGGAAGGCTGGTACAAGCAGATCCCGCTCCGCCGCGGCGGTACGCCCGAGGATGTGGCCAAGGTCGCGCTGTTCCTCGCGTCGGATCTCTCGTCGTATGTCAGCGGGCAGGTGATCCACTGCTGCGGCGCGATGAACTGCTAAAAGACGGTACAGACCATAGAAATACGAAAAACCGCGCCGCGAGACACCGGCCGAAAAGAAAAAGTGCCCGTCCGGACAAATCCGGCGGGCACTTTTCTTATATGCGTACCCTACCGGGAGTTCCGCACGCTTACGCTCCGTCGGCAGAAGCCTTTTCGCACTTCTTCGAGCCGGTCGCAGCGCTCCTGAAGCGGCTCTCATGCCCGCGGAACGGGCGCAGCCGACGCCCCGGAATACAAGTTGCATCTTTTTTGCTATATTTGCCGTATGAAACGTCTGACAACCACCCTGGCACTCCTCGCCGCCGCGCTGTATGCGACGGCGCAAGAGGCTACGCTCCCGACACCCGACGCCAAGGCGCTCGGCATGGGCGGCGTAGCCATGACGACCCTGTCGGGTTCACACGCCATCTATAATAACTCGGCGACGGCCATCTTTTCGCAGATGCCCTCGCAGGTCTCCTCGTCCTACTACGGGCAGGGCGAATTCGATTATTATGCCGTGACCGGGTTCTGCCGGTTCGACAACGTCAACCTGGCACAGATCGGCTGGCGGCAATACCTGCGCGAACGGGGCAACAACGACATGGCCGTCGACCTGGGCTATTCGCGCCGCCTGGGCGACAGGTGGGCCGTCGGCATCGTGGGGCGCTACATGCACCTCAAACGCCCCGACGACACGGCCGACGCACTGGCCGTCGACCTGAGCGCGGCATGGTCGATGCCGCTGGAGAACGTCGGCAGCTACTCCACGCTGCGCGTCGGGGGCAAGCTGGGCAACCTGGGCGGATACCTCGGGAAAACGGACTATACGCTGCCGATGGATCTCACGGCAGGCGTGGCGCTGGATACGTTCCTCTCCGATGCCCACGAAATAACCGTCGGGGCGGACTGGGGCTACTATTTCTCCCCGGCACGGGTGCGCGGGTTCCAGATGTCCGTAGGCGCCGAATACAACCTCATGCAGCTCATCCAGCTGCGGGCAGGCTACCACTATGGCGAACGGCGGAATTACTACCCCACCTACGGGTCGGTCGGCGCCGGCGTGCGGTTCCTGCACCTGCGCCTCGATTTCGCCTACCTGATCGCACGCAAGGAGACGCTGTTGCACAACACGTACAGCATCAGCTTCGGTCTCGATTTCTAAGGGATTTCCGGAACATGAAAACACCGGCCCGGGTACTTCCGGGCCGGTGTTTCGCATTCCGAGCCGCGGTGCCGGCAGGGTTTTCCGACAAATGACACCTGCACCCGTCCGCCCGGTATTCCGGCAGCCTATTTCCCGAGGTGCGCGAGGATTCCCTCACAGCCGTCTTCCAGCATGTCGAGCACCAGCTCGAAGCCCTCGGCCCCTTCGTAATAGGGATCGGGAACATGATCCCAGCCGGGATGGCGGCTGAAAAACTCCCGCATACGGAAGATCCTGGCGGCATCCGCACGCGACGGCGCCAGCCGGTGCACGTGCTCGTAGTTCCGGTCGTCCATCACCACGATCAGGTCGAATTTCCCGAAGTCCTCCTCGCGGATCTGCCGGGCACGGTGCGTCAGGTCATAGCCGCGGCGCGACGCCGCCCGCCGCATGCGCGCATCGGGCAGTTCGCCCGTGTGCCCGGCATACGTCCCGGCCGAGTCGACCGCAATCTCCGCCCCGAGCCCGCGTTCGCGGACTATGTGCCGCATGATTCCGTCGGCAGCCGGGGAACGGCAGATATTCCCCAGACAAACGAAAAGTATCTTTGTTTCCATGGGGACAAAGATAGTGCAAGGCGCGAGGAGTGCCAAATTTATCGGGTCGTGCTGTGCCGCCGCCCGTCCAAAAAACGAAGGGTATGCCCCCCCGGAAGCCTAAGAGCGTGCAACCCCGGGAAGCCCGGACTTATTCCATGCCGCGCCACAACCCGTCCAGGCCCTGCGGAAAAGGCGCAGGCGGGTGCAGCCGCGGTAATTTTACCCGCCGGGACGTAGCCGCACGGCTGCCGGCCGGGGGAGGGCGGTAACCGTCCCGAGGCGGATGGGGATTAGGCAGTTTCCGGGAAATTGGCTATATTGGGCGGCGGGGCCTGTGCGGGCATCCCGCGGGAATGACAGCTCCGACACGGCATACATCCTAAATTTAATTTTATGAACGGGCACACGAACCACACCCCTTGCGGCGGGGATCCCGAAGCCGCAATCATCGCATTGGAAAGGCGGGCACTGGAGCGGTGGAACCAGGGCGACCCCGACGGGTTCCTGGAACTCACGTCCGGCGACGTAGTCTATTTCGACCCGGCTCTCGGACGCAAACTCATCGGCAAAAAAGCCCTCGGAGAGTACTACGGTACGGTCAGGGGCAAGATCCGGATCGACACGTACCGGATGATCGGCCCCGTCGTGCGATTGTCTCCGGGCGCTGCCGTCCTGGCATACGATTACGAGGCCCTCAGGGACGGGCAGGTGTTCAGGATGCACTGCACGGAAGTTTACACGGCCGCAACGTCCGGCGGTTGGGAGATCATCCATACGCACTGGTCTTTCGCCCGGCAGGACGATTGAGGCGGTGCGGCGTGGCCGGATATTCGCCTCACCGGGGTTTGGAATGCAAATTGCACGGCACGGGGCATGGAAAAAAGAATCGGTGAACGGATCGCACAATGCAGGCACATGGATTGGGCCGTATTGTACATGCGCCTGTTCGCGGGAGGCATGATGTTCTTCCACAACATAGGCAAAATACAGGATTACAACGAGATCGTCGACTCGTATCCCTCTTTCGCATTCGCCGGCAGCCCGGCCGTGTTCGTCATCGTCTCGCTCGTCGAGGTGGTGCTCGCCACCCTGATAATCATGGGCCTGTGGGTGCGGGCATCGGCCATCGTCATGGCCGCGGGAATCCTCGGGGTGCTGCTCTGGGGCGCCCCGGGCTTCGGGACGCTGGCATTCACCTGGCTGGGGGTCTATGTTTTTCTGGCCATGTCCGGCGGCGGGCTGTACGCATTCGACACGGCCCTTTTCCCTGCGAAACGAAAAAATTGAACGAAGAGAACAATATTATATGGCCTGCCGGTCGGTATGTTAGCGGAAATGTTGTAACTTTGTCCCGATTTGTTTTCATTTAAAACCAAAAAACAGAATATAATGAAGATGAAAGTAATCGCGATGCTGGCGGCCCTCTCGCTCACGGCATCCGCAGCCATGGCCCAGGGGCTGCCGCGCAAAGTGAACAATGTCGAAGTGCTCGACCTCGACGGCAAACCGACCAAATTGCCGTACTGGGGAGAGAAGAACCTGATGATATTCTATGTAGATCCCGACCGCCACAAGCAGAACAACGACTTCACGGTCGAGCTGGAGGAGAACCACCGTGCACAGGGGGACAACATCTACGGCTTCGGGGTGATGAACCTCAAGGACGCCCCGATGGTTCCCAACGGCATGGCCCGCAACATGGCCAAGAAGCGCACGGCCAAGAACGGCGCGCTGGTACTGGCCGACCAGGATCGCATCCTGAGCACGGCATGGGAGCTGGGCGACTGCAACAACCAGTTCGTGCTGATGATCGTATCGAAGGAAGGCGAGCTGGTATTCCTGCGCAAGGGCGTGCTCTCGGAGCAGGACAAGGCCGATTTCTACGAAACAATCGAGAAGTACAAATAGCCGGATGCTGCGCAGGATAGCCGTTGTATGCTTCACCCTGGGCTGCGCCCTGCACGGACGGGCACAGGAGCAGGAGGTATACATCAACGGCAGCGATACGCTGCACTATACATACACCCCGCTTCCGGAGGAAGAGGAACCGCAGGCCGAAAAACGCCCGCCGTTCCTGCGCCGCGTCGTAAAATATTTCGAAGGTTCGACCACCGACCGCACGTTCGAAAAGAAGATCGACTTCACCTTCGCGGGGGGCCCGAGCTACTCGAAGAATACGAGCCTCGGCATCGGGCTGCTGGCCGCGGGCCTCTACCGCATCGACCGTACGGACTCGGTGACGGCGCCCTCGGACATCTCGATCTTCGCCAATGTCTCGATCTCGGGGTTCTATGCTCTGGGGGTCACGGGCAACAACATCTTCGCCCGCAACAGCAAACGCATCGACTACACGGTAATGTTCGCCTCGGCGCCCCGCGACATGTGGGGCATCGGCTACCACGACGGGCGGTATAACGAAGAGGGGTCGTACAACGAAAAACGCTACCTCGTGAAGGGGCGCTACCTGCACCGCGTGCTGCCCAACACCTATGTGGGCGGCATCCTGAGCTTCGAGCACACGCAGGGCAAGAAATTCGACGCCCGCAGCGAGCGTTACCTGTCGCAGTACGGACAGAAGACGCACTACACGGCCACCGGCATCGGGGCCATCCTCGAGTACGACTCGCGCGACTTCATCCCCAACCCGTACCGGGGCATCTATGTCAGCCTGGAGGAGACCTTCTTCGCCAAGGGGCTGGGCAACTGCGGCAAGTCGCTGTGGCGCACGACCTTCACGGCCGACTGGTACCGTCAGGTATGGAAAGGGGGACTGATCGCCACCGACCTCTACGCGGAGTTCAACTCCGAAGGCACCCCGTGGCCGATGCTGGCCCGCATGGGCGGTTCGCAGCGCATGCGCGGCTACTACCAGGGGCGCTATACGGACAACGACATGATTACCTTCCAGGTAGAGTTGCGCCAGCGCATCTGGCGGCGTATCGGCTGCACGGTATGGGGCGGTGCCGGCAACGTATTCGAGAGCCTCGACCGGTTCGACTGGTCGGAAACGCTTCCCAACTATGGCGTCGGCCTGAGGTGGGAGCTGAAAAAACGGGTCAATGTGCGGCTCGATTACGGCTTCGGCAAGAAAACCAGCGGGTTCCTGCTGAGCCTGAACGAAGCTTTTTAGGTTAGTAAAGATATGAATGCTGATCCGAATAAAAATAACAGGCGACGGACGGTCAAAACCCGCAGCCGTTTCACCACGCTGCTGACCGTCTATTTCTTTGTCGCGCTGATTATCCCCAACTGCGTGCTGGCCAACACCGAACCCTACTCCGTATGGACGGTCGAGGCGCTGATACTGATGCCGTTGGGATTTTATATGATGTGGAGCGTGGCACTGCGCCGTTCGGGCATAATGATCTGGCTGGCGTTCCCGTTCATTTTCCTGTGCGCGTTCCAGATCGTGCTGCTGTACCTTTTCGGCAACTCGATCATCGCCACGGACATGTTCACCAACCTGGTGACGACCAACCCGGGCGAGGCGGGCGAGCTGCTGAGCAACATCTACCCCTCCGTGATCCTGGTCTGCGTGATGTACCTGCCGCTGCTGTGGTTCGCCGCGCGCGAAATCGGGCACAAACGGCAGATATCGCGCACCACGCGCATGAACGTCGGGCTGACCGGGGCGGTGCTCATGGCGCTGGGCATGCTGGCGCTGTGGCCGGCCTACCGCGTGAGCGAAGACCGGCACGTGCTGCGGGACGAGATCTTTCCGCTCAACGTGCTCTACAACGTACACCTGAGCGCCACGGAATTCTGCAAGGCCTACAATTTCGAGGAGACCTCGGAGGATTTCACCTACGGTGCGTCGCGCACGGCCCAGGCGCCGGGGCGCGAGATATACGTCTACGTCATCGGCGAAGCCTCGCGTGCGATGAACTGGCAGTTGTACGGTTACGACCGCGAGACGAATCCCCGCCTTTCGCAGGTCGATGACCTGATCGTTTTCCGCGACATGCTCACGCAGAGCAACACCACGCACAAGAGCGTGCCGCTGATCCTCTCGTCCGTTGCGACCGACGAGCACCCCGAACTCTACCGCCGCAAGGGGCTCCCGGCGCTGTTCAACGAAGCCGGTTTCGAGACCTGGTTCATCTCCAATCAGTCGCCGCAGGGCGCCATGATCGACAAACTCGCCCGCGACGCCGACCACCTGATCTATATCCGCTCGCCGCGCCACGACATGCAGCTGCTGGACGAGGTGCGCCGCGCCGTGGAAAGCAACAAGGCGCAGAAGATGCTCTTCATACTCCACTGCTACGGCTCGCACTTCAGCTACCACCAGCGTTACCCGCGCGAGTTCGCGCATTTCCGCCCCGACGACGACGTGGCGATCTCGCGGGAACACGTGCAGACGCTCCGCAACGCCTACGACAATTCGATCCTCTACACGGATTTCTTCCTCTCGGAAACGATCCAGTACCTGCGCGGACTGCGCGGGACTTCGTCGGCGCTGCTCTACTGCGCCGACCACGGCGAGGACATCCTCGACGACAGGCGCGAACGCTTCCTGCACGCTTCGCCCACGACGACGGCCTACCAGCTCTACGTCGCTTCGCTGGCGTGGTTCTCCGACGCTTACCGGCAGAATTTCCCCGACAAGGCCGCTGCCGCCGAGGCAAACGCCACGGTACCCGCCACGACCCACGCGCTGTTCCACACCATGGCCGACATGGCTTCGATCCGGGGGAATTACATCGACACGGGCGTGTCGCTGGTCAACGCGGGCTACGACCGCACCCGGCCGCGCCGTTATCTGAACGACCACAACGAGGCCGTACCCTTCCGCCAGACGGGCCTCGCCGGGGAGGACATGGAGGTATTCCGCAAATTCGGCATCGAGCCCTGACCTGCACCCGTGCCCGCCCGGCTTGCCGCGGGAGCACTCCGCATGCGGCACGAAAACAACAAAGGCTGCCCGCAAGGACAGCCTTTGTTGCGTCTTTGTAGTCGGCGATTATTTCGCAGCCTCTACGGAAACCTTGCGGAATTCCTTCATCAGCTTCGAAATCTCCAGTGCTGATTTGCGGGCACGCGTACCGGCGGCCTTGTTGCCTTTCTCTACCTGTGCTGCTGCATTTGCTGCGAATACCTCGTACTCGGCATTGATCTTTGCTACTAATTCTTTCATAACTTTTATATTAATTTGGGTTTGTTATCAACGCAAAGATATAAAAATTATCTAAACATCATCATTTGCAGTTAAAAAAATCAGCTTTTTTTAGCATATAATCCCCTTTTTAACTAGCTGTCACCCTGTTCACGGTACGTTTTTTGCCCCTGCAAGGGTGTAAAACATCCCGGTATGAACAGACTTTTCCTTATCACGGGGCTGCTCGCCGTACTCCTCGCGGGGTGCCGCAGGCACAAGCCCGAAACCGCCATGCCCCCGCTCAGGGTCGGCGTGGCCGAAGCCGTCACGGACAGCGTTCCCAACCGCATGGAGTTCATCGGTTACCTGGCGAGCAATTTCGATGCGGTGATCCAGCCGCGCGTGAACGGCTACCTGCTTACGAAGCAGTTTGCCAACGGTATGCCCGTGAAGCGCGGGCAGCTGTTGTTCACGATCGACCCCGACCAGCTTTCGACCTCGATGCTCGCAGCCGAGGCTGCCCTGCAATCGGCCCGGGCGCAGGCGATCGAAGCCCGCAACAACTACGACCGCGCCGTGCCGCTGGCCAGGATCAACGCCATCAGCCAGTCGCAGCTGGATCAGTATACGGCCCAGTACAAAGCCGCCGAAGCCACCGTCCGCTCGGCCGAGCAGACCCTCAGCAGCGCCCGCATGAACGTCGGCTATACGGAGCTTCGCTCGCCCATCGACGGTATCATCTCCAACACCTCGGCACACGTGGGCGACTACGTGGGCCCAGGCACGCAGTTCGGGGTGCTGACGACCATTTCGAACATCGACACGCTGACCGTCGACGTGGCGATCCCGATGGCGCAATACCTGCGCTCGGCGGGGCCGCGCACCTCGATCTTCGACAACGCGGGACTGCTCACCGACATTCGCCTGATGCTGGCCGACGGCACGGAATACCCCTATGAGGGGCTTTACGACTATACGCGCAAGGACGTGTCGAGCACGACCGGGACGCTCGTGCTGGTAGTGATGTTCCCCAACCCCGACCGTTCGCTCAAACCCGGGCAGTTCGCCCGTGTGGAGGCCAGCGTCGGCCCCGTACGGCCGCGCGTGGTCGTGCCGCAGGCGTGCGTGAGCCAGGCGCAGGGCGTCAATTCGGTCTGGGTGGTACGCCCCGACAGCACGGCCATGTACCGCCGGGTGATCCCGGGCGACACGTACGGGTCGATGTGGTGCATCGACGAAGGGCTCATCGACGGGGAACTGGTGGTAACGGCCGGGCAGCAGAAACTGCACAACGGCATGAAGGTCATCCCCGAAAAAAAGTGACGCCATGGAGAAATTTTTCGTTTCGCGCCCGATCTTCGCCCTGTCGCTGGCCATCGTCATCGTCATCGTGGGGCTGATTTCGATCCTGAACCTGCCGATCGAACAATACCCCGACATCACGCCGCCCGTGGTCGAGGTCTCGGCTACGTACGACGGCGCCGATGCCGAGACGGTCAACAACGCCGTGGCGACGCCCGTGGCGCAGAGCGTCATGGGCGTGAGCGACATGCTCTACCTGCAGACCACCAGCGCCAACGACGGTTCGATGGTCATGCAGGTGACCTTCGACATAGGCTCCGACCCCGACCTGGACGCCATCTTCACGCAGAACAACGTCTCTTCGGCCACCGCACAGCTCCCGGCGACGGTCACCAAGCAGGGCGTCACCACGCGCAAGACCATGACCGGCTTCCTGCTGGTCTTCTCGCTGCACAGCGACGGACGCTACGACGCCGAGTTCCTCTCCAACTACGCTTACATCAACCTCCAGAACGAGCTGCTCAAGATCGACGGCGTAGGCAAAGTGTCGATCATGGGCGCCGGCGAGTACGCCATGCGCGTATGGCTCAAGCCCGACGTGCTGAAATACTACGACATCCCGGTTTCGGCCGTCACCGCGGCCATCGAGAACCAGGGAGGCATCTACCCCGCCGGGCAGTTCGGGGCCGAACCCGCGCCCGACGGCACCACCTATACTTATACGGTGACCATGCCGCCGCAGATCACCACCCCCGCGCAGTTTGGCGACATCGTGGTCGTCACGACTTCGGAAGGCCAGCAGATCCGGCTGTGCGATGTGGCCGAGGTTTCGCTCGGCAGCCAGAGCTACGGCGTGAGCTCGCTCTTCGAGGGCAAGCCCACGGCCATGATCGTCGTCTACCAGCAGCCCGGCAGCAACGCCGTGGAGGTGGGCAAGAAGGTCAGGGCGGCGATGGCACGGCTCGAAAAACGCATGCCCGACGGCATTGCGGCCACCACGATCGTCGACACCACGACCAGCATCGACGCCGGTATCCGGGACATATTCCACACGCTGGTGATCGCCCTCATCCTGGTGATCTTCATCATCTACCTCTTCATCCAGGACTGGCGGGCGACCGTCATCCCGCTCGTGGCGATCCCCGTCTCGCTCATCGGGGCCTTCGCGCTCTTCCCGCTGCTGGGCTTCTCGGTCAACATCATCTCGCTGCTGGGGCTGGTGCTGGCCATCGGCCTGGTGGTCGACGACGCCATCGTGGTCGTGGAGGCCGCGCAGGTCAATATCGCCGCCGGCATGCGGCCCCGCGCCGCGGCGCTCGAAGCCATGAAGAACGTCGCCTCGCCCATCGTCGCCACGACGGTCGTGCTGCTGGCCGTATTCGTCCCCGTGTCGTTCACGGGCGGCATCACGGGGCGGCTGTTCCAGCAGTTCTCCATCACGATCGCCGTCTCGGTGGTGATCTCGGCATTCAACGCCCTGACGCTTTCCCCGGCGCTTTGCGCCCTGCTGCTGCGCCGCCGCGAACCACCGCAGAAAGGCTTTTTCGCCGCCTTCAACCGCTCCTTCTCCCGCAACATGGATCGCTATACGGCCTTTACGCCGACGCTTATCCGCCACGTGACGCGCACGGGCGTATTCATCGCCGTAGTACTCGCGGTCATCTTCGTCGTATGGCGCAAGCTGCCCGCGGGGTTCCTCCCCGAGGAAGACCAGGGCTACGTCATGGTGATGGTCTCCACGCCCGAAGCCTCGGCGCTTCCCGTCACACAGGCCGCCATGGAAGAGGCCGACGCCGTGATCCGCACCCTGCCCGAAGTGGCCTCGACCTCGTTCGCCGCGGGATTCAACATGATGGCGGGCATCGCTTCGACCGACA
>ERZ1106950.2020-NODE-2020-length-10977-cov-16.785021_pt1 | contig 10977 bp, 8 predicted proteins | sample MGYA00403675_ERZ1106950 | MGnify/ENA primary metagenome ERZ1106950 (study PRJEB35170, sample SAMEA104062410) | human gut metagenome | biome: human gut; feature: human-associated habitat; material: faeces | place: Denmark | collected 2012-06-13 ... | reverse complement strand
TGTCATGAATTTAAGTGCCCAAGTGGAAGGTACGATACAATGGCAGCCGGAGATAAATTTTACTTATCAGATAAATGGTGAATATATAGAAATATTGTCTGAAACCGGATATGTTGATAAACCGGGAATGCCTCAGATTCCATATTGTGTGAAAACATTTCTTATACCTGTGAATGCTCAGCCAGTGATACAGGTAAAGTATGTAAATAGAAAACTACAAAAAAAGGACGTTTTATTGTATCCGGTCCAACCGCCAATTCCTATTGGAGAAAGTAGTTTATCATGGGTAGAGCCCAATAATGATATTTATAACTCATCAAATCCTTTTCCGGGAAAGTATGCCGAAATTGTATCTTTTAGAAAAGGGCGTTTGGGCGCAATGGTAGACGCAGCAGAAAAAAATGTTAATTCAGATATGGATAATTATCTGCCGGAGTATCTGATTATAACGAATGAAGCTTTGAAAGATAAATTTCGGATATTGGCTGACTGGAAAACTAAAAAAGGAATACCTGCTATTATAGAAACAGTAGAGGAAATTTCTGCTACATATGCAGGAAGTGATATTCAAGAAAAAATACGTAACTATTTGGTTGATGTTAAACGTAACTATGGTTCTATGTTCGTATTACTTGGAGGAGATACAAATATTATACCCGCTCGTGTAAAGAAATCAAGATATTCGAAAAATAAAGATTGGGTTGCTGTTGATTTTTATTATACTTGTGTAGATAATGGAAATTGGAATAAGAATGGAAATAATATATATTATGAAGCTGATAAAATAGATTTTGAGGATAGTAAAGATTGGGGAGTATCATTTAAATTAGGGAGAGCCCCAGTGGAAACATTAGAAGAGGCAGAGGTATTTGTGAATAAAGTAATTCATTATGAAAAGGCAGATTTAAATCATAGCGTCATATGATTCTTTAGGGATTTATATTTGGCGGCAGGATGGAACTCCTTTTACTACGAATCCATTTTGGAGAATTGGCGATATTAATTTGTCATCTGCACCTGTGGTGTGTGATTTGAATGAAGATGGGAAAAAGGAATTGATCTTTTCTCAGCATAATGTAGATGCCAGCCATATTTATGCTATTAGTTTAGAGGGAGACAAAACAGTTATCGGTTGGGATGGAAGTCAAACAATTCCTTATACGAATTCTTATTCTTTAGATCATACCCTGTCTGTAGGTGATATTAATAATGATGGTCATTTGGAGGTTGTGATATTAGGTCGCAGATGTGTAAAAGCTTGGAAACATACGGAAGAAGAAATTTTTAATAAACCTATTGATGGATTGTTACCACAAATAATCTGGGCAGCTAATATGAATACTCTAATTTTGGCTGATGTAGACGAAGATGCTGTACCGGATATTGTGTTCTGTTGTAATAATAGTATTTATGCTTTACATAATGATGGCAGTGATATTGTTGGATTTCCTATTATATCTAACTCTGAATTTCAAGATTCTCCATGTGTGGCAGACATTGACAGTGATGGTAAAAATGAGCTAATAGCAGGTAGTCAGGATGATTTGTATGTCTGGAAAACTGATGGTATTCCTACAGCTATTGAGTGGGGGGTGAAATGTGGAAATCCACAAAATACAAATGAATATTTCCCAACTGTTTGTCAGCCAACACTGATAAATTCCAATGAAGTATGGGACGGAGAATCACCCTGTGGAAATGTATTGTTACAATCGGGACGATTGGTTGTTCCTGTCGGTAAAACAATGACGTTGAATAATACTTCTGCTGTGATCGTCCGTTCGGGAGCCGTACTTGAAGTGGATGGGGGAAGTATTCAGAATGCAAGGCTCGTGGTACAGAAAGGTGGTACGGTTATCCTCAAGAATAACGGTTTGATTAAGTTACGAAACAAAGGTAATTTTGAAATGGAGCAAGGGGCAATGCTGGATTTACCTTATGGAGAGATTAAATAAATCTTTTTAAACTAAAGAAAGCAAGCCGGTAGTTATATTTTAATTCTTTCCCGTAAAGATAATAGCAGGGAATCAGCTAAAATCATAGTTTTATAGGAGATAATAATGAGCTAATTTGCCAATATGCCAATGCTATGCAGTACACAGCACAGCCAATTGGCACATTGGCAAATTATTCAAAGCTGAATTGGAAATGAACTTATTTCATAAATAAACGTTGTGTTACGGTCGTAACAGTTACCGCAAGAACAAAATTGGCAGAAAAGAATTTATAGGCTCAAACTTTTTGTTAACTTTGTAACTGCTGTAACTATTACGAGAATAACTAAAGGAAAGAATGATATGGAATTTTATGATCGAACCAATGAATTGGCTGAACTTCAACGGATACAGAATTTATCGTTCAGTGACCATTCCCGGCTGACAGTGGTAACCGGACGGCGGCGTATCGGCAAAACAAGTCTTATCATGAAATCGGTTGAAGGTTTGCCGACGGTCTATCTGTTTGTAGGCCGTAAAGCAGAAGCAACACTCTGTTCGGAGTTTATTCCGGTAATTTCCCAATCGCTCGATACGTTTGTTCCGGCAGAGATACGTACTTTCCGCTCGTTGTTTCAATATCTGATGGAGTTGGCTTCAAACAAGGCATTCAATCTTGTTATTGATGAGTTTCAGGAGTTTTATAACATCGACGAATCTGTATATAGCGATATGCAAAATATTTGGGATGCTTATCGCAGGAAATCAAAAATGAACCTGATCGTTTCCGGCTCTATTTATTCTTTAATGCAGAAAATATTCCAGAGTAAAAAAGAACCTTTATTCGGCAGAGCGGACAATATCATTAAATTGTCGGCATTTGATTTATCTACTCTTAAAGATATAATGCGAGATTATAGATCGGGATATACAAATGACGATCTGCTGGCTCTTTATTCTTTTACAGGTGGTGTTCCTAAATATGTGGAATTGTTTTGTGACAATCAGATGTTGAGTGTGGATGAAATGATTTCGTTCATGGTTCGCGAAAATTCTCCTTTTACTGACGAAGGGAAAAATCTGTTGATAGAGGAGTTGGGAAAAAACTATGCTACTTATTTTTCTATCTTAAGTGCCATTTCGGGCGGAATCAATACACAACCCGGAATAGAAGCAGCATTGGGAGATAAAAGTATTGGCGGTCAAATTAAACGCTTGATTGAAGATTATAATATCATTGTTCGCCAGCGTCCGATATTGGCCAAAGAGGGAAGTCAGACTGTCCGATACGAAATACAAGATAACTTCCTCCGGTTTTGGTTTAATTATTTTGACCGTTACCGTTCTTTAATCGAGATCAAGAATTTTGTAGGCTTACAGTCTATTATAAAAAAGGATTATCCTACTTATTCCGGTATAATGTTGGAAAGGTATTTCAAACAACAGTTTGCCGAAAGTTTTCAGTATCGCGCTATCGGTTCATGGTGGGAGCTTAAAGGATATCAAAATGAAATAGATATTGTCGGGTTAAAACTGGAAAAAAATCAGGCGGTTGTTGCTGAAGTAAAACGACAAAAGAAGAACTTTAAACCGGAATTTTTGGTTGCAAAAACAGAACATCTGAAACAGAAGTTATTGCCTAAATACCGCATAGAAATGCGTTGCCTTTCATTGGAAGACATGTAAGAAAAAAACAAGGAGCAAACAGGTTATCATTAAAATCTTGTTTGCTCCTCATTTTTTATGGTTATATGTCTTATTTCACCCTCAGCCTGTCGAAACCTTCTCCGTATACTCCGATTACCGAGCTTTGAGAGATGAACGCATTCGGATCGATATCTTTCACCAATCGGAATATCTCTACCGATTGGCGCTTATAGGCAAGTACTACGAGTACTTTTACATTGTGCTTGCTATACCATCCCACGCCATCAAGTACAGTCACTCCGCGATGCGTTTCTTTGGTGATACGATCGGCAATCTTTTCATACTCTTTGGAAAAGATGAAGAACTGTACGGACTGGCGGGCGCTGTTTACGATATAATCCAGTACGAAGCCGATGATAAGCAGGGTTACAAAACCGAATATTACCCTTCGCCAGTCGTTGAAGATGAAATAGCAGGAGCTGATAATGACGACGTCGCATATCATAATCATGCGTCCTAAAGTGACATCTTTGTATTTATTGACAATGGCGGCAATGATATCCGTACCGCCGGTGCTTCCGTTGCAGTTGAACACTACGCCTAAACCTATACCACACATGGCAGCTCCTATCAGACAAGCCATGAAGTCCTGTCCTTCGCCCAATACTTTGGGAGGAACACCGTCTGCTCCGTTCACCACCAATTGCAGAAACCACAAAAGGAAAGTGAGCATGAAAATGGCATACGTGGTCTTGATGCTGAATTTCGGGCCAAGTATTTTGATGGCAAATGTCATCAGTACGGCATTGATGATGAAATAGGACCACTGAATGGGAAATCCGGTGGCATAATAGATAATGGCACCAATACCTGTCGTTCCTCCGGTAGTAATCTGATACGGGATCAGAAAAGCAGCCCAACCGAGAGCATAACTGAATAATCCGAGCGTGATGAAGATATAATCCCGGGCTTCCCGCATCACTTCAGCTTTTGTAGGTTTATGCATACAGATTCTATTTTAAATCACAACGTTTACGATCTTTTTCGGCACTACGATCACCTTTTTCGGTGTTTTGCCTTCCGTCCATTTCTGAGAGCGTTTGTCGGCCAATACGGCAGCCTGAATGGCATCGCTGGCGGCATCAGCCGGGAATTCCATGTTGAAACGGGCTTTACCGTTGAAAGAGATGGTATAATTTATCACGTCCTCTTTCAGGTATTCTTCATTGAAAGCGGGCCATTGCGCATCACAAACGGAAGTGGTGTGTCCCAATGTATCCCATAGCTCTTCGCATACGTGCGGTGCAAAAGGTGCAAGAGTGATAATCAGTGGTTCCAATATCTCTTTCTTGCTGCATTTCAATGTGGAAAGCTCGTTGACGCAAATCATGAATGCACTGACTGAAGTGTTGTAGGAGAACTGTTCGATGTCTCCGGTCACTTTCTTGATCAGTTTGTGCAGGGATTTCAATTCGTCTTTTGTAGCCGGTTCGTCCGTTACGGTATATTCTCCGTTACGGTTGTAAAACAGTGACCAGAATTTACGGATAAAGCGGTGTACACCGTCGATACCGTTTGTATCCCAAGGTTTGGCCTGCTCTACCGGGCCGAGGAACATTTCATACATACGAAGGGTGTCGGCACCGTATTTTTCAACGATCATATCCGGATTGACAACATTGAACATCGATTTACTCATCTTTTCTACTGCCCAGCCGCAGATGTATTTGCCGTCTTCAAGAATAAATTCTGCTGTCTCGTATTCGGGACGCCAGGCTTTGAAGGCTTCTAAATCCAAAATATCATTCGATACGATGTTCACATCTACGTGGATGGGAGTAGTATCGTATTGATCTTTCAGATTCAAGGATACGAACGTATTGGTATTCTTGATGCGGTATACGAAATTACTACGTCCCTGTATCATTCCCTGGTTGACGAGCTTCTGGAACGGTTCTTCCGTGATGGAAACACCCATATCATACAAGAACTTGTTCCAGAAACGGGAATAAATAAGGTGGCCGGTAGCATGTTCGGTACCGCCGACGTAAAGGTCGACGCTCTGCCAATACCGGTCGATAGCCGGGTCTACAAGTGCCTGGTTGTTGTGTGGGTCCATATAGCGCAGATAATAGGCTGATGAACCGGCAAATCCCGGCATTGTATTCAGTTCGAGCGGGAAGATGGTGACGTGGTCGATTTTCTCGTTTTCCACTACGCAATGATGGGTAGTATCCCATGCCCATTTGGTGGCATGTCCTAATGGCGGCTCGCCTGTCTCGGTAGGCAGGAACTTGGCTACTTCGGGGAGCTCGAGCGGCAGATATGCTTCTTCAATGGTACAAGGCATACCGTCTTTATAGTAAACCGGGAACGGTTCACCCCAGTAGCGCTGGCGGGAGAAGATGGCATCACGAAGACGGAAGTTTACTTTTACACGTCCCAACCCGGTGGTTTTGATGTATTCCTTTGTTTTGGCTATGGCTTCTTTTACTGTCAAACCGTTTAATACCAATCCGCCTTCGGGAGTGCCCGGACGGGGAGAGTTCATCATGATACCCTCTTTGGCATCGAAACTCTCTTCACTGATATCGCATCCTTCGATCAACGGACGGATTTCAAGGCCGAAATGTTTGGCAAAAGCATAGTCGCGGCTGTCATGCGCAGGTACGGCCATGATGGCACCTGTACCATAACCGGCCAGTACATAGTCGCTGATCCATACGGGAATAGCTTCATTGGTGAGCGGATTGATGGCATACCTTCCCGAGAATACACCACTTACGCTACGGTCGGCGATACGTTCGCGTTCTGTACGTTTCTTGGTGCGTTCCAGATAAGCGTCTACTTCTGCCTGTTGTGCAGGAGTGGTCAGTTGCGCTACTAATTCGCTTTCCGGTGCAAGTACCATGAAGGTTACCCCGAACACTGTGTCGGCACGGGTAGTGAATATGGTGAATTCAATATCGGAATCTTTTACTTTGAACTGCATTTCCGCACCTTCCGAACGGCCAATCCAGTTGCGCTGGGTCTCTTTCAGAGATTCTGTCCATTCTACGGTGTCCAGTCCGTCGAGCAGACGTTGTGCGTAAGCAGATACGCGCAGGCACCATTGACGCATTACTTTCTGAATGACCGGGTAACCGCCACGTTCGGAAACGCCGTCCACTACTTCATCATTGGCAAGCACGGTTCCTAAATCCGGACACCAGTTTACCATTGTATTGCCAAGATAAGCGATGCGGTAGTTCATCAGGATTTCCTGCTGTTCCTTTTCGCTTTTTGCTTTCCACTCATCGGCTGTAAAGCTGAGTTCTTCGCCGCAGGCAACATTCATACCTTCCGTACCGGTGGTTTCGAAAGCGCTGATCAGTTCTTCGATCGGACGGGCTTGTTGTTCGTCGTTACAGTAATAGCTGTTGAACATCTTAATGAATGCCCACTGCGTCCAATGATAATATTCCGGGTCACAAGTACGTATTTCGCGGCTCCAGTCGAAAGAGAATCCTATTTTATCGAGCTGTTCACGATAGCGTTCGATATTCTTAACGGTGGTAATCGCAGGGTGCTGTCCGGTTTGGATGGCATATTGTTCGGCAGGAAGCCCGTATGCATCATATCCCATCGGATTCAGTACATTGAAACCTTGCAGTCGTTTGTAGCGGGCATAAATGTCCGAAGCAATGTATCCTAACGGATGTCCTACGTGCAGGCCTGCTCCCGACGGGTAGGGGAACATGTTGAGTACATAGAATTTTTGTTTCGATTCATCTTCTTTCACCTGGTAGGTTTTATGGTCTACCCACTGCTTTTGCCACTTCTTTTCAATATCCCTGAAATTATATTCCATAGCGATAATCCTTTTGTTTAGAGTGATTTATTATGTAATGTTATTAATTAGGGAACAAATTTACGTGATTATTTTCAGATAACCACAAAGTTAAGTGAAAATCAATGTGCAATTGGTGTAGTTGGAGAGAGTGTAAATGAAAGGTAATGGTAACGTATGGGCATAAAAAAAGGAGCAACGCCTTGCTCCAACCTTTGTTAACCTTAAATCTAATACTATGAAAAACACGTTGCAAAGATACGGACATTAGCGAAATCTGCAAATTATCCAAGCAAAAAAGTATGTTTTATAACATCGTTTAAGAAAAGATATTCTCTTGTTAATACTTGGTAAGAATTATCGGGAGGTTTTTATCATTTGATAATAAAACCTGAATGATTCATGATCAGTAGTCAAGTAGTAAGTAGTCAAGTAGTTAAGGAAAATGCATCAGACAAGTCATTTCTACTTACTACTTATCTACTTGACTACTTACTACTTGATTACTGATCATAAATCATTCAGGTACAATTGTATTTTTGTGTTTTATGTATTTTTTCTGTTATTTCCTTTGTCCTTTCATTATTTCTATTTTACTTTGTGGCGCAAAGTACTTTTTATATGGATAAGAATAAGGCATTAGAATCGGTTAATGAGATAAAGGAGTTGATGGAGAAGTCCTCCAAGTTTGTATCTCTCAGTGGAATAACAGCTGTAATGGCAGGTGTATATTCATTTGTTGGCGCTTATGTAGTGGGCCGGGTTTTCAATTCAGAGGCTTCTTTGGCGGAGATGGTTGTTGTGGCTTCGCTGATATTGATAGCCTCGGTTATTACGGCTTGTGTGCTTTCCGTATATAAAGCGAAGAAGACCGGGACAAAGTTATTCAGTCGATTGACATACCGGACTGCCTGGAACTTTTCGCTTCCGTTACTTGTGGGTGGATTGTTCTGTATAGCCTTGCTTTTGCACGGGAATTATGGGGTGATTTCTTCAGTGATGCTGTTGTTTTACGGATTGTCTCTGGTGAATGTATCCAAGTTTACTTATTCCAATGTGGCATGGTTAGGATATGCATTTCTTGTTTTGGGTGTGATAGATTGTTTCTTTGAGGGACACGCACTGATGTTCTGGACCATCGGATTCGGAGGCTTTCATCTGTTGTATGGTATATTGTTTTATTTGCAGTATGAAAGGAGCAGGTGATTGATGTTAGAAGGATTCCAAAATATAAATAAAGCTTTTGAAAGCAAGGTGCGGTTGGGGGTTATGGCGGTCTTGATGGTGAATGATGAGGCTGACTTCAATACGCTCAAAGAACTGCTTTCACTGACGGATGGTAATTTGGCGAGTCATACCCGCGCTTTGGAGGAACTCGGCTATATTATCTGCTCGAAAACTTTTGTAGGGCGAAAGACAAAAACTTCTTTCCGGGCGACACCTCAAGGGAGAACAGCTTTTAAAGAGCATATCGCAGCGTTGGAGAGCCTGTTAAAATCTACTTAATACATTTTCTTTCACTTTGAGAAGGTAAACTATATAGAAAACTAAACCAGACTTAATTAATTTACTAAACACTATTCTACTATGGACAATTTGAATGAGAATTTAAACGGAATGGAGAAGCCGGCAGGATGTTTTCATCGTTTCTCTAAAACAATCAAGGTGGTGGTTATTGCCGTATTGGTACTGCTGCTGTTGATACCGATGGTGATGATTGAGGATATGATCAGGGAGCGCGGACGGACACAAGTGGATGCCATCGAAGAAGTTAGCCAGAAATGGAGTCTTGCACAGGCCATAACAGGTCCTTATATCAATTTGCAATATCCTGTGGTGTCGGTGGATAATGGAAAACAGAAGGTAAGTATCGGTAATGTACTGCTGTTTCCTGATGAATTGTTTATAGACGGACAGTTGCGTACGGAGATTTTAAAACGGGGTATTTATGAGGTAAACGTTTATCAGTCGGAACTGGTTTTTAAAGGCTCATTCAGTCTGGAGGAGCTTAAGAAAAGCGGAGTGGATCTGGACGCGATGAGGTTTGATAGAGCTGCTATCTGTTTTAACTTGACGGATATGAGGGGAATCAACGAGCAAATCAGCATCATGTTGAATGATTCGGTCTATATGTTTGAACCCGGGATGGACGGACGGGGAATAAAAGGTACAGGAGTACATGCCGTTGCCGATCTTACTGCTTTGAAAGAGAATAAGAAGCTTCCGTATGAGATGAAAATTAAATTGAAAGGTTCGCAATCCATTAATTTTAGTCCGCTTGGGAAAACGACTAAAGTGAATCTGAAAGCCAATTGGGGTACGCCGAGTTTTACCGGTAATTATTTGCCGGATAATCGGAATGTTACTGAAAATGATTTCTCGGCACAATGGCAGGTTTTAAATCTGAACCGGAATTATTCGCAGGTGATAGTGGATTATCGGAATACGAGTGCACGGGATATTGATGATTCTAATTTCGGAGTTAATCTGAAAGTACCCGTGGAACAGTATCAGCAGTCTACACGCACTGCTAAATATGCTATTCTTATTATATTGCTGACGTTTACAGTAATCTTTTTTACGGAAATAATGGAAAAGACACGCATTCATGCATTACAATACTTATTGGTGGGGTTAGCGCTGTGCCTGTTTTATAGTCTATTGCTTTCTTTGTCCGAACATGTAGGGTTCAATATCGCTTATCTGGTTTCGGCATTACTGACCATTGGTTTGGTGGGTGGCTATATGTTAGGCATTATCCGGAAAAAGAAGCCGGCCTTTATCATGTCGGGGTTGTTGAGTGTGTTGTATATCTATATATTCATTCTTATTCAGTTGGAAACTTTTGCTCTGCTTGCCGGTAGTTTGGGACTGTTTGTCATATTGGCAGCCGTAATGTATTTCTCTAAAAAGATTGATTGGTTTAATGAATAACTAAACAGACTATTCTATATTTTTGATTTGGATGCCTGAAGAGAAGCGTAAAAGCGACTTTTCAGGCATTTTTATTGCTCATATATCTGTATAGAAAAAAAGGAATAACTGGGGTATGGATATAAAAAAAGGAGCAACGCCTTGCTCCAACCTTTGTTAACCTTAAATCTAATACTATGAAAAACACATTGCAAAGATACGGACATTAGCGAAATCTGCAAATTATCCAAGTAAAAAAGTATGTTTTATAACATCGTTTAAGAAAGTGTATTCTTCAATTAATACTTGATAAGAATTATAAGAGTACTTTGCTTCATTCATGATCTGAAAATGCTTATAGGGCAAGAAAAGTAAATGAGAGGTTTAAATGTTATCTCAACGTTATTTTTACGTTAACGCGGCATATTTTAGCTCCATTGTTCGTTTCTGTACGGACATCTGTCCGGAAACGAACGTATTCTTAAAATAAATATTTGCTGATAATCAGTTGTTTATGATTTTGGCACAGCTCTTGACTATATAAAAGCGAAGGCGGTTGATAAAACCCTCCGCCGATAGTCAGAGGAAATAATAACAATAAAAAAATAACGATTATGAAGACAAATGTATTTTTCAAAGCAGTGGTAATGGTAG
>ERZ1106950.2007-NODE-2007-length-11051-cov-2.095035_pt1 | contig 11051 bp, 10 predicted proteins | sample MGYA00403675_ERZ1106950 | MGnify/ENA primary metagenome ERZ1106950 (study PRJEB35170, sample SAMEA104062410) | human gut metagenome | biome: human gut; feature: human-associated habitat; material: faeces | place: Denmark | collected 2012-06-13 ... | reverse complement strand
TGCTGGGTTTTGCGGAGTTGCTGGGTTTTGCGGAGTTGCTGGGTTTTGCGGAGTTGCTGGGTTTTGCGGAGTTACTGGGTTTTGCAGATGCGCTGCAGCATTTCGCTGCTCAGGGTCCTGAACACCTGACAGTATTGCCGGAATCCGTCCTGTCCGATGATATAGATATTAGGCATATAGGACATCCTTTTTGCTGCATATGCAATGCGTTCCAGCCCATTGTCAATGGAAGTGTGGTTACTTAATGCCACGTCCGCATTCCTTTCCTTTGCTGCCTCCATAAAATAATCCAGGGATTCCAGATACTGTACTACCCCCTCCCTTGTCCGGGGCGGGGTGGCGCCTCCCCATAAAGCCGCCATGTGGGTCTGTCCGTTTTCCGTTACAGGAAACAGATAGCTCAGGCATCCCGGGGTATGTCCTGGTGTGCCGCAGACATATATGGTCTTGTCCCCCAGGGTGATGGTATCCTTGTCCTTTATATAGCAATCAATCCTGTAATCCTTCCAGGTTTCCGGCCGGTCTGGTTTGGCCGGATGCTCCTGCCAGAAGACATCGTCTGTTTCCGACAGGTAGGTTTTAAGGCGGTACCTTTCTGCCAGCCATCTGCCGCAGCCCGTGTGGTCAACGTGTCCATGGGTAAGCAGCAGCTTTTCACCGGGCATCCGCCCCATCCCGCATCGCTGATGGCATTGACAATTGCATCAAATGCCGGTCTTGCCGGCCAGATTGCATCGATTATGATCAGTCCGTCAGTGGTCCATAGTACAAAACAGCTGGTCTCCCTTTGGGCAATGATTAGAAGGTCATCAAATATCATGGCGTGTGTGAAGAAGGACATGTCTTCCATGGCCTTTATTGTTTCCTGGGTAACCAGTGGTCTGTTTAATCGCTTCATTTTATATTCTCCTCTGCACAAATACTTAGTTGTAGGGCTGCACAGAGGATGATCGGTTTTTAGCAGGTATCCTTATAATGGTATCCATTATGTCTCCTTTCCCTTTGGTACGGCAGATGATACGGTGACAGGACAGTTTCAGGCCATGTATCCCTTATACGGAAGTCATGGCCTGATCATGATTCATATATGATATGTCATAGGGTATACGGATGGCGGGAATGGTTTTCCAAACAGGCCCTAACCCACAGGCACCACAACAATATCACTGGCCCCGCTGGTGGGCGATGCCGGCTGCGAACCCTGGGTGGGCGACGGGATTGGGGACTGTGTCGGTGCGGTATCCCCTCCCGGTCCGGCAGGTGCATTGGTGGCCTGGGTGGGCGATGGTGACAAGGTATTGGCCGCAGTGGTTTCCGGCGCTTTGGTGGTTTCCGGCGCCTTGGTGGTTTCCGGCGCCTTGGTGGTTTCCTTGGCAGCCTTGGTGGTTTCCTTGGCGGCCTTGGTGGTTTCCTTGGCGGCCTTGGTGGTCTCCTTAGCAGCCTTGGTGGTTTCCTTGGTTGTACTGCCTGACTTGGAGGCGCTGCCGGAGGAACTGCTGCCGGAATCATCTGATGAAAAATCATTGTCACGGCTGCTGGTATCAATGCCTTCGGTGTGGCTGGTGAAGGAGGCCTTGAATGTATTGCCTGCGTAGTCTTCTATGTAGACGGTCAGGGAGGCGGTATCCATGGGGAAGGTAATGGTTCCGCTTGTACCTGTGGTCCCGGTGCTGCCGGTGTTCTTGGTGACGTTCACAGGCTTTACCGTCTGGTCATTTTCATCTGTTGCATAGGCGGTATCAAAGTTGACGCCGGACTGGCTGTCGCCTACATTGATGGTGAGCCGGCCTCCTTCCATCACATAATCCTCTTCATTGATGGTGGGCGGCGCATCGTCCAGGGTGGCAACATGGTCGTATATACGGTTGGACATTCCGTTCCAGCCGGTTACATATATTTCCAGGGTCCCGTTATTTTCCAGGGTGGCCTTATATACCCCTTTTTCCTTAACCATCTCCAGGGGTTGTGTCTCAAGGCTTACCGTCATTTCCTTTATAGGAAGCAGGGAACGGATTTTGACACTCAGTTCCACCGTCTTATAGTCCTGGGTATCAGATACCGTATATTCAATCTTTGGCGTTGAGACAGCCAGGAAAAGGATGATCAGGTTCAGGATGATAAAGGGAAGGATGAAGCATACCAGGTTGAACAGGGTCCGGTTGTCCTTCCAGGAACGTTTATTATAGGTGTTGCGCTTGTTGCTGCGGCCCCTCTGACCGCCGTAGGAGCCGGATGGACGCTCGCTGCGGGGGGCGGAATATGATGAATGACGATTCATAAAAAATCCTCCTTAAAGTATAAGCACCAAAAATACTTTTATAGCATATCAGAAAATACCTTTTCTTACAAGGTGAAGTTGGAAAATGCCAAAGATTGCACAACACTCTTCAAAAGAACAGCTGGTTATGGTATGATAGGTGTAGTCCTGCCGGTTCAGGACACAGGATCCATAAAATAAAATACGCCGTCACAAAAGGAGCAGAACCCATGATAGGAGAAGCAGCTGTATTTGCCGAAAGGGCACACAGGGGGGTATTCAGGAAGGGGACGGACATTCCCTACATTACACATCCCATGGAAGCAGCAGTGATTGTATCCGCATTTACGGATGATGAAGAGATGATTGCAGCTGCGTTGCTGCATGACGTTATGGAGGATGCCGGGGTTACGCGGGAAGAGCTGGAGCAGGCTTTTGGTCCCAGGGTGGCCTGGCTGGTGATGGATGAAAGCGAAGATAAGAGAAAGACCTGGCAGGAGAGGAAGGGGTATACGGTCCGTCATCTCATGACTGCCTCCAGGGAGATTAAGATACTGGCTCTGGGGGACAAGCTCAGCAATATGCGGAGCACGGCCAGAGATTACCTGGTCATGGGGGATCACATATGGCAGCGCTTTAATGAGAAGGATAAGAGAAAGCATGCGTGGTATTACTGGGGAATTGCACATGCATTGAAGGAACTGGAGAGTCACGTATATTATCAGGAATATATCATGCTTTGCAGGAATGTATTCGGCGAGGATGTATACGTGCAGGAATGACAGATTCCCGGTAATTTGAATAGGTAAGGAGATTATCCATGAAAAGAGTTGGAAGGTTTTGTAGATTAACGGCTGCCATACTGACAGCCGGAATTATTTTCAGCACACAGGGGCTGACCGCGGCTGCCGGCACCACGGGCATCGGGGCAGCCAGTTCGGAACAGACAGGTCCCGGCGCGGCAGGGCAGGCGGAGGGCCAGGCAGGGCAGGCGGAAGGCCAGGGCCAGGCGGAAGGGCAGGCAGAGGGCCAAGCCCAGGCAGGCCAGGCGGAGGGCCAGGAACAGGCTGCGCCTCCTGTCCAGCCGGAAAACCCCCTGCAGGTCAATTACAGTGCTTTTGTGGTACAGCAGGGCTGGAGCGCGGTTACTGCGGACAACCATCCCTGTGCGGCTGGGGCAGGGGCCTGGGTAACTTCCATAAGGGCCAATCTGATTCAGATACCCGAGGGTGCGCAGGTGGGAATCCGGTATCAGGTTAACCTGAGCGGTTCCGGCTGGCTGCCCTGGTCCGAAGACGGAGCAGAGGCGGGCGGTGCAGAAGGAGTCATGCCTCTTGAATCCATCCGCATGGAACTGACCGGAAGCGCGGCAGCTAATTATGACTTATATTACCGGGTGCTCCAGAACGGGTCATGGACGGACTGGGCTGCCAACGGCAGCGCCTCGGGTGTGGAGGGGGCTGGACTCAGGGTAGACGGTATCCGCGCCTCCATCACGGCCAAAGGCGCAGGCCTTCCTGCGGAACCGGTACAGGCTCCTGCGGTATCTGCTTCCATCGACCCCTCAAGGCCCATGATTGCACTTACCTTTGATGACGGGCCTAAGGCATCGGTTACCGGCAGGATCCTGGACAGCCTGCAGGCCAATGGGGGAAGGGCCACTTTCTTCATGGTGGGCTCCAATGTGAATGCCAATGCAGGCATAATCAAACGTATGGTGGCCCAGGGCTGTGAAGTGGCGAACCATACCCATGACCACAAATACATCTCTAAGCTGAGTGCGGATGGGATCATCAGCCAGATAGGTTCCACCAACCAGAAGATTGAAGCCATATGCGGTGTCTCGCCGGTGCTGATGCGTCCTCCGGGCGGATACATTGACACCAGGTCCCTGTCCGTGGTGGGCAACATGGGGATGTCAGCCATCATGTGGTCCATTGATACAAGGGACTGGCAGCATCGGAACGCCCAGAGGACCATTGACACGGTCCTGAGTCAGGTAAGGGATGGGGACATTATCCTGATGCATGATATATACAGCACCTCGGCCGACGCGGCAGTGGTGCTGATTCCTGAACTGACAGCTAGGGGCTACCAGCTTGTAACGGTCAGTGAGCTGGCTGCCTACAGGGGAGGGGCTGCCCCGGGACACAAGTACAGCCAGTTCAGGTAGAGGGTAATATCCAGTCTCACGGTACAACAGCCATGATATATAACATGGGGCATATATAGGATGAAGCCTATATGGGCATGATTAAGGGCCGCTGCCATACAGTCAGGAATGAATCCACAGACTGTACGGCAGCGGCCCTTAATGAATTTTCAGACACACCCTAGGATGCACACCCACCGCATCCGCTGCACCCGCTTCCGGGTTCCCTGGCAGTTCCAAAGACCTGTTCGTGGAGACGCCTTCCGGTTGGAGTGGCGGCAAGCCCGCCTTCTGCTGTCTCCTTAAGGGACGAGGACATGGCGTCCCCAACCTTTTTCATGGTCCAGATGACCTCATCCGCAGGGATGGCGCTTTCGATGCCGGCCAGCGCCAGTTCGGCTGCCACAAAGGCTCCTGCCACTCCGGAGGCATTGCGCTTGATACATGGTATTTCCACTAAGCCGGCCACCGGGTCGCATACAAGTCCAAGAATGTTCTTGATGGCAATGGCGATGGCATGTCCCGCCATGCGGGGAGTGCCTCCGGCCAGCTCCACAATGGCAGCGGCCGCCATGGCTGCCGCAGAGCCGCACTCGGCCTGACATCCGCCCTGGGCGCCTGCCAGGGATGCGTTATTGGCAATGACCATGCCCACGGCAGAGGCTGTAAACAGGGACATGACACAATCCCTTTCAGGAATATTCTTTTCCTCCTGCATGGTCAGGAGGGCGGCGGGAAGGATACCGCAGCTTCCGGCAGTGGGAGCAGCCACGATACGGCCCATGGAGGCATTCAGTTCTGAAACAGCCAGTGCGCGGTACAGCGCGCCTGAAAGGAAGGAGCCGGTAAGGCTTGTGCCGCTTTCCGCAATCCGGCGCATCTTGTAGGCGCTGCCGCCTGTGAGTCCGCTGGTACTGCGCAGGTCTTTCTTACATCCTGGTTCAATGCATTCAGCCATGACCCTGTAATTGCTTTTCATGTGTTCGTATATGGATTCCTCACTCTGCTCCATCTGCAGCGCCTGCTGGTTCAACACAAGCCGGGAGATGGGAAGTCCGGCCTGCTCCGCGGCAGCCACGATACCGGCCACGGAAGAGTAATTAAAATCTAGTTCCATCGTAAGATTCCTCCTTGTTGTTAAATGGGCTGCAGCATGGTACTGGAGAAAACATTGGGCAGTACCTTGATTTTCTGGTTCAGTTCCGGTCCAAAGCTGCCGTCGATTTCAATGGTCATCACGGCATCCCCGCCCTTTTGCTGTCTGGAAAGGCGGAAATTACAGATATTGACCCCTGCTTCAGCCATGACCTCTGTCACGGCTGCAATGGTGCCCGGCGCATCACGGTGGAGCACGATCAGGGTGGTATGCTGGCCCATAATGGATACCTCCATACCGTTGACCTCTGTTACCAGGATGTTGCCGCCTCCTATGCTGCTGCCCAGAAGGGATACCCGGTTGCCATCGGCGTCCGTCAGGGCCACCCTGGCGGTGTTGGGATGGGCGCCGTCAATGTCGCCGGTGGTTATGGTGACCGCAAGCCCCTGTTCCCTTGCAAGCTCAGGCGCCCGGCGTATGCGGCTGTCATCCGTGGACATGCCCATGATGCCTGCAATCAGCGCCTTATCGGTTCCGTGCCCTTTATATGTCTTGGCAAATGATCCGTGAAGGAAAATGTCTGCCTTTACGGCGGGGGCTCCTAAAAGTGCCAGCGTGATACGGCCGATTCTGGCGGCCCCTGCTGTGTGGGAGCTGGACGGGCCAATCATCACAGGCCCGAGGATATCAAAAACGTTCATGGTTTCTCGCCTTTCTTTATGACTTTTTTCATGAAATAATAAGCCTTGTACCGGTCTTGCGGATTTTCTCTTCCATCAGCGGGGTGATTCCCCCGTCGGTTATGATGGTGTCAATCTCCTCAAAGGGGCATATCTTAATCAGGCTGGCTTTGCCGAACTTAGAGGAATCCGCCAGGACAATGGTCCGGCTGGCAGACTGATGTAGCTGGTTCTGGATCCGTATCTCACTGAGCCGCTGGTCCGTACAGCCCACCACCGGGTCAATGCCCGTGACAGTCATAAACATGATATCTATGTGTATACTCTCCAGTGTGGCGGAAAAATCATTGACCAGGGTGTATTCATCCCGGTTCAGGACCCCGCCCGTAAGGATGATGGTAATCCCCGGGTTCTCGGCCAGGATTAGGGCATTCTGAATGGAATTGGTAACCACGGTCAGTCTGTTGAAACGTTCCTTAAGGGTCAGCGCCATCATCTGGCTGGTGCTTCCATAATCCAATGCAATGATCTGTCCCTCCGCCACCATGGATGCCGCCTTTGCCGTGATGGCTGATTTCTGCTCCAGGTGCTGGGAATTACGTATCTGCAGGGAAATGTATCCCCCGGGCATATCCGGCGTGGTCCCATTATCAACCGGCACGGCTCCCCCGTGCACCCTGGACAGACGTCCCTGGTTGTCCAGGTATTCAAGGTCTTTGCGTACTGTCTCAGATGATACCCCCATTAGTTTTACCAGTTCGGCTGTATGTACAATCCCATCTTTATCCAAAAGTTCCAGAATCTTGTTATAGCGCTGCTTTGCCAGCATGAATGATTGCCCTCCCTTCCGATGTCATCCTTCTGATGCCATGTTTTGTGTTGATGTACAGTTTTTATATTATACCCCAATTTCCCAATTTAGAAAAGGGAATATGCAATGATTCCCAATAAAAACCCAGTCCGGACCTTGGGCCGGCCAGAAAAAAGTGTTGTAAAAACTTGCGAATCGTTGCGGATATATTCATTATAACGGAGGGAAACCCAATTTTATAGATGCTAAATGCACAAAAACCCAACAAATAATTTGTTATAATTGCGAAAAAATTTGATATTATTGCGAAAATGCTTGAAAACCCAATAAAAAGCAGATATACTAAGTCTGTAGCAAAATTACATGGCCCGCCGGGAACGGGTATACCATTGGCGCTTAGGGCGGAAATGTCCATGCTGCGCAGTATCAGGTATATATGACGAAAGGAGATTTAATGACATGAGTAATGAGACAAGGGCAAAGATTGTAAAGGCGGCCCCAAACCGCTGGCTGGTATTCTGTATCCTCACACTTTCAGGAGGAATTGCATTTAAGCTTTCATCCATGAAAGACATGTTCTATGTACCTATGCAGCAGTTCATGGGTCTTTCCAATACCCAGATAGGCGGCGCCCTGAGCGCGTACGGAATTGTACAGACCATTGGCCTGATTGCCGGTATCTACATCTGCGATATGTTCAGCAAGAAGTATATGATAGGCGGTTCCCTGATCGGACTTGGGGCAGTGGGCGTATATCTGTCCACCTTCCCGGGATACTGGGGATTCCTGGCAGCATTTGGCGTCATGGCCATCCTGGGGGAGGTTACATACTGGCCCGTGTTATTAAAGGCCATCCGTCTGCTGGGCGATGAGAAGACCCAGGGCCGTATGTTCGGTTTTCTGGAAATGGGGCGCGGCATTGTAGATGTAATCATTGCATCCACGGCCCTTGCCATCTTTAAGGCAATGGGAGAGGGCGCGGGCGCATTAAGGGGCGGCCTCCTGTTTTTATCCGCTGTCACCGCTGCAGCCGGAGTGCTCTGCCTGATATTTGTCCCCAATGATGAAAAGCGTGTGGATGAGACCGGCAAGGAAGTCAACAAGGCGCAGGCGGCATTCGGCGGCATGATGCAGGCTGTTAAGAGTGTGGATATATGGGCTGTTTCATTAAACGGATTTACGGTATATTTCCTGCCTGCAACCGCAGTGGGAATGTATGGGATCATCAACCAGTATGGCCTTAAGATGGTTGGCGGCCCAATCGGCGGCTTCATGTCTGATAAAGTACACAGATCATCAGCCAAGCACATCAGGGCCGGCTTCGTGGTATGTATCATTGCAATGGCGGCATTCCTCATGGTACCTCATGAGACGCTGGGGCAGAACGGAAGCTGGATCCTGGGAGCAGCCTGTACCCTTGGCTTTGGCGCCATTGTATTTACCATGCGCGCCGTGTTCTTTGCGCCAATGGATGAAGTCAGGGTCCCCAAGGAAATCACCGGCGCTGCCATGAGCCTTGCATCTCTTGTGATTTATCTGCCCAACGCATTTGCCTATGTGATGTACGGAAGCTTTCTTGACAAATACCCGGGTATGACTGGATTCAGGATTGTATTTGGGGTCATGATTGCATGGGCCGTTGTGGGCGTGGGCGTATCTACATTCTTAATCCACCGCATCAAGAAGTGCCATGCAGCGGATAGTGCACAGTAAGAATCGGAAGGATGGTATGATAGGATGAAAGAATATAATGGTTTTAAGAACTGCGGCAGCTGGTATAAGGGAAATATCCACAGCCATACCACCATATCGGACGGCATGCTTACCCCGGAACAGTCCGTAAAGCTGTATAAGGAAAACGGATATCATTTCCTCTGCTTTTCAGAACATGACATATTCACGGATTACAGGGAGCAGTTTAACACGGAGACATTTATCATAGTGCCTGCCGTGGAGGGCAGCGTGGTGCTGTACCGGGCAAAGGGGACCAATGAGCGTTATAAGATACACCATCTTCACGGCATACTTGGGACACAGGCCATGCAGGATGCGGCGCCTCTTGGGACATACAAACATATGCAGTATATTCCGCCCATGAAGTTCTTTGGGGAGTGGACCGGGCCAGAGGCTGCCCAGGAAGTGGCGGATATGCTCAGGGACCACGGCTGTGTGACAACGTATAACCACCCTATCTGGAGCAGGGTGACGGAGGAGGAGTTCATATATACGGAAGGCATCAGCGCCCTGGAAATCTTTAACTTTAATACGGTCCAGGAATCCAACACAGGGTATGACGTGACCTATTGGGACAGGATGCTGCGCATGGGCAGACGGATGAATGCCTTTGCCAGTGATGACAATCATAATGAAGGTCTTTTTGAAGATTCATGCGGCGGCTGGATCTGTGTCCAGGCACCGGATCTGAGTCATGACAGCATTGTACAGAATTTTATAGACGGCAACTACTATTCCTCTTCCGGGCCGGAAATCCATGACTGGGGAGTAAGGGATGGGAAGGTATGGATTGACACATCTGCCGTGAACCATGTAAACTTTGTATGTGGGAATATCATCAATGACGGGATCACGGTGCTGGGCGAACGGTTTAAGGATACGCTCAGTCATGCAAAATACCAGCTGAAGGGCCATGAAACCTATGTGCGCGTGGAGGCAGTGGACCGGTATGGACGTACTGCGTGGACAAATCCCATTTATCTGGAGTGGTAGACCGTACGTAAAGGAGGAAAGGAAGAATGAAAGAATTTCAGGCAATTCTTACGGCCTTTGATGACTGGCTCTGGGGCAACTGGCTGCTGTTCGTGCTTCTGGGTGTCGGTATTTTGTATACAGTCATTACTGGAGGAATCCAGATACGGCGTTTTGGATACATTATCAGGAAGACCGTGTGGGAGCCGATCCGTTCCAAGAATAAAGAATCCAAAGAGTCTGGAACCATTTCTTCCTTTCAGGCCCTGTGTACCGCGGTGGCATCCTGTGTGGGAAGCGGCAATATCGTGGGCGTATCCACGGCCGTGCTGGCCGGAGGCATGGGAGCCATCTTCTGGATGTGGGTTGCTGCCTTTGTGGGCATGGCAACCAAGTACGGGGAAATCATCCTGGGCATGCTGTACCGGGAGAAGAATGAAGAAGGCAATTACGTGGGCGGTCCCATGTATTACATAAAGAAGGGGCTGCACATCCCCTGGCTGGCCACGCTCTGCGCCTTTTTCATGGTAACCCAGATCATAGGAGGCAACTTCATCCAGTCCAATACCATAAGCGGGGTGATGAAGGAAAACTTTGGGGTTCCTTACATGACCACCGGTATAGTGCTTGTCCTTCTTATTTTTGTCATTACCCTGGGCGGACTTAAGCGTCTGGCCCATGTGGCCCAGACCCTGGTTCCCTCCATGGCCCTGATTTATGTGGCCGGGGGCCTTATCATCATCCTTGCCAATATTACCAAGGTGCCGGGGGTGTTTGCAGACATTTTTGCCGGGGCATTTGGCCTGAGGGCCATGGCCGGAGGCGCCATGGGTTCCATGCTGATTGCAATGCAGAAGGGGGTTGCCCGGGGACTCTATTCCAATGAAGCAGGGGAAGGCTCGGCTCCTGTAATCCACTCAGCCGCACAGGTGGACCACCCGGTTGAACAGGGCATAACAGGCGTGGCAGAAGTATTTCTGGATACATTTGTCATCTGCACCATTACAGGACTTATTCTGGGCGTGACCGGGGTACTGGATTCCGGGGCGCCGGGTAATGTGCTGGCAATCAATGCATTTGCAAGCGTGTGGGAACCGCTGCGGTATGTGGTGGCCCTCTGCCTTCTGCTTTTCTCTTCCACCACCCTTATGAGCCAGTGGTACTTTGGCTTTGTGGGACTGAATTATATATTCGGAAGCAAGGTGGCGGAAAAGTTTAAATACGTATTCCCGTGCTTCTGTATCGTTGGGGCATTGGCGGAAATCGAACTGGTATGGGTCATCCAGGATATTGCCCTGGGCCTGCTTACCATTCCCAACCTGATTGCCATGGTGGTGCTGGCGCCCCAG
>ERZ1106950.1994-NODE-1994-length-11091-cov-5.939290_pt1 | contig 11091 bp, 9 predicted proteins | sample MGYA00403675_ERZ1106950 | MGnify/ENA primary metagenome ERZ1106950 (study PRJEB35170, sample SAMEA104062410) | human gut metagenome | biome: human gut; feature: human-associated habitat; material: faeces | place: Denmark | collected 2012-06-13 ... | reverse complement strand
GATTTATTTTGCAGTAAAGCTGCAGTAGGTGGGAACTATAATTTGACGCGTGACAACGAAGGCACTATAACACATTTAAAATATGATGCTCAGTTAAACCGGAAAGATGCTCAGATATGACCGGAAGGTGCGATCAGCTCTAAGCGGAATCAGTGCTCAGGTCGACCGGAATTTGCAATTTTCTAAATTTTTTCTTGTTAAACCTACTACTGCCATTGCGAACATTCCCCAAATTCTAATACATCTGCTATTCGTTTACATGCATTTCCGTCACCATATGGATTGCATGCATTTGCCATCTTTTGATACTCTTCTTGATTTTCCAGTAATAATTTGAAATTGTCATATATAGTACTTTCATCCGTACCCACTAACTTTAAGGTTCCAGCAATCACCCCTTCTGGCCTCTCCGTAGTATCTCTCATAACCAATACTGGTTTTCCATACGCTGGAACTTCTTCTTGGATTCCACCGGAATCTGTTAAGCACATAAAACACCTTGATTCAAAATTATGACAATCAAATACATCTAATGGCTCAATTATATGAATTCGTTCACATTTTCCCAGTTCTTCTTCCGCAGCCCTTCTAACTACGGGATTCATATGAATAGGATATATTGCTTTACAATCAGGATGCTCTTCAAGGACTCTTCTTATCGCCCGAAACATATTATGCATTGGTTGTCCCAAATTTTCCCTTCTATGTGCAGTAATAAAAATCATCTTATCTTTACCTACCCAATCAAGTTCTGGATGATGATAATCCCTTCTAACCGTATGCTGCATCGCATCTATTACTGTATTTCCTGTAATAAAAATTGTTTCCGGCCTCTTACCTTCTTTTACAAGATTATCTGCAGCAAGCCGCGTAGGTGCAAAATTATATTGAGCTATAATGCTAACTGCCTGACGATTGAATTCTTCTGGATAAGGAGAATATATATTATATGTACGGAGTCCAGCTTCTACATGTCCTATTGGAATTTGCAAATAAAAACAGGCTAATGCTGTTACAAAAGTGGTTGATGTATCACCATGAACTAATACAATATCTGGTCTTACTTCTTCTAATACCCTCTTTATTTTTTCTAAAATTCCAGTTGTAATATCAAAAAGCGTTTGTCCATCTTTCATGATTGAAAGATCATAATCCGGAATTATCCCAAATGTTTCTAAAACCTGATCCAGCATTTGACGGTGCTGTCCCGTGACACATACGACAGTTTTTATACCCTTCCTCTTTTTCAATTCATTTACAAGCGGGCACATTTTAATTGCTTCTGGTCTAGTTCCATATACCAACATTACTTTTTTCATTAAATTCACCTTTTCATTTACTTTTCTAATCAGTTAATATTATATCTTCATTACATTTTTTACAAAGTTTAGTATCATTTTTTCTCTCATAAGTAACAGACTAATAAAATATATTACTACACCGCTTAAAATTTGTAACATTGTTGTACACATATCATCTAAATTCCACAAATACCATTGTTTTACAAAAATAGCCATTATCATAGATGCAGCAATATACTTATATACTTTTCTTATCATTACTTTTATAGGAAATATCTCTCGTACCATATAAAGCTGGGAGCCACTAACCGCTAACTCAGCAATAATAGAAGCAATAGCAGCCCCATAAGATAGTAATTTTGGAATAGCCACCATGTTCAATGTAAAATTAACCAAAGTTCCAATTACAACCGAATATGTATATTGTTTTTGCCTGCCAATAGGTAACAAATACTGAACCCCAATCACATTGCTAATGCCAACAATAACGATGATCGGAGATAATATTATTAAATTTCCAACAACTTTTTCATACCCACTTCCAAAAAACCATGGTACAAACCCTTTTGATATTGCACATAGCCCCATACATAATGGAAACGACAACATGCATATAAATTGAAGCGACTCATTCAAATAAATCTTTATTGCATCATTTTTCCCTTTCTCAAACATACTTGCTATTCTTGGAAGCATCACTGTACCTAATGCAGTTGGAATGGATAATGCCATTTTCATAATTTTTTGAGCCTGTTCATAATAAGCAACTTCAACATCACTTTTTGTCAAAAAACCTATCATTGATTTATCCAATAAATTATACATATTGGTAGCTATTTGTGGTACAAATAAAATCAATGCAGGTTTTATATGTCTTCGTATATTCAATTCACTACTCTTAATTTTCTGAATAAATTGTGAACAATATAACCACATTGATAAGTTGCCAAAAAACAATGTAAACACACAAATAAATGCATATCTATTTAAATCATTTTTTTCTTTTACTAACAAAAAAGTCAATATAACGCCGCATATTTTTACTAAAGCATTACGAATCACTATTTTCTTAAATTCTTCCATTCCCTGGAAAAACCAGGATATATCAATCACAGCTGTCAAAACTTCTATTATTTGGATCTTAAAAAGATATTGGTACTCTTTAATATTGCATACAGTAAATACATATATAATTAAAGCAATGCTAACCGTCATAACTCTTACAATTAACAATTCCCAAAATACTTCTGATCTTTTAACTAGATTAGACTGACAATAAGCTATTTCTCTTTGACCATATAAATTTAAGCCAACACAGCCAAACAAAACAAAATATTGCGTTATAGATTCTGTGTATCCAAACGCACCTACTCCATCAGCTCCTAATACTCTTGAAATATATGGTGTAGTTATCAAGGGTAATACCAATATCAAAAATTGATATGAAATATTATATAAATAATTTCTTATAACTGATGTTTTCAATTATTGTAATTCACTTTCCTTTCCATTCATTATCTATAAATAGATTCTATCGCTTGAGAAAGATAATAACCATTTGCTATTCTATTCTTTATCTTTAATACGTTGCTCCTCTTAGCATCATAATCTTTCATTAAATCTATTTTTTCCAGTTCTCTCAAAGAGTCTACTGTGATTCCAATATTCTCCCGCTCGACAAATTGAGCAATGGCTGCCTTCTTCCACGTTATTACAGGTTTTCCAGCAGCAATATACAAAGATAACTTGTGTGGGTTATTATATTGTAAATACTTTCCATATATACCAGAGCATTCATCTATTGATTCGCCATCCCAAACTAAACCATAGTCTCCTTCTAGCTTATAAACTATTTCATCTGAATTTAATACTCCAAAATATTTGGCATTGTAAATATTTGACAAATCTAAAGTTTTATTAATTCCATATAGATTAAAATAACAATCTCTTAATTTCCCCAATTCGCAAACATATCGACTTTTATCAAGATTTCCAGCTATTGATATTACTCCACTTTTATTACACTCAGTAATTGGTTTCGTACTATCATGTAAATAATCAAACAAGCCTAATTCCACTATTTTCCCTTTATATCCCATTTTCATAAGATATTTTGACATCACTCTGTTATGAACAATTAGATTATCAAAATAATTTAATGTTGTAATTTCATTTTCAAATGTACCACCCATTCCTTGAATTGACGGTAAATCATGAATCAATGCAGTTGCGGAAGATATATGTTTTATTTTTTTCAAAAGTATATTCATTAATTCTCTACTTATAGCAGGATATTGTATTATTAATTCTGTATCTGCTCTAAGTCTACTAATAGAAAATATCTGCTGTATAATTCTTATCTGTCTATTATTTTGCGGAGTATATGTTGGTCTAAATCCCTCCTTTAATAAAATATCATATGCATCATTTTTAGCCTTTCCACCCGCACTGCCCGTTTCTCTTTTATATACTGAATATTGATATCTAGACATATCTAACCTTTTCCTTTTTTATTTTGCATAATTAGGATATTTTTTTATAAAAACATAATCTATGACAGGAGAACATACTTTTACCATTTTACCAAACAAAGTTACTTTTTGTATTCGTGGCCCTGTTATATTGGTATCAATTTCTACACATTGCCAATATCTCCACCAAGCTAAAATTAACAATTTCATTTTTAAAAATAATGGCATTTTCTTTTTATAAATTACATTTTCAATTCTTGATATATAATGATATAAAAATCCAGCAACGTTCTCTCTCTTAAAGTTTGGATTCATTGTCATTCCATTTTCCAGATATTGTTTTTCTTCAAATATCGTATTAGTCAGTAACAATTTGTATGATACACCAAGCTGATCAAACAACCATGCTTCAGGCACAAATTTCATTCCATCTTTCTCCGGAAAACGATAAGCTTTTAAATTCTGGGTTTTCACAGCTTCAAAGCAATCCTGTATATACATTTTCTGTGGTAGGACAAAATGATATTCAAAATATGAAGAAACCGGATTTTTCAAATCAAACATATCTCCAATCATTTCTCCAGTTTCATAGTTTTGAGATCTTCCCATAACTCCACAAAATTCATCATTATCTTTAATTTCATTACATATTGGATACAGTTCTTCCAGTGCATTACCTGTTAACCAATCATCAGAATCTAAGATTATAAAAAAATCACCCTTCGCCTTTTCAATTCCAACATTTAACGCTGAATGTTTCCCTCCGTTTTTTTTCCTATAAAGTTGAAATTTATTTGAAATATCATTCGCTATAAACTCAGAGACCACATCCGCCGAACCATCTGTTGATCCATCATCTACAATTATTACTTCATATGATGAAAACTTCTGTTGTTTAATACTGTCTAGTGTTCTCAAAATAGTATCTTTCCTATTATAAACTGGAACGCAAATTGAAAAAAACATCTCTATCTTTTATTCTCCTTTTTCCTTGCAAATCTTATATTAAGAGGGATAAATATTAAATAAGCTAATACCATAGTTTCCCACGGCATAGACAATTCAAAAAATGACGAAAAAAAAGACAACATGTTATATGCCAAAAAAATACTTGCAATCAGTTTGCTTCTTATTGATACATTCTTTTGTGCCCGTCTAAAAATCCATTGAACTAAAATTCCCCAAAAAAACATAAATATAAGGAACGAAACTGCATTAGTTTGTGCAAATGCTGCCCCTAATAAACTTACAACATTTGATTGTTCTTCTAATTTTTCCATTCCAACAAAAAACAAAGGCAAAAGCGTAGAATAGTGATATCTATTAAAAACTACACCTAAAAATCTTGATAGAATCATCGCAGGAAAACTCAACACCATACTAAAAAGCCATTCTATCAAGGACAATTCCTGTCCTTTTACCACATAATCTGAAACATTAGAAAAATTTATCGTTCCACCTGCAATATACTTCCACATATGATTAATATAAAAATTATCATTTACTTGCATTTTATTTACTTTAAAATTAATCATATAGTTCAGTGCAAACGCTCCTAATACGAACGCTAAAGAAATTATTCCTATCTTTTTTATATATTGCGGCCTTGTCAATACAACATATATAAATATTGACAAAATCGCTGAAATTATATGGTATTTTATAAATGTTGAAAATATTAATAGCAGCATCATTGAGCAAAAAAGAGCATATATTATTTTCTTTGTCTCAAAATAAAAATCCATCATTAATATCATTAGCGGTGTTAAGAGTATCATAAGATGTGAAGCAATATAACCTCTATTTACAGTATCTCCCTGCTTCAACATACCAACAATTCCATACTGCGTACTCAATTTATAAATATCAAGTAGAATAATTAAAATAGATATACTTGAAATAGATATTAAAACCACTGAATTAATGTTCAACAATTCAGTCTCTTTATAATAGGATTTCAATTTATAATTGTTTCCCAAATACCACCCTATAAATGTTCCCATGAAAAAGAAAAAAAAAGCAATAACATGTATCCAAATCACTTGATTGCTCACTTTATAAAAGCCTATTTTTTCCATAAGTAAATTATTTATTGTTATTATAAACACATATGGAGATACTACCAAAAAAAAGGCATCAATTATCGTGTTTTGAATTTTCTTGTTAAACATTAGCATTAGTATGTATTCACATACAAGCACTATTAGCGGCATTGACATATTATATACCATTCCTTTATTCTGCAGTTCTTTTTATCAGATTCAGTTCTTTCTGTATTGTTATATCTTTGAAAAAACGATGATCCTTTTTACAAGCACTCTTTTTACTTGCATATTTTTCTAATGATTCTTTATCATTATCATTATTAATAAAGTAAACATTGTCAAAATCATCAAACACTTCATGACATACTGGAATATCAGACGTTATCAATGGTATTCCATATGCTGCCATTTCGCACATCATCAATCCTTGTGCATCTGTTCTAGTAGGCATTAATGCAAATCTCGCTTCATCCAATGTCTTAATTATTTCCTCATGATTCATCGTTTGATTTTTCCACTCCACATTATCTGCCTTTTTAAAATACTCAAAAAATTCCCCCTTACCGACAACAAGAAATTTTCTATTAGGTGTATTCTTCGCTAAGCGATTCACAATATCTATTGAATACTTAGAGCCATCTAAATTTCCACGAATTGTCACAAAATCATATTTCTTTGTTGAATTATCATTATAGGACATCTTTTCAAATGTTTCGCCAACGCAATTATACGTGATATGACAATGATTTTCTATTTTACTTTCATTAATCTTTGTCCACTTAAAGAATTCGTTCTTCATCCATTCGCTTACAAAAACAAATTCACTTTTGTAAGCAACCTTAGGCAAATATTTTTTCCAGATATATAGTTTAAAATCATCATATATATCTTGTAATAGCTGTCCTGGTTTACTTTGATTAACATAGTAATACGGTTTTGAATATACTTTATTTATTTTCAAGACTTCATGTCCATGATAAAAAAATATAAACTTTCTAAACCTATTGCCATATCTTTTCAAGAAACAATAATGATGTTTTACATTAGCCGCATGTATTATTAAAAGATCATATTTTTTGTTTTTCTCTTTATATGATTTTATCGTAATAACAGGAATATTTTCAAACACGTAATCTTCAGTAGCTCTAAAGTTGAGCACTTCGACATCAATTCCATTTTTTTGGTAATACAAATTTCTTGTATGTATATACATTAATGAAATTCCACCATTATTGTTAGGATAGTCTTCTGCTAAAATTAGTACTTTCATATTTATAATCTCCAGTATCGCATACCAGTATCTTTAAGTTCTTGTACTGTAAAAATTCCCTTTATATCCAATAATACTTTTTCCGCGTCTAATGAATCCTTATATAATTTTTTAATATTGGATAAACCAATTTTTTTGAATTCATTATGTGCAACCGCTACAATAATACAATCCACATCGTGTATATCTTCTATTTTCTTTAAATCAATTCCATATTCTCTTCTTGCATCTTCCTCGCTTGCCCAAGGATCTACGACAACAGGTGTAATCCCATATCTTCTAAATTGTTTTACAATATCATACACTTTACTGTTTCGAGTATCCGGGCAGTTTTCTTTAAATGCAAGTCCTAAAATAACAACTTTAGATTTTTTTGGTGCTTGTCCTGCAGCAATCATCTCTTTTATCGCTGCGTCTGCTACATATGCTCCCATACTATCATTTACAATTCGTCCATTTAAAATAATTTGGCTATGATATCCCAGTTTTTCTGCTTCATATGTAAAATAGTATGGATCCACACCTATACAATGTCCACCAACTAAACCAGGTCTAAATCCTAGAGCATTCCATTTTGTATTCATTCCATCTACAACTTCATTTGTATCAATACCCATGCGGTCAAACACCATTGCGAGTTCATTCATAAACGCAATATTAATATCTCTTTGGCTGTTTTCAACTACTTTTACGGCTTCTGCTGTTTTAATATTAGAAACAGGATATGTTCCTACTTCTATAACCAAATTATAGATATTTCGAATTTCCTCTAACGATTCTTCATCCATTCCTGATACAATTTTATGAATATTCTCCAAACGATGTACTTTATCTCCTGGATTAATGCGTTCTGGAGAATACCCTATCTTAAAATCTTCTCCGCATTTTAGTCCAGATTCTCTTTCAAGAATTGGGATACATACATCTTCAGTACATCCTGGGTAAACGGTTGATTCATAGACAACGATTGACCCTTTAGTCAAATTTCTTCCTACAATTTCAGACGCACCCACAACTGGTGTTAAATCTGGTGTATGATCTGTATTAACCGGTGTTGGAACTGCAACAATAATAAACTTTGCCTCTTGAAGCTTTTTCTCATCATCTGTAAAATCAACCGTTGTCTTCCTTATTGCATCATCTCCCACCTCTTTCGTTGGATCAATTCCATTTTTATATACTTCAATCTTTTTTGTATTAAGATCATATCCTATCACATTTACTTTTTTTGCAAAAGCAACTGCAATAGGCATTCCCACATATCCCAAACCAACAAGTGCTATTTTTTCTTCTTTATTAACAATTTTTTCATACAATGACATATTTTTATCTCCCCTAGTTTTTAAATCCTTTTTTTAATAATTTTACAATTCCTGTTAATGAACCAAATCCATAAGTTATATGAAAAATTGGGAACAGTACTGCAACCATCAATATATATTTAACTTTTTTTGATGTTTTTAAAGCAAAATATATATCTAAAACAAAGTACAAAATTAATTCACATACAAATACACTTAAAAATCTAATATTGATAAAAGATAAAATTGGCAATAAAATCAGTGACAAAAGAAATATCAATGGAATAAAATGTCGTATTCCCATAGAACCAGGGCATAGTCTCATCGTAATTATATTCCACATACCATTTTTCACGGCCATATCCGCTATTCCTTTTATCGAATCTCTACAATAATAGGAAAATTTTATTTCATCTGATAAATAGATTTTTCCACCATTTTTCCTAATACGATAATTCATTTCATTATCTTGATTACGAGTAAGCCGTTCATCATAGCCCCCCCATCTATCAAATACTTCTCGCCTAAATGCTCCAAACGGAACAGTATCAACATAACCACTATGACCATTTGTCCTAAATTGCGAATTTCCAACTCCAAACTTAGAAGATAGCATAAGTGCTATTGCTTCACCTACAAATCCTTTGCTTTTTGTTTCGGCAATTCCTCCGACATTATCTGCCTGTGTGGTATCCAGATAATATACGCATTTTCTAATATAATCTTGACTATACTCAGCGTGTGCATCCAATCGAATAATATATTTTCCTTTAGAATTTTTTATTCCAATATTCATTGCATATGGAACTGTTTTATATGGATTATCAAATACTTTTATAAGTCTCGGATAATCTTGCTCATATTTTAATAAAATTTTTTTTGTTTTATCAGTTGACATTCCATCGACAAATAACCATTCCATATTCACTAATGGATAATTCTGCTGTAATAAAGATTCTATGCAACTAGATATATATTTTTCTTCATTATAAAGTGGCATAACCACAGATATTAATTCGTTCATTTGTTTTTCCTTACATCACCGCCACCACAGTCTTCACCATAGTGCCAATTTCTCTAAAAAATCCAAATTTCTTTATTTCTTCCAGATTCCATTTCATCTTTACTGGAAGGATTTGTTCTACATAAACTCTGTCTGCATCTTCTCCCGATACATCTGCTAACAACTTATCTTCATCTTTATATTGAATGCTAGCCTCACTGGTCACACCGGCTGGAAGAAGCAGCGTTGCCATCATCTCTGATGTATACTTCTTCACATACTTCTCTACTTCTGGCCTGGTTCCGACGAAGGTCATCTCTCCCTTCCAGATATTGATCAGCTGCGGAAGTTCATCTAATCTGCAGCCGCGAAGTTTTTTTCCTATCTTTGTGATTCTTGGATCTTCTCCTACGGTTACCAGACTGCCAATTTTATCTGCATTGATTACCATGGTACGAAATTTGTAAATGCGAAATTTCCTTCCATACTGAGTGATACGTTCCTGGCGATAAAACACCGGACCTTCAGAGTCCTTTTTGATCATGACCGCTAATACCAAGAGTGCTGGTGATAAAATCACCAGCATAACACTTGATACTGCAAAATCAAATATCCGTTTTACGAACAGGCTAAACCATTTCCCGCTTAATTTTTCATAATAAGGTCTCACTTCTTCCGTCTGCATAAAAGCCGGAAGCTCCTCCCATTTTTTTAGCATCAGTCAGACCTCTCTTAGATGTATTCTTTTACAATATCGCAATAATTCCGGATCACATATTCCACGTCTTCATCCGACAGTTTGGTATGTAATGGGAGTGTGATCAGGTTGTGATAGTAATCGTAGGCATTCGGGAAATCTTTAATATCCCAGCCATATGCCTTATAGGCAGTCATCATCGGCAGTGGTTTGTAATGGACATTGCAGGCAATTCCACGTTCTGCCATCTTTTCAATAATCTCCTGACGCTGTTCTGTTGTGATTCCAGGTATGCGGGTGAGATATAAATGTCCGGAAGAAGCATGTTCTTCGCTGTAATGGTCCAGCACCTGAATGCCCAGCGGCCGGAATGCTGCATCGTATTTTCCGATGATCTCTTTTCTGCGTGCAAGCAGGGACGGGTAGCGTTCCAGCTGTTTCAGACCAATAGCTGCGGCAATATCGGTCATGTTGCACTTGTACCATGGTCCTACGATGTCATATTCCCATGCACCAAGCTTTGTCTTTGCAAGAGCATCTTTGCTCTGACCGTGAAGACTTAAAAGCTGGTACTGGTGATACAACTCCTCATCATCGATTCCTGGAATGCTCTTCCAGGTACTTGCCCCGCCTTCTGCGGTCGTGAAGTTCTTTACCGCATGGAAACTGAAGGAAGTAAAGTCAGCGATTTCTCCAACTTTTTTTCCATGCCACTCAGAACCGAACGCATGGGCTGCGTCAGCGACAACAATGGCATGACCGATTGCCTTTTGGATCTCGTTTGCCGGATGAAAAAGCGCTTTTTTCCGCTCCACGGCCCGGAATACCTGGTCATAGTCACATGGAATTCCTCCAAGATCCACGGTAATAATCGCTTTTGTTTTTTCGGTAATTGCAGCTTCCATGGCGCCGTAATCCATCTCCACAGAATCTTTCTGAGAATCAATGAATTTTACAGTTGCGCCGCAGTGGATCGCTGCGGAAGCAGAAGCGGTATATGTAT
>ERZ1106950.1985-NODE-1985-length-11159-cov-2.757295_pt1 | contig 11159 bp, 8 predicted proteins | sample MGYA00403675_ERZ1106950 | MGnify/ENA primary metagenome ERZ1106950 (study PRJEB35170, sample SAMEA104062410) | human gut metagenome | biome: human gut; feature: human-associated habitat; material: faeces | place: Denmark | collected 2012-06-13 ... | reverse complement strand
GGATTGACTACTGAGGGAGCGGACAGGGACGGATGTTTGCAGGCTCCCGGAACATTTAAAAAGGCCGGATTTCCAGACGGGGCATACCGGTGCCCCGGCGGAAATCCGGCCTTTTGGCGTATTAGCTCAGATTATCCAGTCGGATGTCTGTGTACCAGTAGCCGAACCGGCCGTTGCCGGTGGGCTGCTTCTGCGCCAGCACAAAATGGGGGAAGCCAAACATGGAGGCCATGTATTTTTCGTTGCTGTAGTAGTTGCCGGGCACGCCCAGAAGGTAGCGCGTACCGCCTGAGGTGGTGTCCACCTTGGCTAAAATCAGATAGCGGTAGTTGTAATAGCCGTGGAGCAGGAAACTGTTGTTTCCATAAGTCCATGTCTCTCTGGGCAGCAGGCCGATGTCCTGGGGTTTGATCGTGAGGATTTCACATTCCCCGGCGCACTCAAAGGCGTGAATCTTCGGATAGCGCTTGCGGAATCCTTCCCATATTTGCAGGGGTTCCACGCTCTCACGCTCCTCCTCCTCCAGACGCTCCAGTTCTTCCGGGTTGCCCAAAATCAGTTCTTCCCGGCCGGAGGTGATTACCGGCTCCTGGACGGTCCCGCCGTTCTCCGGGATTGTGTCGATTACCTCCTCGTAGGTGCCGGCTTCTGTCTGCGGCTGCATGGAAACGGAGGTGTCGGAGCGGCGGCCGGACGGCTGAACCATCGGTTGGGCGGTGGGCTGGCTGTCAGGCTGCGGATTGGCCGCGGATTGGCGCGCTGACTGCATGAAGCGCTGCCGGACCGTAGGTTGGTGGCCAGACTGCGGCGTCTGGGTGGCGGGCTGGCCGCTGGGCGGCATGGAGCGCTGAGCGGCGGACTGGCCGCCGGGTTGCATGGGGCGCTGAGCGGCGGGCTGGCCGCCGGGCTGCATGGGGCGCTGAGTGGCGGGCTGGCCTCCGGGTTGCATGGGGCGCTGGGCCGCGGGCCGGTTGCCGGATTGCTGCCATGGCTGCCGGGAGTTGAATTGGCGGGCTGGCTGTACGGCCTGCTGCGGCGCGGATTGACCGGCGGACGGTTGCACGGACTGCTGTGGTGCGGACTGACCGCCGGACGGCCGTGCGGCCTGCTGCGATGCAGGTTGACCGGCGGACGGCTGCACGGCCTGCTGCGGTGCAGGTTGACCGCCGGACGGCTGCACGGCCTGCTGTGGTGCGGACTGACGGTCAGGGCGCTGGGCCGACTGCGACGCGGCGGGTTGACCGCCGGGCTGCCGGGCTGTTTGCAGCGGCATGGGGCGACGGCCGGGCCGCTGAGTGAATGGCTGCGGCATGGGACGGCCGCCGGGCTGCTGGCCGGACAACTGCGGCGCGGATTGGCCGCCGGGCTGCTGAGCAGACGGCTGCGGTGCGGATTGGCCGCCGGGCTGCTGAGCAGGCGGCTGAGCGGTCTCCATCTGTGGCGACGGCTCATCGCCGGGTTGTATTCCCTCCTGCTGATCCATGGGCTGGCCGGGACGAAGCGGACGGGCGGCGGTTGGAGACTCCAGACGGATGAAGTCCATCTCTTCCGGCGCCGGACCTGTCTGCAAAGGATTTTCCGACTGCCACTCTGAGCGCGGCCTGCCTGCGGACTGAGCGGAGCGGGCACGGCTGTAGGGCGGCATATCCGGCAGAATCAACTGCTGGTTTATCCCGGTTCCACGCTCCACGCCGCATTTGGCGTCGGACAGGAAACGCGGCTGGGGCGGCCGGCCGGCCGGCTGCGTCCACTGCATTGCCGGGACAGGTGAAGCCGGCTGCCTGCGCATATCTGCGCGCTGATTGACGGAATACGGCTCCGCCTGGTTCTGCTGCGGGCTCAAAACGCCGGTGCGTGAAAACTGCGGCTCCCGCAGCGGTGGGAAACCGCCGGTACGCTGGAACATAACATTTTCCGTATTGTCCGTATCCACAGCCGTTCGGTCTGAGGTTGTGCGGTCCGGGATTTTGGCAGCGGCTCCGGCCTGTTCTCCGCCAATGCTGTATTCTTCTTCCTCCGCTCTGGCTACGCTGTTCTCTCCGTATAGAATGGATTCCCGCACCGGCATGAAGTGATTTCCGCCGGATTGGACCGGCTCATTCGCACTCGCTTGAACCTCGGCGGAAGTCTCGTTCTGGGAAATCAGAACGCCGCCGCTGGAATATGCGTAATCTTGTGTTGAGCGTCCATTTTTCTCCGTAACGGCGTTTTGAAGCCGGACTTCTCCGGCATCCTGACTCCGGTCAGATGCGCCTTCGCCGTTGTCCTGCTCTTCCGCTTCTGAACCGGCCGGAGGCGCTGCATTTTCAGAGACAGCTTCGCTGTAGGAAAGCTCCGCCTCCATCATCAGGCCGGAAGTCTCCGCTTCACGGAACCCGGTATCCATGCCTTTGGGCTCCGGATCTGCCTCACCGTTCCCGTTATCCGTTCCTTCAGCCCAGGCATCCGCGGCTTCGGCTCCGATATCTGCTCCATCCGGCCCGGTGCCCGCTCCTTCGGCCCAGGCGTCTGCGGCTTCGGCACTAATATCCCCTTCATCGGCCCCGGTATCCGTGTTCATCCCGGCCGTCCCGGCATCGGTTTCTCCGGCATCAATATCCGTTCCTGCTGCGCCAAGCTGTGCATCCTCATCCCCGGTATCCGCTTCGTCACCGCCTGCATTTGCCGATGCACCGGAGTTTTCACCTTCCTTGTCCGCGTTTCCCTCTTTCGAAGTCCCGGACCCGGACTGCGCTTCCACCGGCTGCCCTTCCTCCGGGCTGCCCGCGATTTCCCGGTCCATCTCCGCGGCGATTTCCTCGGCTTTTTTATGTATCTCCTCTTCCTCGCTGATGTCGCGGCGGCTCTTGGAGGTCACATCCGCCAGCTCCACCTCGGCCGCGTGGGCCACGGCATCCTCCCAGATGGTGGTGTAGCAGCGCCAGCCGTCCGACGGCTCGTGGATGCTCAGGCCATAGCAGGAATCCATTCCAATCCCGGAATCCCCTACATTTTCCACCGGAATTACTGCGCGGAACTCTCCGGCCCCGCTGCGGATAAAAATATTCCCCAGGCTGATCTCCCTGCCCGGCGCCAACAGATACACCCCAAGGTCACTGCCTCCTACATAGACTTTTTTGACATTGACGCTGAGCTTGCACTGTCCGCCCCGCGACTCCAGTTTGACAAAGCCTATATTTTTACCCTTCACCTCGCCCTCATAGGCGTAGATGTAAGAAATCAGTCTCCGATAATTTGACATACTCTCACTCCTCGCACGGTTGGTCCGCAGTCTATCTCTGCTTTTTATTAATATTTTATGCGTTACCCCCTTGAAAGTATGTTAGAAAAATGTTATCCTGTATTCAAGAAATTTAGAAAAATATTTTCAGAATCACTTTTCCATCAGGGGATTTTGTATCCGGGCACAATGTATTTTAATAAATATATATGAAAGGCGGCAAAAACTATGAAGCTCTACAAAGCAAAAGACTACGAGGACATGAGCAGAAAAGCGGCAAACATCATTTCCGCACAGGTGACTTTAAAACCGGACAGCGTTCTGGGCCTGGCCACCGGTTCCACCCCCATCGGCACCTACAAGCGTCTGATCGAGGGCTACAAAAACGGCGATCTGGATTTCTCCCAGGTAAAAAGCGTAAACCTCGACGAGTACCGTGGACTGACCAGAGATAACGACCAGAGCTACTACTATTTTATGTACAACAACCTGTTTAAGGATATCAACATCGATCTGAACAACACCAATATCCCGGACGGCACCGAGCCGGACAGCGAGAAAGAGTGCGCCCGCTACGAGGCGGTGGTTGAGAGCATGGGCGGCGTGGATATCCAGGTGCTTGGGCTGGGCCACAACGGCCATATCGGGTTCAATGAGCCTGCCGACGAGTTCCCCAAGACCACGCACTGTGTGGATCTGACCGAGAGCACCATTGAGGCCAACAAGCGTTTCTTCGCAGATGTCAACGATGTTCCCCGCCAGGCATACACCATGGGAATCAAGACCATTATGAGCGCGAAAACGATCCTGCTTCTGGTCAGCGGCGCGGACAAAGCACAGATCCTGCACGACTGCCTCTGCGGCCCCATCGTTCCCCAGGTTCCCGCTTCCATCCTTCAGCTGCACGGTGATGTGATTGTGATCGCGGACGAGGCGGCAATGTCCAAATTCTAAGTAAAATCGAACATATCGGTATTTTAGACCGGAATTCTGCCATCAGAATTCCGGCCTTTTTTTGTAAGAAAACCTTAAAACGTTTTTTCCCGCGCTCCGCTATAATAATGATAAGGAGCAACCGACACAGAGGGAGGGAAATCTTATGAGAAATAGCAGAAGGGCATGGATGATACCGGCAGCGATTACGCTGGGGCTGCTTCTGGCCGCCTGCGGACGCCAGGGGATGGAGCATATGACCGGGTCCAGCCCGGCAGAAACGGCGGAAAATGGGGAGACTGGGGCGCAGACTGACGGCACGGGAGGCCAAAATCAGGATGGAACGGGCGAGTCCGGGGCGCAGAACGACGGCACGGGAGGCCAAAATCAGGATGGAAAGGGCGAGACCGGTACGCAGACTGACGGCACGGGAGGCCAAAATCAGGCGGAAACCGGCGCGTCACAGGCTGGCCGGAAGAAAGCAGGCGCGTCACAGTCCGAAGTGACGGCGGAGAGGATCGGCGGCAGCTACTTCAAATCAGGCGATTTCACCTACAGGCTGCGCGTTACGCCCGGCACCCCGGAAAACCCGGATTTCCCCGTGCTGGAATTTGTCAAACGGGACCCCAATTTTTCCAACGCCTTTTCTGCGCTGCACACCTTCCGGCTGGATGCACCGGCTGCGGACGGCACCTACACGCTTACGGACTCGGCGGGCGGGCAGACCGGGGGATCCTTCACCATTGACTGGAAGGTGGGCGGACCCGTGGTACTGCGCGGGGAAATGGAGGAGGCCGGGACTTACTATCCCCTGGCCGGGAACCTGATCATGCCGGAGCTCTTTACCCGTCCCCTAAACCAGTCGGACCTGATCGGCCTGACCCGGGACGAGTTGAAGCTTATGCGCAACCAGTTCTACGCCGTGTATGGAAGGGAATTTAAGACGGAGGCGATGAAAACTTATTTTGAGAGTCAGCCGTGGTACCAGGCGCGTTTAGGCGCAGACGGTTTTAACGAGCTCCTGCTGGGCGGCCTTGAACGGCGGAATATCGCGTTTTTGAAGGCGGCCGAGGACTCCTTCGACGAGGCGCAGGCGCGGGAGATAAAATCGGGTTACGCGGCCCTGCCCCCGGCTCCCTACGAGGACCTGCTGCCGGAGCGCGGAGAAATATGGGTGGAGCTGTATTCCGATGCCGGACATACTGTGGACCGCGGCCTCTACTACCAGGCAAAGGGCACCATTTCCGTTCCCATCACAATCACCCGGGACCAGTATGTTTCTCTGAATGACGGTGCGCAGCTGGAGCTGGTTTCCGACGGGCTCACCGGCGAAACTGTAATCCTCAAAAAGGCGCAGGACACCCAGTATGGGGATTATGTGTTGATCGACCCGAAGAATCCCGACGAGGCGAACGCCGCTTACGTCGATTTCTCCTATGAGCCCTATTCTCAAACCTTCAGCATGTGGACGGACAGCGTGGACACGGTGTTTAAGACGGTTTATGAAGGCAACGTATTCGTGTTAAAGGGCGCCTGTGAGGAATATTACAATTACTTCAACCTGTCGGAACGTCCACAGGGCGCGGGGGCCTTCCGCGTGATGGAATTCAATGAAAACGATCCCTACGGCCCGTCACCCTATATGGGGAACCAACTCGTAACCGATGCCAAGGGGTATATCAAGGCGCTGTATTTCATGGGCGATTAAAGGCATATATGTACCTGTAACCGCACATTAAAATACACATCGGCACAAAAAAGCGGGCCGGAAGCCCACATCTCACATCCAGGCTTCCGGTCCGCTGTCTCGTTTCCGTTTCGTCTCTATCAGGTCATATCTTCAAAATCCGACTCATACTCCAGCACATCCGAATCCTGCTGCTGGATATCCTTGCCCTCAAAGTTTCCGCCGTTCACTTTAACCTTGATCGTCTTAAGCTCGAAGTTGTCGATAAAGGTGTTTCCAACCTCTGCCAGAAGCATACGGTCGGAGCAACCCTCCTCGCTCTTTAACTGGCTTAAATCCAACGTTGCCGTGGCTGTCTCACCCTCGCCCTCGATCTCAAAGCTCAGCACCTTGGTTCCCTTGGTCAGCACGCCGTACTCCACCAGCTTGTCCACCAAAAGCTGTGCATCCAGGCCCTCGGTGTCCAGCGCGTCCATATCCTGGACAATCCCATCGCTGTCGTCGCTGCCATGGTATATCGAAATCACCGCCACCGGCTTCACGTTGGGATCCGGCACCTTGTCGCTGGCTCCGCCTGTAGTCATGGGGATGGTCTCCATGTCGGCCGCGGCCGTGGTATTCTCTTTCTGCTTTTCAGTCGTTGGTGTGCACGCTGCCAGTGCAAATGCCATAGCCGCCAGCATAACGCCCATCATCAATTTTTTCATAGTAGTAGTTGCCTCCTTTAGTCCTCTTCAGAAGCCTCTGAACCAGGAATTCAGCTTTGTTACCGCCTTAATCAGAACCTCCAGTTCTTCCTCGGTCAATTCATTGATCACGCCGTCGATCATGGCTTTGTGGAATTTGGCGTGGTGTTCAAACACTTCCTTGCCCTTTTCCGAGAGGGAAATCAGTACCACTCTCCGGTCCTCCTCGCTGCGCTGCCGGACAACGTAGCCCTTTTTTACCAGGCTGTTCACGGATATGGTCAGAGTGCCGACCGTCACGGACAGCTCCCTGGCGATAGACGACATATTTTTAGGCGCGTACACGCCGATCGCCTCGATCACATGCATATCGTTGTTCGTTATATCGGGATACCCCAGCGCGCGGACCGCCTTCTGTTCTATCCCCGTAATGTCGCGAAACAGGTTCACCAATACATCGTTCAGCGTCTCGTACGTTCCCACGATTTTTCCTTTCATTTCCCGCTTCAAAAAAGCTTCTTTCTGATTGTACAGTATTTTACAGGTTCGCACAACCCCCAAAATCCTTATGAAATTCTTAAAAGGCTGTGATTTTTTTGTGTCTTTTCCATTTTTATCCAGCTATTCAAATACATACCGCGAAAAGGCCTCCCCGCGCTCCTCAAAATTGCGGAAAATGCCGTAGCTTGCAGCTGCCGGAGACAATACGCAGCTGTGTCCCGGTCTGGTCACGGACCTGGCGGCCCGAACCGCCTCCTCCAGATGGTCCGCCAGGATCAGGCGGTCCCTTCCGGCGAACTCCGGGTAATCCCGGCCGATCTCCTCATAAATCCGCCGTCCGGTGGCTTCCATCAGCACGATATGAGGAATCGGACTCCCGGACAGGAACTGAATCAGTTCCCCGTAATCAATCCCCCGGTCCATGCCCCCGATCAGCACGGTGTCCGCGTCCGTCAGGGTTTTCAGCGCCTGGATGGTGGTGGCGCAGATGGTGGAAATGGAGTCGTCATAATATTTCACGCCGTCCCTCTGCCCCAGATACTGAAGGCGGTGGGGCAGCGGCTCGTAGGATTTGAGACCCTCCGTGAACGCGGCCTCGCCGATGCCCAAAAGCCCGCACACGGCGTACACCACCGCGATATCGAAATAGTTGTGCTGGCCCAGAAGCCGGATCTCCGTCTCCGGGATGCGGTAGCGGCGGCAGCCGTAATCCACAAATGTTCCATTTTCGCCGCAGTTATCCACATTGACGTCCGCATCCGGGCGATTTGTCCCCACGCGGATCAGCCGCGACGGGCATTCCCCCGGCTCAGGGAGACATTGCATATTGCATACAAGAATATCGTCTGAATCCTGGTTGCGGAAAATGCGATGCTTGGCCGCCACGTATTTTTCCATGGTGCCGTAGTGGTCCAGATGTTCCTCGTGTATGTTGATCAGCACGCCGATGTGGGGCGATACCGTCATGTATTCCAGCTGGTGGCAGGACAGTTCAAAGACGATCCTGGTGTCCGGGCCGATCTCCTCCAGGTGGTCGAAGGCCGGAATTCCGATATTTCCCATCACCACGCAGTCCTGCCCCGCGCTCTTTAGCACGTGGTACAGCAGGGAGGTGGTGGTGCTTTTCCCTTTGGTGCCGGTGATGCCGATGATCTGGTCCCGGAACAGGTGGAAAAACAGCTCCGCCTGGGACAATATGGCGCAGCGGTAGGACTCTATGGGGCGCTCCAGCACGATGCCGGGGCTTTTGAACACCACATCGTAGTCGTCCAGACAGTTCTGATAATGATCCCCGGTGATCCAGCGCGCCCCGTCCGCGTCCACGGCCGCGGGCTTCTGGTCCGCGATGTCCACGCAGGCGCAGGTTCCAAGCTGCTTTAGGACCTGCCAGGTAGACTGGCCCTCCCGGCCGAAGCCCAGCAGCAGAACACGTTTTCCGTGTACCCACGGGTCGATTCGTTCAATCATGTCTCACGCCTCCTTGCGCCGCCCTCATGCGGTTTCCACACAGTATTTCCGGACCAGGTCCATCAGAAAATCAGGGAGCAGATTCCGCGTATCGCAGTAGGCGGAATAATGGTCCCCCGCTTTTTGATAAGTCTCATACAGATTCAGGCCCTTGTAGTAGGCCAAAAGGGCGGGAAGGGGCCTGTGCTCCTGCTCCAGACGGCCGATGGTCAGCACAATGGCCGTGTTGACCTCATCCCGGCTGCCCACGCACTCAAAGGGCTTTTCCTCCACAACCCCGGTCAGCTGATCCAGGGTTCCCTTTAACGTCTCGTCCTCCAGCATATCCCTTCCAAAGATGTCCCGCACCGCTTCCCGGCTCAGGAAGGGCGAGAGAATCAGGTACACAAACAGGCATTTGGGACAATGGCCGCACCAGCTGTCCGTCTTGCTCCCCGCGTTGCAGCTGCGGAAAATGGGGTGGTACTGCTTCAGTCCGGCAAAATATTTCGCGATCTGGAACTCGCTTAAGGGTCTCAACAGGCTGAAATAATAGGCGTTTCCCGGTAGATACCGGAGGACGTAATCGTGAAAATCCTGTTCAAATTCAAAGCTCTTGGAATACTGGTGGTTCACCGTGCTGCCCGCAACCGTGCTCTCGTTGGCGCTGGACTCATTGGACAGGGCCACATAGGAGAGATTCAACAGCCGGGCCGCGATCAGGCTGGAAAATGCCACCAGCGCGGAAAACGGCGTGTGGCCGTTTAGATAGCCCCTGCGGTTCAGCTCCAGCATATTGGGGTCCAGGGTGCGGCGCACGCTCATGACCCGGCCCTCACCCAGACCGGCGGCCCCGGCGGTGTTCACCGTGGCTCCCCTGGGATTGATGATGTATCCGTATGCGGGCAGGCCGGCCCGGCGCAGCAGGTCCAGGGTGACGACGGAATCCTTACCGCCCCCGATGGGGACAAGGACTCCCTGGGAAATGCTGCGGGCGGGGACGTTTTTCTCCCATGCCGCGGCGGTTCCCGCCGAATCCTCCCGGCCCGCGCAGCGGATCTCCATAAAATTCTCCGGGTCCGCTTCTTTTATGTTATTTACATAAAAAAATTCACCCAGCCCGTTAAAGTAGAGGTGCTTCCACCAGCGGATCTGATCCTCGTCCAGCTCTCCCGCTTCCACCACTACCTGAGGCGGGCAGGCGATCTTCCAGTAGCTGATCAGCTCCACCAAACCCAGAGAGAAAATCAGCTTTTCATCCGGTTCGCCGCCGCCTTCCGGCCTGGGGAAGGTCCAGCAGGGCGCAAACTCCGCCAGCCCCTCTATCTCAAAATGATAGGTGATTTTCAGTTCCGTAGGCGTTTTCTCCACCTCGAATCCTCTGTAAAAAAATCTCGAATACTGATTCCTCAGCTCTGCATACCGCTCCATGTCAAACTCCTTTATGCAAATGCCCCCTCGCAGGCGGCCCACTGCATTCAACAAAACCCGCCGCGCAGCGGCTTCCGTTCAATCCTGCAAGCCTCCGCGCAGCGGATTTTCCAATTTTGCTATGGCTATTATATTAAAGATGCCTGGAATTTGCAACGCCTATTTGGCGCCGGGGCCTCAATCCTCCGAGGCGATCAGGCGCTTCAGCTGGCGGGCGCATTCCTCATAATCCCGGTCCTCCACCGCCTTGTAAATGGCCCAGTAGGTCTTGGTCCAGATGTTGACCTGGTCGCTGCCCCGGTCGTTCAGACGACTGCTGGCGTTGCGCTGCATATGCAGGCGGATGGGCCCCTTGGCGATGGAAAAGGAGTAGCCCAGCAACTGGTTGTGAGCCATTTTGAACAGCTGTGTGTGGAAATCCAGGCCGATATCCACGGTGGCGATAAAGGATTCCCGCGCCTTCTCCGGGTCCGTCAGCGTGTAGTAGCGGTCCAGCTCTTTCTCAAAGCGCTCGCAGCAGGACCGCAGCTCCAAAAGCTCCTCTTCGGTGGCCCGCTTTACCGCCAGGCGGGCGCACTCCAGCTGGATCGCCTTCCGGTATTCCGTCACGTCCTCCAGCAGGCCCGGGCTCATATAGAAATCCGAGATTTCATGGATATGCTGGTCAAAGTCAAAAGAACAAACATAGGTGCCGTCCCCCACCCGGGTATCTAAAATCCCCAGGGCGTTCAGCCGCTGGAGCGCAATCCGCACCGTCAGGCGGTTCACGCCGAATGCCTCCGCCAGCTCCCCCTCCGAGGGCACCTTTTCGTGCAGCGGCCAGGTGCCGTTTAAAATAAATTCCTTCATCTTGTCAAAAACCATATCCGCGGCGGATACCTTTTTGATTCTAATATCTTTCTTCATCCGATCCTCCAGGCCCCGGGCCTTTTATTCTTTTTCAATCATACCCAAAGTGACCTGGGAAGTCAAGCAAATGCAGGCTCCGCCACCCTTTGCCCGGGGGCTGGAAACACGCTTTTTGGCAAATCCGGCAATTTTTTGTTTTTTTGAATTGACAGCTTGGCAATTTTCCTGTACATTAAATAGCGAACAAGTGAACAGGTGATATATTCGCTTAATAGATAGGATGGCAGGTATGAATCATTGTGAGGTTACAACAAAATACGGCAGCCTGCACGGGGAAAGACGCAAGGGTGTTTCCACCTTTCGCGGTATTCCCTACGCCAAGCCGCCGGTGGGGGAGCTGCGCTTT
>ERZ1106950.1981-NODE-1981-length-11213-cov-11.791540_pt1 | contig 11213 bp, 13 predicted proteins | sample MGYA00403675_ERZ1106950 | MGnify/ENA primary metagenome ERZ1106950 (study PRJEB35170, sample SAMEA104062410) | human gut metagenome | biome: human gut; feature: human-associated habitat; material: faeces | place: Denmark | collected 2012-06-13 ... | reverse complement strand
CTCCGGATATTTCTATCTTCTGACCACACGACCATGGGATGGATGTCTGCCTGTTCTCCTCTTATGATGAAGAAAAACATAAGAAGGAGGTCTTTCCCATGAGCAAAGATACTGAAACTCTCAAACATGACGCTGAAGTGGCACAGTTCCGCTTCGCTCTCATAGCTCCTGTCATCCAGGGTCTTTATCCTGATGCCTCGGCTACGGCCTACTACAAGCGGGTCACCGCATCTCCACTGACTCTTCCGGATGGTTCCACGGTCAGCTATAGCTACAAAACACTGGAAAAGTGGAAATCCCAGTACAACCTCGGCGGACTGGATGCCCTGATGCCCAGTGTCAGGTCTGACAAAGGCATTTCCCGGGCTCTGAATGACGAAGCCATTGCTGAAATTTATCGTATGAAAGATGACCATCCTCGCATGAATGCCACACAGATTTATGAGCATCTCGTGAAGGAATCCTTTCTCCCGGCAACTGTCAGTGTGGATTCCGTACAGCGCTTCATCCGCAACAACGACCTCAAATCTGCCAGAGACCCTAACCTCCGTGACCGCAAGGCCTATGAAGAAGACGAATTCGGTAAAATCTGGCAGGCTGATACCTGTTATCTCCCATACATCACAGAAGACGGTCAGACCAGGCGCGTTTACTGCATCATGATCATTGACGATCATTCCAGACTTTTGGTCGGTGGCGAACTGTTCTACAACGACAATGCCTGCAACTTCCAGAAGGTGTTAAAAGATGCCATCGCCACCTACGGAATTCCCGATAAACTTTATGTAGACAATGGCTGCAGCTACTCGAATGAGCAGCTTTCCATGATCTGCGTATCCCTTAGCATCCTGCTTTTGCATACAAAAATCCGTGATGGCGCCAGTAAGGGCAAGGTGGAACGGCACTTCCGCACATTAAAAGAACGCTGGCTGTACACTCTTGATATCAGCTCCATTACCTCCCTTGCTCAGTTCAATACCTTGCTTAAGGATTACATGCGTTCCTACAATACCACCTTTCACAGGGGGATTGACTCCACTCCTCTGGAACGTTACCAGAATTCAAAGGATCATCCCCGTAAACCGAAGTCGTCGCATTGGCTGGAGGACTGTTTCTATAACCGTATCACACGCAAGGTCCGCAAGGACTCTACCATTACCATCGACAAGGTCTGCTATGATGTGCCCATGCAGTTCATCTCTGCCAAAGTAGATATCCGATTTCTCCCGGATGACATGGACTCTGCTTTCATTCTGTTTGAAAATCAGAAGTTCCCCATCCGCCGGACCAACCGCAATGAGAACTGCCATACAAAGCGCAGCAACCCGGCCATCGATTATTCAAAGATTGGAGGGAATACCTGATGTATAATTCTTTTTATGGTCTTTCCTTTAATCCTTTTGACAAACAGCAGTTAAAGGAGAAGGATCACTTTGTATCCAATGACTTTCGGGAAATGACAAACCGCCTGAACTATCTCAAGGATATCCGGGGGATTGGTGTGTTTACCGCCAGGCCCGGTATGGGAAAGTCTTATGCCCTGCGATGCTTTGCTGCAGGTTTGAATCCCAGCCTGTTCCACATGGAATACCTGTGCCTGTCCACCATCAGCGTGGCAGACTTTTACAAACAGCTCTGTTCCATCCTCGGCGTTTCTGATAAAGGCGGCAAAACCGGCATGTTCAAGGCCATTCAGGAGCAGATCACCTATCTCTACAAAGAGAAACGACAGCCCCTGCTTCTTGCCATTGATGAAGCCCAGTATCTGAGTACCGGAATCCTGAATGATATCAAGATGCTCATGAACTACGGCTATGATTCTGTGAACTACTTTACACTGATTCTGTGTGGGGAATCCCATCTCAATGACACGCTCCGCAAGCCGGTGCATGAAGCACTCCGTCAGCGGATCACTGTCCATTATAACTATGCCGGGCTTTCTGATGATGAGGTTTCAAAGTACATCCTGCACAAGCTTCAGCTGGCTGGTGCCTCCTCCACCATCATTGATCCGGCAGCGCTTGCAGCTGCGCACAGCTTTACACAGGGCAATCCCCGCCTCATTGATAACCTGATGACGGATGCCCTGACCATTGGCTCCCAGCAGGACAAGAAAGTCATCGATGCTGAAATCATCCGTGCTGCAGTTGACAATCAGGGACTGTATTGATGAAGTTTTCAAAGTACATTTCTAAGGCTGTGACTCCTGTCATGGCCTTATTTCAAAAGCAGCACAGCTGCCTTTCAAACAAGGCTACGACAATCTGCGGTTATTCCGTCTGTAGTCTGCGTCAAGTTCCGGTACGGCACAATCGGGGAGGCAAGTCCACCGAAAATAAAGTGCGGTTAGCACCTCCCACAATGTGCCGTCTGACAATACAGTAACTTGGGCTTTATTGTACTCGACCGTCTTTACTGTCTCAGTCCCAGCCTCAGTTTTGTCATACGTAATCGTAATCTGGTAATTTTCCGTATCGGAAGGTAACTGGATTTCCGCACTTTTAATATTTCCTGCCTGAATCAAACTGGATTCAGCATTTGGATCCATAATACGGATATAGTTGCCCACCGCTCTCGCTTCGTAACTCTGATACTTGTCCGCATATCCTCCATTAGAATTATGATTGACAATGCTTAAATGAATCCCATTGACTAACGTCTCCATGTTCCCGGATGAACCTTTGATCCAGTTTTTCAATGAAGAACTGGCCTTCATTGCAAGGTCACTTACCACAAATTTGAATGAGTCATTTATCGTTCCTAAATTCACAGCATCAATAGTAGCACAGGATTTAGCCATACCATAATATATCGATCCATTCGTATTTCCACCTGCAGCAGATATATCAATATTATCTGATAATGATAATTTTGTCTCATCTGACATTAAAATCGCAAAAGCTCTTCCCGATGAATTAGTGTTCTCGGCATAAATTTTTCCACCACTGATAGAAACTTCTTCGCTTTCTCTAATTGCGGTAACATCATAGGTCTCTTCAGCTTTGTACTTAAGCTCTCCCCCACTTATATCTATTTTTTTATGCCGAACAGCTGACCATTCCAAATACCGTCTGTTATTTCAATATGACCATGTCCACCGTTTCCAAAGCCTCTTCCATTGATCGTTCCTCCCTTTAAACAAACGGTATCTTTTGCCGTCAATTCAAACCCGGCAGTGAGCTCCCCAGCTTCTTGTTCAAATAACACTGTAGCATCTTTTGCATCGTTCTTTCTATAATATAGATAATTATCATCAACCGTTGTTATGTTGGCCTTATTATGTATTTTATAGTCACCATTCGCTCCAATATAAAATGCAGCGCCAGCGTTATTTTTCTTATACGAACCAGTCAATGTCAATTCATAGCCTTGTTTAAGGACCGGTCCATCACCGCTAATACTGATATCATTAAAATCAATCGTTACTTTATTATCCGCACTATTTTCCAAAATTTTATCTATCGCATCCGTCAGATTCGTTACGCTCGTCCCATCGACTTCCAGACTTCCGCCACGGACCTGAAACGTTCCTTCTGTTGGCTGGCTGATCGAATACGTTTCTTCCGTAACCGTCTCCGCATTCATCGCACGCTTAGCCATTTTTCTCTTCGTCGCCGGGTTCTCTTTCCCATTCGATGCTGTCGCGGTCTCCTTCTCAAGGTCAGACTCGGTCGTCTCGTTTGAATCCACAGTTGTATCCCGCTTCTCGTCCGCATTGGACGCGCTGGCTGTCTCGGCCTCAATTTTTTTATTCTCTTCTTCCAGATTTTCTTCCAGCGCAGTTATTGTCTCCGCTTTCGCCATAATTCCCATATCGCCATGATTGACCAGAAGGACCGCAATCAGGGCTGCTGCGGACATGCGTTCATACCATTTTCTCTTTCTCATATTCATTTCCCCCTTTATGACAGGTTCTTTCGGATTATACTTGCAAAATATCAGACCATTCCACGATTCATAGATAATTCTATTATATGTTTTTTCTGTTCCATACGCAATTCTTTCTGCACAAGATGTCAAATTTCCGCATAAGATGTCGAAATCAGGAATGATTCTCAGGAAATAACTCCCGTTTTTTTCATGTATAAACTGTCCTGTTTTCGTGAATCATTTTTCTATGAAAACAAATTGCGGAGGTTCTTATCATGGCAGGATATAAGGTTGAAATCTGCGGGGTAAATACTTCTAAACTCCCGCTTCTGACGAATGAGGAAAAAACCGACCTTTTCAGACGGATCCAGAATGGAGATACGGACGCAAGAGAAACATATATTAAAGGAAATCTGAGACTTGTCCTGAGTGTGATCCAGCGGTTTTCGGGCAGCAGTGAGAACGTGGATGACCTGTTCCAGATCGGGTGCATCGGCCTGATCAAAGCGATCGACAATTTCGATCTGTCGCAGAATGTAAAATTTTCCACGTATGCGGTTCCAATGATACTCGGCGAGGTAAGACGATACCTCAGGGACAACAATTCCATCCGGGTCAGCCGCTCGCTCCGGGATACCGCCTACAAAGCGCTGTCAGCAAGAGAACTTCTCACAAAGAAAAATTTACGGGAACCGACGATCATGGAGATCGCCGATGAGGTCGGGATCAGCAAAGAAGAAATCACTTACGCAATGGACGCGATCCAGAGCCCTGTGAGCCTCTATGAACCTGTCTACACCGACGGCGGCGACCCGCTCTGCGTCATGGACCAGATCAGTGATAAAAAAAACAGGGAGGAAAACTGGGTCGAACAGCTCTCGCTGAGCGAGGCGATGAAACATCTTCCGACCAGAGAACGCCACATTATCGATATGCGCTTTTTTGAGGGGAAAACCCAGACCGAAGTTGCCTGCGAGATCGGGATCAGCCAGGCACAGGTGTCGAGACTTGAGAAGAATGCGCTGAAGTCTATGAGAAATTATCTGTGTTGAAATTCAGTTGGTATCATCTTTTTGCTTACCAGGAAGTTTCTTAGAAATTTCCTGGTAACTGAACAAGTGAAAACACGCTTCGCGAGTTTCCTCTTGTTATCGCGACCGTCGCCAGGGTCTCGCGCAGGCGCGGACTTTGGCTCGTTGTTCGCGTAAAAAGAGCGTCCACTTCTTAAGTGAAACGCCCCAGAATAATCTATTTTTGATGATTTTCTCTGATTTTTTCTTTCCTGGCTACAGTTCCTTCAGAACACTTCCGATATCTTCATTGATACAGACCGCCTTCGCCTGAATGGCATCCGGTGCGTAGGCTTCCCCGAATGTCCTGAAACGCATATTTTGCGGCAAAATCAGAAAAATAAGCCGAAAACCGTTCCCCGGAGTAAGTAAAACCGGCCGATGTCGACAGTCCGGAACCGGCGCCGATCACAACGGCATCTGCTTCCTGCAGATATGCGTCCTGGATCTTTAAAAATTCCTCTCCGCACGGCTTCGGAGCACGGACATTCATCATCGCGCGCAGAAGCACCTTCTGTCCTGATTGACAGTATTCCTGTCCGTGCCGCCCGTTTTTTAGAACTGGTAAGGCGGGTTTCCGGAGAAGTCAGCGATCACGCCATGCGGATTCTCTAAATAGAATACCTCGAAGATCGGGTTCTCCGCTGTCTGGTACTGGCTCTTTACGATCGGGTTTGCGATGCACATTTCTTTTGCTACCATGTTGTTCTCAAATACAGCCTTTCCGTGAAGACGAATCCATGCGTAATCCGGGCTGGAAACAGAGATCTCGATCTCCGGGTTTGCCTGCATATCCTTGTAAACCTCTTTCTGATTGTTTGTGCAAAACCATAATTTTCCATCCATCTCACCTGCAAACATGAACGGACGGCATTTCGCCTTTCCATCAGTTCCTACGGTTGCAAGGTACTGTACCGGATTTGCCTGTAAAAATTCAACAACTTTCTTCATTTTGAATATCTCCATTATATCATTTTTCTTTTCGAAATCGAACCGGTTGCTTTTTTCTTTCGATGACATTATAATAACGCTGTAGAGACCATTTGAAAAGTAAGCACAATATTGTGCCGTAGTTAACAAAAGGAAACCATTGGATATATAAAGGAATTCAAGGAGGTAATTTTATGCAGACAGCTTCTTCTGTTTCCGGTACTGTCATCCCGATGCTCTCCCTGGCCGATCTTCCCGCTTGCCCGGTGGAGACGACGTTGACCCTGATCAGCGATAAATGGAAGGTCCTGATTCTCAGAGACCTGATGCCGGGGACAAAGCGCTTCGGCGAACTGAAAAAATCGATCGGCCATGTCTCCCAGAAAGTCCTGACTTCGCAGCTACGCCAGATGGAGGAGAGCGGACTTCTGACAAGGGAAGTGTACGCGGAGGTCCCGCCGCGCGTGGAATATACCCTGACCGACCTCGGCTACAGCCTGAAACCGATCATGGACGCCATGTGGACGTGGGGTGAGCAGTATCAGGAACAGGTCCGGAAGTGTCAGGATGCCTAAACAAGTGAAAAAACGCTTCTGAGAAGATTCCAACATGAGAATCTCCCTCAGAAGCGTTTTTTTGCAATCTTCGCCTTTATTTCGCAGTCTCCCCGTATCTTGTCAGAAGTTCCATGTAAAAATCGATGCTGTCCGCCAACTCTTCTACTCCCGTAAACTCATTGGATGCATGGACATGGTGGTCTTCTCTCGCATAGATTGTGGAAAAACGATAAACGCGGTCACTCATATCATAGACGAAGCGCGCATCCGTTCCTCCGAGCATCATCTCCGGGCACGGGATCACATCCCCATAGATCTTACCGCCGATCTCGACAAGCAGATCCTTCATTGCGCCGTCATACAGAGATGTCGGTGACGCATCGCTGCCCTTCAGTACACGAACCTCCACCTCATCCGGCACGATCTCTTCCAGATGTTTCTTTACGCTCTCAACCGTATCTCCTTCAAGGACACGGCTGTTCACAACAGCAGTCACCTTTGCAGGAAGAATATTCGCCTGGGCAGATCCGGAAAGCATCGTCGGAACAACCGTCGTGTGGAACATGGCATCCAGCGCCGGATCCTTTTTCAGATACGGAACCAGCTTTTCCAGATTCTCATCCGGGTTCTTTAACAGCTCCGCAAGTTCCGGATTCTCCTTCGCCATGTACGGGGCAAGAACTTCGAACCGGCGTCGGATCGTATCGGTCACACGGTACGGCATCGGATGTTCCTGGATCGCGATCAGTGCCTTCGCGATCATGGTCGTTGCGAAATTCTCACCCGGACGGCTGGAATGACCGCCCTTTGCTGTGTAGGAAAGTTCAAAATCGACGTAACCCTTTTCGCAGAGTCCGATCGTGCAGAGTGCCTTGTCATCGATCCCGTAGTCGCTTCCCGGGCGGACTCCGCCGCCTTCATCGAGAACAGCACCGAAGCGGATCCCAGTCCCTCTGAGGGTCTCCGCAGGGATCTTTCCGCCTGCGACCTCTTCCATATATCCGTAAGAAAGATACAGATCATAATCCGGCTCATAGCCTTTTTCCAGAAGTGCCTCAACTGCCTCCAGCTGCCCGATCAGATTGCTCTTACAGTCGCTGGAACCGCGTCCCCAGATCTTTCCATCTGCAATAGTTCCGGAATACGGCGGATATGTCCACTTTTCAGGGTCACCTTCCGGGACAACGTCCTGATGTGCCATAAGGAGAAGTGGAGCCGCTCCTGATTTCCCGGTTCCTTTCCAGTGGAAAAGAAGTCCTGCCTGATCCGTATGTTCCAGTGTCAGGTGTTTATGTACCAGCGGATATGTCTCCTTTAAATACTCATGAAATGCGTCAAATTTTGTATAATCTGTCAGTGAATTGTCTGCGTTGGATACCGTCGCAAAGCGCACCGCTCCTGCGAGATGCTCCGCACTGACCATTGGATCAAGCGTGTGTTTTTCCATGTGTCTCTTCTCCTTTTGCTGTCATTCGGGCTGTATGATGTTTCATGCAGCAGCCTGCTGTGTCTGTCAGCATTTATGCTGATCCGGGCTGTTTTCTTCACATCCCGCCGCTTTATTCTGCCTTTTTCTCCGCTTTCTCACTCATCGCTTTCGAATTTACGATCACGCGAAGGTGGGAACCTTCTCCGCATTTGCCCTTTTCATCGTTCACTTCGATGTCAAACCAGAGTTTTCTTCTCTCGATGCTGCGGAGTTTTGCAGTTGCTGTCACTTTCATACCGACCGGTGTCGGTGCAAGGTGGCGGCAGCGGATCTCCGCGCCGACGGTTGTCTGTCCTTCTTCAAGGTAAGACTTTGCGAGTTCCAGAGCCGCATCCTCCATCAGAGCTACCATATTCGGGGTGGAAAGGATCTTCGAACCGGCGCTGCCGATACGCTTTGCAGTCATATCATCAGTGACTGTCCATGTCAGGCTGTAGGTCGGAGCGTATAAATCTTCCTTATCCGCTAAGATCGCTGCAACTGCTGTGCATGCCGGGCAGTCACAGTACTTTGCGCCTTCTGACTTGATCTTTTTCGCGTGATCCTCAATCCCGGCTGCCTTCTCTGCACCGAAGACCTTCTGTCCGTCCTCAGATCCTGCGAATTTGATCAGCCAGTCGATCGGGATGATATCTGCCTCGATCTCAGCGATCAGCTTCTCTGCAGCCTCGTCCCGCTTCTCGGTATTGACTGCCTCCAGCCAGTTATTTCCTGCTTCTTTTGCCTCCGCACAGCAGGACGGCGCATTTACAAGCGCTTTTACTTTTTCGATCATTGCATCTGTCTTGCTCATCATTCTTTCCTCCGTTCGTTTTTAACTGTAAACCAGTCATGCCTTGAAATCAGCAATTCTGTTCCCATTTTATCGCAGACTTTATAGAAATTCAATTATATTTTTTTGCATTTTCAGAATTTTCTTCATGGGTAAAAAAAACTTTCGCAATTATTTAGCAGAATATAAGCGAATGTAGCCTGGCAGATCCATATTATTCATCCGTCTGGCTGCATGCCTGAAGAAGATGTTCATGCTCGTACTTCTCTTTCGTCGCAAGTCCGCCGCGGATATGGCGCTCCGCCTTGTTGATATCCAGAACCACACGCGCCTGCGCCGCCAGAGACGGATCGATATGAATCAACCGGTCAGTCACGTCCTTATGGAAGGTCGTCGTTAATTAGAGCGGTCTGATCCAGTCCAAGTTCGGACAGAACCCGGAGATAAATATCTACATTTCCATCCTTGTCCACAACGATTTTATCAATAATCCGCCGCAACTGTGCATTCGTCATCTGATGTACATCCACAATATCCTCAATTCTTTTAAAGGTATTATTTAGGATTGTTTCCAGTTGATCCCCTTTTGTCATGTTTCCTTCTGCTATATCAAGCTCTGCTTCCAGATGCTCTATTTTTTTAGGCAGATCTGCTATCCTATCTCTTAACTCCTCCATCGTAATCAATCCTGCCGTATACATGTCCATGTTTTTTTCGCGGCTCTTTTTTATATTCTGTAGCTTGTCCCTCAGTTCTTTTGCATGCTCCATATTCTCGGCTTTCGCCTTATAAGTTCGTTGGAACTCATTTACTACGTACTCAATCGTTTTTTTCTTATTCTTAATCTGCTTTATAAAATATTCCTGAAGAACTGAAATCAGTGTCTCCTCATCTATGGTTGTTTTGTTTTGGCAACTGTCAGCCCCATTCCGGCTCCTCCCAGAGCAGACCCAACGCACATAGGTGTTTTGGAAAGTTCTAGCCCGTCTTCGATATGACCAACCACACTCTTTGCACTTTACCAATGTAGAGAACAAATATCTATTACTATGCCTCTCATGTGTCATTCTAAATGTAGAATAACGACCATGCAGCAATTCCTGCGCTTCATTAAAAGTCTCATCGTCTATGATACGCAATTCTGGATAATCTGTGACAAGCCATTCTTCTCGCTCTGTCTGTCTCCTGCTTCCAGTTAGAAAATCATCCACTTCTTCTTTTCCATTGATAACTTTCCCTATGTATATTTCATTCGTAAGGATTCTACAAATAGCATTCTGACTCCATCTGCAATTTCTTTTCGTCTTTAGTCCCATTTCCGTCAGCCTATTTGCAATTTTTAAAGCTCCTAATCCATCATTGACATACCAATCAAATATTTTTCTTACGATCTCAGCCTCTTTCTCATTGATTGTAAGGCTAAAATATTCTCCAATTGTCTTATCATAACCATATACAATATTAGGCACTCTTCCACGTCTCGCATTTATCTTCTTTCCGAACTTTACACGCTTAGAAAGATTTGCGCTCTCCTCCTGCGCCATTGCAGCAAACATCGTCAGCAGGAACTCACTGTCCCCCATACTCTGCATTCCGGCATTCAGAAACAAAGTTTCAATCCCTAATTCCTTTAATCTCCGCACACTCTTCAACAGATCAACAGTGTTTCTCGCAAGTCTGGAGATATCTTTTACAACAACCCGTTCGAATAATCCCCGTTCAGCATCCATCATCATTTTTTGAAACTCTTTCCGATTCCTGGTTTTCGTTCCTGATATTCCTTCATCAGAATATAGTTTTACGAGTGTGTCACCTGTCTTCTCTACGTAGTCTGTAAAGAACTTCTTCTGCATTTCCAGACTATTAAGCTGATCCTCTTTTTCAGTCGAAACTCGACAGTATGCTGCTATTCTCATCTTTGTAACTTCCTTTCTGATTTAACACAACAAAATGATATATACACCGCTATAAATCAAGAGCATCCTGTGAGATCAACCGATCTGCCACAGGATGCTCTACTTCCTTATCGCACTTTCTATTTTATGCAGAATACCGTTCTATACTTTCTGCTCCGCTATTAACCGTATTCAAGCTTTCGCGGATGATTCGATCAACCTTCTCCCTGTTGGCCTCAATATAAATCTTTAACAGATACTTTGCGGTATCCTCCACTGAATTCGGATCATGGATCCTGTAATTTAACTTATCCCTTTTCATAGTCAAGCATCTTCTCCCTTCCTGCTTTACCATTTGTCCATTCATATGTTCTTTCTAATGCTGATAGACCAACAATATAATTGTTATCCTCTATGTAACATTAGATCTGATTCTCCTATCCTTCACGATAGATCATCTTTCCAGACATAAAACGTCTTATTTCTGCCTGGATTTTCTGTTCTTCACTACCAGAAAGCTTATAATGCATCTTCATTGATGTTACAATCTCCTGATCATCCCATTCTGAACTAAGGCTAAGTTATCAACCACCACTTCAAGTGGTGGTTTAATATTAGCCCTCCAAAGGG
>ERZ1106950.1955-NODE-1955-length-11336-cov-5.800638_pt1 | contig 11336 bp, 9 predicted proteins | sample MGYA00403675_ERZ1106950 | MGnify/ENA primary metagenome ERZ1106950 (study PRJEB35170, sample SAMEA104062410) | human gut metagenome | biome: human gut; feature: human-associated habitat; material: faeces | place: Denmark | collected 2012-06-13 ... | reverse complement strand
CTTGCATGTGTTAAGCACGCCGCCAGCGTTCATCCTGAGCCAGGATCAAACTCTCGTTAAAAGTGTTTATATCCAGTTCAGAATCAACATACCAGCTAATTCTTCCCTTTTTACTGTTGTTTGGTTTGTTTAAAACCGTTCTTAAAAATCTTCTCTTAAAGAAATTTTCAAGGGTTATTGTTGTCTATTGTTCAATTATCAAGGTTCTTTTTACTGTTCTTTTCAAGCGACAGCTTTTATATTTTATCAAAAGCTTTTCTCTTTGTCAAGAACTTTTTTAACTTTTTTCAAAGTTTTTTGTTCACTCTACTCGTTCTCACGAGTCAGCTTAGATATAATACCATTTGTTCTTCTCAATGTCAATACTTTTTTCAAAGTTTTTCATTTTCTTTTGAACCAGTCTTATATCATCTTTGATATCATTTTGTAACTCTTACATATAAAAACTACTGGCTATCCAGTAGTTTTCCGGATGATATCAAACGGAGAAAGAGGGATTTGAACCCTCGCGCCGGTCACCCGACCTATACCCTTAGCAGGGGCACCTCTTCAGCCTCTTGAGTATTTCTCCTGACTGAACTCTACTGTATTTCTACAGTATTTATTCAATTAGCACCAACAGTGCGAAATTTATTATACAAAAGGTTCTTCTTTTTGTCAATCCCTTTTTATATTTTTTTGTAAAAAGGATCCTCCCCTTATAAATGTCCACTTTACTTTTAATATAATTCTTCTCATAAACAACGACTTGCACCACAATCTCACGTACACTTTATACCCCCTGCATTTCTTACAGTCGATATATTTTTCGTCTCTGTAAACTCCCTCCAATACTCCTAATACCTGCTCTTTTTTTACGCCATATTCTTTTATATACTGGTTATCACCACAAAGTACATAACTGTCGGCACCGACTTCCAGAATACGGTGAAGAACTAATTTGCCGCCCACTCTCCGGTATAAAATAACATCCCGGCATTTTGCTTCTCCCTGGTACTTTCTCACGACGATAATATCTCTCTGTGGTCTTATGAACGGGAGCATACTTGTCCCAAAAGGTGCTGTCATTAAATAACCTTTTTCTTCCAAGACTTTTTCTATATTCAGCTTTTCCTGTTCTTTATCCGATTTTTGTATTTCCATATTTTCTCCTCTGCCTGCTCCTTATATCCATTTTCATTATAAAGGAAATAAACAAAAAAGCTACAGCAAATTCATCCTGTGACAAATCTGCTGCAGCTCATAATTACCTCTGCATATCTCTGTTTTTATTCTACCGGATCACTATAATCTAATGAATTGGATTCTGTACTATTATTCGAGAATGGTGAGGGAGCATTATTATCTGCGTCAGTATTACTTGCACAGATAATATCCTCGCCATTTAATATTACAATTTCCATAGATGGATCACTATATACTCTTTTTTTCATAATCTTTATCTCCCACTTTTATTTAGGCATTGTATCTAAAATTCCATTTGCATAATTCTTCTGTTTCTTACTTGCATTATCTGAATTTGCGATACTTTCTGCAACTTCTTTTACTGTACGTGTATCAATAAATGATCCCATCTTGCTGTAGGATTTTCCATTCAAAGTATATTTTACAAGAACTCTTGCATAGACATTGTTCTCATAGTTCGCACTTTCAAGATTTGTAAATACAATATTGGAACGGTAAAAATTCGAACCTTTATTCTCTGGATTCATAATATACTTTGTCTCTTGCGGCTGTAAAATATGGGCCAATGCATTTTTTGCTGTTCCATAGTACCATTCACAGCCTTCAAAAGTTGCTCCTGTCGGAAGTGTAAAATCATATCCGAAACGCATACAGGTCTTGCTGTAATCGTCAGCATAATCCATTCTCAGACTGCCTCCAATAAACAGATCTTCAAAACTATAAGATACCATCATTGTTCCGTCGCTGTTCAGGTCTGCAGATGTGATCGGTACTGTCTTTGTATTGGTTCCATCAACATTTACTTTGAGCATCTGTGGCATGCTATCCTCAGTAAATACTAATGATTCTGTCGGTGTTGCAGTTACAACAGCATTGTAATTTTGAGTTCCGTCTGTATTTGCAGCTTCTGTCACATCCACTCCATCTTTTGTCCATTTTGAAGTCAGCGTATACTGATGATCCGTCATTCCCTCAACAACTCGAAGATCTAAAAGCCGATTCCCCTGATTAAATGCTGGTATCACTACCGTATTATAATCTGCTGTATTTGATATTGTTCCTATATCTTTTACCACCTGCATGCTTTTAATAGACGCATTCGAATCAGCCTCTCCTATTTTTAATGCATTTGCTGTTCCATTTTTCATTGTATAGCTGGAATTTGGATTGGTATTGTGACTTGAATAATCAGTACAGCGTTCACCATCAACCCATAATCCCATCGTTGATCCTGTATACAATGCCAGGATATCAATTTCCTGACTAATCTTATCTGTTACACATACTTTTGTCTCATGCCAATTACCGTTCGTATCACACATCTGGAATTTGATCCTTGAAGCTGTACCATCTATGCCATATGCTATCTGATACGGTTCTCCACCTCGGTTAATTAAAATATGGTTCTTCGTAGCCGCAGAATTTAATTTCACTTTCATCCGGATCATAAACGGTTTTGTTCCCGTCAAAGCATCCAATTTACTGTCATCGACATTTGCAATCTGTCCACCAAATGTTCCATCAGCGTTCATTGTAGCTGCTGATGTATCAATCGGATTTTCTGATTTATCCTCTACTGTAGCAACTGCTTCTTTAAAAACCTCATTTTCTACATCTGTCAAAGTCTGGCCAGCTACAGGTGCTGTTACAGTAAGGTTTAATGTATCCTCCGCATAAACTTTAATATTTTGTGCACAGGTGCTTCCATCTCCGGCTGATCCACTGCCACTTCCAGTCCATTCAGTATCGCCATTCTTCCAGTTGTTTGTATTCACACCAACCAGTTTAAAATGCGTTGCTTTTACAGCCTGATCCAATACTATCTCCTGTGCTTCTGCACTGTCTGTAAAATGACCGCTTTTAACCAGTATCCAATCACTTGAGTCTGGTGCTGCTGCTGAGCCTTTCATATCTGCATAATAGAGCAAATACTTTCTGATACTATTATTTGCATCCGGTGCACTTGCTTTGTCTGTACGACCTTTATAAGTCACTTTTTTCAACAGGATTTCCTGGCCAAATCCCGAACCGATCCATGGACGCACTGTCGAACTGATCGTATCTTCAGATGAATCTTTTGTTCCGGTCCAACGACTGTGCCACCAATGTGCATCTTCGTCAAATGCCCAGCTTGCCGGACCATCATTCCCCTGTGCCGGATTCTGCTGACTGTTACTTATTGCATTTCCCTGCAATACCGAAGGCTTCACCTGCATCAGCACTTTCCCTTTTTCCGGTTCAGTACTCGTTGCCGCATCTGCCTGCGTTAACGTTCCCTCCTCAGCTTTCGCTGCTCTTGGGAAGCTTACTGTCGTGAGTACCATGGCTGCTGCCATGCACACCACACCCAATCTCTGTAACCTCTTTTTGTTCATTCCTTTCTTTTCCTCCTTATATATAAAATTTCTGGAAGTTCACATTATACTGTATTGTATTTATGATGCCAGGGGCAAAAGGTCTAAGCCCACATGAGCTTGCTCACAGGTGGGTGAAAGACCTTAGAGCCCGCCCCGATATGAGCATAAAAGTGGGATGATAATCCCACGATATGCGAATATTGGGTAGGATTGTGGGAGTGCGTAGCACGGAGCAATCCGTAGGCATCAAAGTCGGGGGCTTTTGACCCTGGCATCTTAATTAAAATCTATTTTGAAATTACAATACAGAACAGAATCAGCTCTCCTGATTCCGCTCCTGACAGAGGTGAAAAAATTGCTTGAACATTTGAAAAAGGAACAGATCAACCCATCTATTATAGAAGAGATTAAAAAATACCGGCAAAAATATGCTGACACTGCTGATACTTCCCAAACTTCCCTTCGCTATCTTTACTATGGAAAAGAGATCTGGGAGGCTGCTGTACACGCTTTACTCTGCGGTGAAAATCTCCTTCTCGCAGGATCAAAAGCAACCGGAAAAAATGTACTGGCTGAAAATCTTGCCCGTGCATTCCGCCGTCCCTGCTATAATCTCTCTTTCCATATTAATATGGACGCCTCTTCCATGATAGGAAATGATACCTTTAGAAACGGAGAAGTTGTCTTTCGCCCCGGTCCGATCTACCAGAGTGCCGTTGACGGAGGTTTCTGCATTCTCGATGAGATCAATATGGCACGAAATGAAGCTCTCGCTGTTCTCCACTCTGTACTGGATTTCCGACGCACGATCCACATTCCGGGCTACGATCAGATTCCGGTACATCCGGCAACTCGTTTTATTGCTACTATGAACTATGGTTATGCCGGTACAAGGGAACTGAACGAGGCTCTCGCCTCCCGGTTTGTGATCCTTCAGATGCCTTCCATCACGCAGGACAATCTGACCCGGTTACTGCTGCGGGAATTTCCCGGAATTAAAAAGCAGTTCGCAGAACAATTTTCCGGTCTTTTTTCCGACATTGAGAAAAAATGCGAAAGCGGAGAACTGACTGAAAAAGTCCTTGACCTGCGTGGACTGCTGGATGCTCTGCGGCTTATCCAGAATGGACTCTCCCCCTATCCTGCACTGGATATGGGACTTACCAATAAAACTTTTGATGCGTACGAACAAACTCTGATCCGGGATATCATCACTACAAGGATCTCAAAAAAGACAGAAAGTACCACGATCTTCTCCTAACAGAAGCAGAACCAAAAGCACCGGCAGAAAGCAGAACCTCATCTTTCAGATTGTAAAACCAGCACCAGGAAAAGAGAGCAACCACATGAAGTACAACAAAAACAAAGAATTTTCAGAAATAAAAAAGAACCCTTCTCAGGGAAAAAGAATTTCTGCTGTCAGACGAGCCGAAAATATGGTCTGGACCGCAGCCGGTGTCTATGATTTTGAACCACAGTTTCTCTCCTTCTGGCAGGATGGAACTCCTGATTTTTATACAAATTCCATTATTGGTTACGCCCATAAATGGTATTTTACAACTGCCATGCAGACACTTTTTTCCACGATCAATGATTCGCTTCACCGGGATCTCTACGATGGACTTCTCTGGTTTGTTCTTGAGAACTGCACTTTTGAACGGGAAGTCTCTGCCCGTCCCGCTCTCAATGAAATGCGTTATTCCTATGCAAAAAAATTCCTGGATCAGGAATCAAGCCGTTCCAGACAGCAGTGGATGGCTCAGAACAGTACTGTCTATGCTTTGCAGGCCGCAAGATGTCATACTATTCTCGGGCAGGATACAGGGCTTGTCTCCACAAAAGAGAAAAAACTTTTCAACGAACTTACCTTAAGTGGTTCTGCAACCGATCAGGAGATCATCCACAGGGTCACTTCGGTTTTTCAACAATATTTCCATTACAGTGGACAGCCGGACAGACTTACTTTTCTTTATCGTTGTTCCATGCGTCTAAAGAGGAAACTTCTGAATCACTTTCCTTCACGTATTGTCCGAAATGACAGACTTTTCGTTGAATCTGGTTCTTCATCAGCCCCTGGAGGAAAAGGAACCGGCAGAACCGGTCCTGACTTTAACCGGACAGCGGATGCCTCTGAAAAAGATTATGAATATATCCGCCAATGCTTTGGCCGCCCCCTCTACCCGAAAGAAAAAGAATGCCGCCTGAATACTGCTCTCTGTACCTGGCCACATGATCATTCCCATCTTTATTATACGGATGGAATTTCTGAAACCTGTACCCGGACAGATGCTTCGATTCTTCAGGCACGAAAAGATATTGATCATCAGGAGAAAAGGAATCAAATTCATTTCGATGAACATCAATTTATTTACAGGAGTTCCATTTGTAAACTGTCAGAACAGATTCAGAATGCTATATTTTTCTCTCCTGTACCACTTCCGATCCGTGGACGGAGCGGCCAGCTTGCCACATCCGAGATCTGGCGGGGACTGTTTCTTCATGACGACCGGATCTTTTATACAAAGATGGAGGAAGAACAGCCTTCCTTTTCCGTAGATCTTGTACTGGATGCCTCCGCCTCCTGCATGGATTATCAGGAAACTCTCGCAGCACAGAGTTATGTCATCGCACAAAGTCTCCAAAAGTGCCGGATTCCAGTGCAGGTCACTTCTTTTTCCAGCCTTCGCAGCTATACTGTGATCCATCGCTTTATCCGCTATAATGAAACCAATAAAAACACGAATCTATTCCGATATTTTGCTGCCGGGTGGAATCGTGACGGACTTGCCCTGCGTGCGATCCATCAATTGATGGAGGAAGAGCCTGCTGCCCCAAACCGGATTGCCATCATTTTTACAGATGCAAGTCCCAATGATGACCGGAAGATTCCCGCCAGTCTGGAACATGGATTTGCTCTGAGCCGTGACTACTCCGGCAATGCTGCTGTCAAAGATGTTGCCACAGAAGTCCGGGCATTAAAAAAAGATGGCATCCAGGTCATGGCCATCTTAAATGGAAATTTCGGAGATACGAAAGCTGCCCGTGAAATCTTTGGAAAAGATTTTACCCGCATCGAGCGTCCTGCTCAGCTTGCCAGTGCTGTTGGACGGCTTCTTATCTCCAAAATACAGCAGCTTTCTTAAAAAATCAGGCAGTTTCCACTCGGAACTGCCTGATTTTACTCTCTTCCCCGGTTCAGTCAATCTGCCAGTCGATCGGCTCGATCCCGTTCTTTTCAAGAAATGCATTCGTCTGACTGAATGGTCTGCTTCCAAAGAATCCTCTGTACGCAGACAGCGGACTCGGATGCGGTGCCTCCAGTATGAGATGCTTCTGATTGTTCAGCATCCGCTTCTTCCTCTGTGCCGGTGCTCCCCATAAAATAAAGACGATCGGACGATCCTGGCTGTTCAGTGCCATGATCGCAGCATCTGTAAATTCTTCCCAACCGATCCCTCTGTGAGAATTGGCCTGATGGGCACGCACCGTCAGAACAGTATTCAACATCAGCACTCCCTGCTCTGCCCACTTTGTAAGACAGCCATGATCCGGGATCGTACATCCAAGATCATCATGAAGCTCCTTATAAATATTCACCAGTGAAGGTGGAATCTCCACGCCCTTTTGCACCGAGAAGCACAATCCATGTGCCTGCCCGTGATTATGATAAGGATCCTGACCTAAGATAACAACCTTTACATCTTTCAGCGGCGTCAGATGAAATGCATTAAAAATATCTTTTGCCGGTGGAAAGATCAGCCTTGTCTTATATTCTTCATTCACTGTTGCAAATAATTTTCTATAATACGGCTTCGCGAACTCACCTTTTAAGGCTTCATACCAGTCTCCGTTCAAACCACTCATAATCTTACAGACACTCCATTCTCTCGTAAGTATTCTTTCACTTCTTTTATCTCCAGCTCTTTATAATGGAATAACGATGCTGCCAAAGCTGCATCGGCTCCGCCTTCCGTCAATGCCTCCCGGAAATGCTCCAGCTTCCCTGCACCACCGGATGCGATCACCGGGATTGAAACACTGTCAGCGATTGCACGGGTCAGCTCCAGATCATATCCGGCTTTTGTTCCATCACAGTCCATACTCGTCAGAAGAATCTCTCCTGCACCGAGCGACTCTACTTTTTTAGCCCATTCCATTGCATCGATCCCTACATCGATCCGTCCACCATTCTTATAAATATTCCAGCCACTTCCGTCTGCCCGCCTTTTGGCATCAATCGCCACAACCACGCACTGACTACCAAACTTATCAGCCGCCTCACGAATTAATTCCGGTGTATTGATCGCAGAAGAATTGATGGAAATCTTATCTGCTCCCTCCCGGAGCAATGCCCGGAAATCATCTACCGTACGGATTCCGCCTCCTACTGTAAATGGAATAAATACACATTCTGCAACTTTCCGCACCATATCAACCACAGTTCCTCTCGCATCTGAAGAAGCGGTGATATCCAGGAATACCAGTTCATCTGCTCCTGCCTGGTCATATGCCTTTGCAATCTCCACCGGATCACCGGCATCCTTGAGATCCACAAAATTCACACCTTTTACAACTCTTCCTGCATTGACATCAAGACATGGAATAATTCTTTTCGTAAACATTTTTCTTTCCTCCTTACAGTTCCACGAAGTTTTTTAAGATATGCAGACCTACATCGCTGCTCTTCTCCGGATGGAACTGACAGGCAAATATATTTCCCTGTTCAACCGATGCATGGATATGCGTGCTGTATTCAGTCGATGCTTTCACGATTTCTTTCTCTTCTGCCTGCAGATAATAGGAATGCACAAAATAGACATAGGCATTTTCCTCGATTCCCCGGAAGAGTCTTCCGTCATGCTCTAAATGCAGCGAATTCCACCCCATATGCGGAATCTTCAATCCTGCCCGCTCCGGAATCCTTAAGATCTTTCCTTTCAGTATTCCAAGTCCTGCAACCCCCGGTGCTTCTTCACTGCTCTCAAAAAGGAGCTGCAATCCCAGGCAGATTCCGAGGAAAGGAATCTCTTTCTTTACGACCTCCCGGATCACCTCATCCAGTCCGCTCTCCCTCAGATTCGCCATTGCATCACCAAAGGCTCCTACCCCCGGAAGGATCACCTTATCTGCTGACAGGATCTTCTCTCTGTCTGAAGTTACTTCCACTTCCTGTCCAAGTGCAAGCAATGCTTTCTCCACACTTTTTATATTTCCGGCATCATAATCGATTATTGCTATCATTCTTTAATCCTTTCAAATCAGGGGTTTTCGTTCTTTTCTATAGATGTTGGGGTCAAAAGCCCCCGACTTTGATGCTCATATCGGGGCGGGTCCTAAGGTCTTTCACCCACCTATGAGCAAACTCATGTGGGCTTAGACCTTTTGACCCTGGCATCTTTCTATATACTTTATCATGATTTTGCATCCAGTTCAAACCAGAATTCTACTCCATTATCAAAATTTCTGACTCCGTATCCCTGATGGAACGATTCCATGATCGCTTTTACAATCGACAGACCGATTCCATTTCCGCCATATTCTCTTGTATGAGCCTTATCCACTTTATAAAATTTATCCCACAGTTTCGGCACATCCTCCTCTGGGATCGGCTTTCCGCTGTTAAAGACAGAAACTCTTACTTTTCCATCCGATGATACGATTCTGACTTCAATCCGCTTTTCATTATCCACATGATGGATTGCATTTGTCAGATAATTTCGTACTACCTGTTCTGTCTTAAACTCATCTCCCCATACATAGACTTTCTCTTCACTCACAAAATCTACCGATGCACCCGCCTGCTGGATCAGAATATCACAGCTTGCGATCACGCCTCTTACAAGAGCCGCAATATCAAACCGTGCAAATTCTACCTCATCATTTCCAAATTCCAGTTGATTCAGTGTCAGAAGGTTCTTGACCATCTGATTCATCTTTGACGCTTCATCCATAATGACATCACAGTAAAACTCCCTGCTTTCCGGATCATCATTGACTCCTTCTTTCAGTCCTTCCGCATATCCCTGGATCAATGCGATCGGAGTCTTCAGCTCATGTGATACATTTCCCAGAAATTCATTTCTCATATCTTCCAGTTTTTCTTTCTGTTCAATATCTTTCTGCAACTGATTATTTGCTGTCTTTAATTCCGAAACCGTCTTTTCCAGTTGCAGGGACATTTTATTAAAGTTCTCCCCCAGGATTCCGATCTCGTTATTTCCACCACTGGTATACTTCATATCAAAATTCAGATTCGCCATATCTTCCGACAGCCTTGCCAATTCCATCACCGGCCTGGTGATCTTTCTTGAAAAAATCCATACAAGCAGGCCTCCAACTACCATCCCTATGATACCAAGATAGATCAGGAACTGATTCGCCAGAGAAGCACTTTCCCGGATACTCTCCAGTGGGCTACGCATCAGCACAAAAGAATCATCATCCAGATACCCCCACATTTCAAGATAATCGGTTCCATTCTGACGATCCGTCATCTTCCGCATCACATACTGATCTGTCGATTTTAATACAGTCTCATTCCCTGTATCCTTTGAAAAAAAGATCCGCAGAGTCTGATCGTAAAGAAGACTCTTTTCTTTTACATTAGAAAAAATTTCATTGATGGTTCCTGCATCCCGGTCTACATTCATCACGCAGACATCAATATTCATTTTTTCCAGTTCATAAGATAATTTCCACTGCTTATTCTCATCCGTCAGCTCATCAGACTCCTGTGCTTCTTTCAATGCATTATACGTATTCAGAAGATCACTCTCTTTGTGCGTGGTATAGTAATGTCCCAGGAACACCGCATTGACAATAAAAACTGCTGCCAGCACAAATGCCAGCAGACCGACAAAGACTGCTGTCATCTGTCTGCTTAACGATTTTTTCATCTGCTTTTCCATCTGCATCACCTGTTCTATTCTGCATCAAATTTGTATCCCATACCCCAGATCGTACGGATATACTCCCCTTTATCGCCCAACTTGCTCCTTAATTTCTTTACATGCGTATCAATCGTCCTTGCATCTCCAAAATAATCATAATTCCATACATTATTAAGGATCTTTTCTCTTGACAGTGCAATCCCGCGATTCTCCACAAAATAAGTGAGAAGTTCAAATTCCTTGTAGCTCAGCTCGATCGGTTTTCCATCTATTTCCACAATATGAGCCGCTTTATCGATCGTAATTCCACCGGCTTCCATCACATCTCCCGCATCACTGCCAAGCGTTCTTCTCAGGATTGCATTCACTCTCGCCACAAGGATCTTTGGACTGAACGGCTTGGAAATATATTCATCTACGCCAAGATCAAATCCCTGCAGTTCATCTCTTTCTTCTGATCTTGCTGTCAGCATGATGATCGGCACTTTTGAAGACTCCCTGATCTCACGGCACACCTGCCATCCGTCCATCCTCGGCATCATAACATCGAGGATCAGCAGTGAAATATCTTTTTCCTCATAGAAAATATCCATTGCCTCCACCCCGTCTTCAGCTTCAAGTACATTGTATCCTTCTCTGACCAGGAAATCCCGCACCAGCTTTCTCATTCTGCTTTCATCATCTACGACCAATATTTTTGCTCTGTCCATTCTTTTTCCCTCCGGTTCTGTTCTGCTCTGAGATCAATTTCTCTCTGAACTCCTCTTTTTCAGGAGTTCTATTTATTTTGAATCCATTCTATGCACGTATGGTAGCAAAAAAATATGTCCTTATTGTGAACGAAACTTTATTTACATGATGCCAGGGTCAAAAGGTCTAAGCCCACATGAGCTTGCTCATAGGT
>ERZ1106950.1950-NODE-1950-length-11374-cov-2.300645_pt1 | contig 11374 bp, 10 predicted proteins | sample MGYA00403675_ERZ1106950 | MGnify/ENA primary metagenome ERZ1106950 (study PRJEB35170, sample SAMEA104062410) | human gut metagenome | biome: human gut; feature: human-associated habitat; material: faeces | place: Denmark | collected 2012-06-13 ... | reverse complement strand
CCCAGGCGAAGTCGAACATGGCGAAGGGCGTGATACCCGCCTCCTCCAGCGCCGCGTTGGCGAAAATGTTGGTGTCCGTGCCGATCAGCGTGCAGGCGCCGCCCAGGGTGGAAGCGTAGATTACAAAGAGCACAAGCTTGGACCGGCTGATTTTCATTCTCCTGGAAATGCCGTAGAGAGCGGGCACCATGGCCATGGTCACGCTGGAATTGGCCATGATTGTGGAGCACAGGGCTGCCAGCACAAAAATGATCCCAAACAGGCCGCGTTCACGATTTTTTCCATTGATATTCCGGGTCATATGTTCAAAGGTCTCGCCGATCTGTCCGTCGAAGCCGGATACCGCCATCAGAGAGGCGTAGACGCTGATGATCATGACCAGATGCAGGCTGTTGTTGGCGAAAAATCCCCAGACCGTGGCCGCGTCGAGAATATGGGTCAGAATGAGAATCGGGGCCAGCAGTAAAAACAGAAGAGAATTGGGAACTTTGGGATTTGCCAGGATATACACAAATGCGATAGAGATCAGGATGCATAAGATTGTATTCAGCATACGTTATCCTCCTTGTAAGATCAGAGCGTGTATTTTGTGTAGCTTCCGGTACATGGATTCCCGCAGCACACCAGGGCTTCCCGGGCGTCAAGATCGTAAATCTGGGAGGCGATGGTGACGGAGCAGGAGGCCGGGTCCTGACCCACGCTCTCGCCCGCCTGGGGGATGTGCTTGCAGATTGCCTCGTGGCTGGCCGGGTCGGCCTTGTAATGGTCCTTCAGGCAGTCCGTGATAAACGCGGGATCGATGGAGCCGCGGCGCTGCTCCAGAAGGGAATACAGGCGCACGTCGCGGAAGTTCCCGCCCTTGCTCCGGCAGATATCCCGGTTGGTTGCAAAGTGGTTGGCGTGGGTTAAAATGCCTCCGGTTGGATGAAGCTCGCTCAGCCGGACCGGATTCACCTCCATATCCACCGCGTTTCCCTCCGCGCTGGCCGCCATCAGGTTACAGGACACGGATCTGGGCGCATTCCGCACCGACTGGACGGCTTCCTCCAGCGTTTTGCTGGTCAGAATCCGGCGGCGCATGAAATTGGTGGGAACTCCCGGCTGGTCCTTGTCGCCGGTGCTCAGCAGGTTATTGGTGACCACTGCCACGCCGTGGTTGTTGAAGCCGTGGCGGATCAGCTGCCCGGCCTCGGTCATACAGAAATACCGGGTGCCGTTCAGCTCGTCCACCTTGAGGAGCAGGGAGCTGTCCCTCATCCAGCCCACGTTGTCCCAGTTCATGCCCAGGTAGGTGTGACGGTTGGCGGAGGCTTCAGGCAGGACCGCGAAGGTCGTGCACTCCTGGATCGGGAATTTTAACAGTTCATAGCGGGTGTTTAAGACCATCATGTCCTCAAAATCCACCCCGGAGCCGCCTGCGATTCCTCTGATTTCCTCCAAAAGGTCTTCGTACTCCCGTTCCAGGATGGGGACAAAGCCCATGGCCTTCTGACGTACCATGCTCCAGGGGGCCTGCTCCGCCTTTTGAAAATGCTCCTGGTACCGGGCGATCCCCCGCTCAATCAAGTCCCTGGCCGCCTGTCCGTGCTGGACGCCGCGCTCGTAGGGGGTGGCGGCGCTAATCGTTACAACCTTAAATTCCATAAAGCCGTACTCCTTTCCATTTTCATGTAATGTTTCGATCACTTGCTAATTAAATTAAAACATAGGATTTACATGCGGTCAAATGAATAATATACTATAACTATATGCATTAAAATGAATGAAAAGAGCCGGAGAAGGATTCGGATACAATTCTGAGAGGAGAGGAACGCGATGGATTTTTACCAGATGGAGCAGATTCTGGCGGTGGCGAGGACCGGGAGTATCTCGGAGGCGGCCAGGCAGATGTGCGTGTCTCAGCCCACCATGAGCCACGCCGTGGCCAGGGCGGAGAAGGAGTTTCAGACGAAGCTGTTCAACCGGGGCAGCTATCCTTTGGAGCTGACCTACGCGGGGAAGCAGTATGTGGAGGCTGCGCGGGAGATGAGGCGTATTTACCGCAACCTGCAGAAGGTCTGCATGGATGCGGCCAGGGGCTATGCCGGGGACCTGTACATCGGAATTCCCCACAACCGTTCGGCCCAGATACTGCCCAGGATCATACGGGAGTACCGCCGGATGTTTCCCAACATCAAACTCCACTATTCCTCCACAAACGCAGAGGATATGAAAGAGCAGCTATACCGGGGAGAGCTGGATCTTTGCATTCTATCAAAGGTGGATCAGGATCCAAGGTTCCGGTACGAGGATTTGTTTGTGGAGGAGTTGGTGGCCGCGGCGGCGGACGGTCTGGTGCGGCCGGACCAGCTCTGCGGGAAAAACGCTTCCGCTCTGAAAATAGAAGCGCTGTCCCAGCTGCCCCTGATCCTGCCCTCCGAGCGGTCGGGGCTTGGAAGAATGCTGCAGATCTTGCTGGAATACTACCACATCGACCCGGACGTGCGCATGAGAGTGGGCGGAAACAACGCCCTCTACACCCTGGCCGGGGCGGGAGTGGGGGTCGCGGTGCTGCCCATGGATATTGTGGAACAGTCGGCGCGGCCGGAGGGACTGAAAACCTACGCATTGTCCGCGGGCGGCATCGGCTGGATGGTCTGCGCCATGCTTGGCCGGGACGCGGTGGTCAGCGAGCCGGAGCGGGCGCTGCTGGAGCTGATCCGAAGAGAGTTTGGGGGGAAGGAAACGGAGGTGGAGGTATTTCCGGGATTTTATGAGGGAGAGAAGTGAGAGGCAGGATATGGAATGAGCAGTGGCCCAGGAACGAAACACAGGTACGCAGAACAGGCCCCGGAACGAATCAGATCCGGGGCCCGGCCTGTTCGGCCGTTCTTAAGGAGCCGCTATAACAAGATTCCCAATAAGATACTCTGAACGACCAGCACCAGCGCCCCGCCGATGCGGGAACTGATCTGGGCAAAGGACATCAGGTTCATACGGTCGCAGGAGGAGAGTACCATAACGTCGCCGTTTCCACCCGCGTTCGCCATGCACAGGCCGGCGGTCACCGCGGATTCCACGAAGTAGAATTTGACCAGCATGCCGATCAGGCCCGCCCCGATAATAGCGCCCAAAACCACTGCGGTGGCGATGATGACGAAGCCCGGGGACAGGATGTCCAGCATTGCCTGGAGATTGAGCATGGCGATGCCGATTCCGGCGGACAGGGGAACTGTGAAGGTGCCCTGGGCGAAGTCGTACCACTTGACTGCGGAATACTCCATGCGCTGGGGCAGAATACCGGAAATTTTACAGACCGCCACAGAGATGATGGTCCAGGCGTAAGCATGCACTATGGGACATACGCCGTTTAGGACGCGGCCAAGGATGAAAAAGGTCATAGTGAGCATAAGGCCTGTGCCCAGGTCGTTCATCGTCATATTGTAATGGTAGCTGGCTTTGCTCTCGTCCACACTATAACCCTGCATCAGCGTTGCCGGTGAGCCTGGGCGCTTTTTTGCCCAGGATATTCAGGAAAATGGCGCCAAAGATCGCCAGGCAGTTGCCGATGGTGACGGAGGGGTAGATTTTGGCAAAGGTGACGTCCGTGGCCAGCCCCATAGCCTCAGAATACATCTCGGACATGGGTACGGCCCCCGCGCCGGTGCCGCCGCCCATGATGGGCCCTGCGATGTAAAAGATCGTGTCTTTAAAGGACATTCCAAAGGCCTGTCCCACCAGGCCGCCCAGCAGATAGGCGAAAACCAGGCCACCGGTGATCGGTACGAAGTAGCGGATTCCCGCCTTGATCAGCAGCTCCCGGTTCATCCCAAGGATGCTGCCGGTGATCAGAGCGGCGATAAACCAGGAGAGAAAATCCGTGTCGCCCTGGATGAAATTGGTCATGGTCTCCACGATATTTTCCGGCCACAGGCCAAAGTGCTTGATTATGGCGCAAGTCAAGCCGATGGAAGCCAGTCCCAAAGTATTTTTTATCAGGGGAACCTTCCAGTAGACGAAGCGGATTAGATAACCCAGGGACATGAACAGGGCGAAGCCACCCACCATGGACGTGGGTAGTTTCCCCAGAAAACCTGCGCCCACGATGATCAGGGAGAGGATCATAAACCAGGCGGTGGGCATATCCATCAGAAAGCGGTTTCCGGTTGTTAAGATGCTTTGATTGTTCTCCTTCATAGCGTACCTCCGTTTGATCAGTATGTAAACAGCAGCGCAATCACCATTTTCACGGCGTTTTTATAATGTTCCAGGGTAATGTTCTCGTTGGGGGCGTGGTGGGAGGAACCGGTGTTGGCGGGACCGATCCCGGCGATGGGGATGTCCGGCCAGGCCTCACGGAACAGTCCGGCGGGGCCGCCGCCCAGTTGGGCCAGCTCGATCACCAGGGGCTTTTCGTAGACCAGGGCCGCCGCACGTGTTAAAGCCTCCTTAAGCGGAATGTCCGCAGGGGTTCTGACCGGGGACACGCAGCCGTCGATCTCTACGGAGATATCCTCAAAGCCGTGGGTTTTCAGGTGCTTTTCAATCAGCGCAGCCACATCCTCGGCCCGTTGGTTCATCATCAGGCGGCAGCTCAGACGTGCCCTGGCCCGGCTGGGGACGATTCCGCGGAAGCCGTGGGCGGATTCCCCTGCGTCGATGCCGCAGATGGTCAGGGAGGGTTGGGTGTAAATGCGCTCCTTCAGTTCATAGCCCGTCTTGTTCAGAAGGAAATGGTCAATGCCGTACCGTTCCTTTACCGCTTCCTCCTCGTAGGGAAAGGCTTCCAGTATGTTCCGGTCGGCCTCTGTGACCGGGGCCACGTCGTCGTAGAAGCCGTCGATCAGGATTTCCTCCTGTTCATTTTTCAGGGAAGCCAGGGCCCACACCAGACGCCAGGCCGCGTTGGGCAGCATCACACCCATGCGGGAATGTGCGTCCTCGCGGATGGACTGTACGGACAGATTGATGCCAAAGGAACCGCCCACCCCAAAGCTGGCCCAGGGGCGGTTCTTCTCGTCGTTGCGGCTGTTCTCCCAGATAATGGCGTCCGCCCGGCACATTTCCCGAAAGGTTTCCGGTTGCCTGCGGATCAGGGCTTTCAGTGAGGGGCTCAAACACTCTTCGTCGCCCTCGGCAAAGACCTTGACGTTCACCGGCAGGCGGCCGCAGACAGCCAGAACCGCCTGAAGGGCGTGGAGCCTGCAGAACAGGGCGCCCTTGTTGTCCGAGACGCCTCTGCCCCAGATGCGCCCGTCACGGACAGCCGGTTCAAATGGCGGCGATATCCAGCGGTCCACCGCCCCCTCTGAGACCACGTCATAGTGATGGTAGAAGAAAAGTGTTTTGTCTGTTTCGCCCTGTTTCTGGCCTAACAGTACGGGATTGCCGTTTTCGACGTTATGACGCTGGATCTCCATGCCCAACTGCTCCATTTTTTGCAGTATGTACGAGGCCGCGCCTTCGATTCCCGCCTTGTCGGAGGCCACGCTGCGGAAGGAGCAGGCGGTCTGCACTTCCTCCAGCATTTCATAAAAATGCTGATCCACGTAGCGGAATGCTTCCAGCAACTCGTTCGTTTGATTCATCTTGTTTCCCTCTCTCTTGACATTTGTGTTCTGCGGATCTAAAATCATAACTAAAAAGCTATGATATGGGAGGGCAGATTCCCGATTATATCCGCATCCTGCCTATTTGTTGGTTCTTTATCATTATAGTGAAGAAATGTGTCCGGTGTCTAATACGAAAAATGGATAAAATTCATAACCAGAAAGGAATAAAGATGCATTTTAACGATTACCACTACATCGCAACAATCGCAAAACACCAAAGTATTACCAGGGCCGCAGAGGAACTGTATATTTCCCAGCCCTATCTGAGCAAATTTTTGAATAATTTGGAAAGGCAGTATCACACCAGTTTTTTTAACCGTACATCCTATCCCATTACGCTGACATTTGCCGGCGAAAGATACCTGGAGTACGCTAGGAGGATTCTGGATCTGGAGACGGAGCTTAAGGGAAGTATGCAGGACATTATTTCAGGCAGCGCGGGTACGCTGACTATTGGTGTGCCGTCATCTGCGGGTACTTTTTTGTTGCCCTATGTCCTGCCGGTATTTCAAAAACGTTACCCCAAAATTGCGGTCTCTCTGGTGGAAAAGAATTCCAATCAGCTGTTGGAGCTGGTGCAGGAGGGGAAGATTGACCTGGGGGTGTTCAGCCGTCCTACTTACCCGGATGACGTCCAGTACGAGTTTATTTTTGATGAGCAGGTGCTGCTGGCCGCTCCGCCCGGTCATCCGTTTGCGATTTCGGCCGCTCCATCTGAGTGGCCGAAGGAGATGAAAAAATGGGAGGGGAGACCCTATACCGTGTTGGAGGAGGATACACTGAAGGAATTGGACGGGGAACCATTTGTTCTAATGCGCGAGGAACTGAGCATGGGGATTATGACACGGCAGGTATTGAATTTCTATAATGTCACGCCCAAAATCATCATGGTGACGGGGGCGGTTCAAACAGCCTACCGTCTCACCGCCCAGGGCATGGGATTTTCCTTTGTCAGTGAGCTGGGGCTGAAAAACGTCCATTTCAAGCAGGCCCCGTCCTTGTTTCAAATTGGGAAAAAGGGCTGCGCGCGCACCTGGGTGGCGGCATATAAAAAGGGCTCCTATATACCGGAGTCCCTGGGATATTTTATGAGATGCCTGAAACGAGTGGGAGGGGAGTTTATGGGAGCGCTGTATAACGGAGTGTACGGGGTGGACCTGACGTCCGCAGACGAATAGCGAGGGGGCGGGAAAATTCCCGCATCACCCCTCGTCCTGCTCGAAGTCCACCAGCACAATGTCCCCGTCCACGAACCCGGCGCCAAGGCCCTGGAAGGATTTTAACTGATCCTTGCAGCGGCCGTTTTCCAGATAGGCTTCCAGCTGTGCGACAAAGTCCTCCAGGACCTGCTCCCAGGAAGCGTTCTGCTCCCAGCGCAGCAGGCTGTCCCTGGCGGCGTACACCTCGTCGCAGGCCCAGTCCGGGTCGTCGGCGTCAAAGCTGCCCGCGCCGATGAGTTCCGCGGACCAGCGGTGGTCTCCGTCGTCGTAGAGATTAAAATTGATCGCGGCGATGTCCCGGGGAAGGGGCTCCTGCAGCTGGCTGTCCAGCCATTCGGCTAATTCAAGCATTGATTGACCTCCTTTTTCGGTATTGATTCTCTGATTCCATTGTAGCAGAATGCGGGGGAAATACAAGCGCTCGTTCTGCTCAGGAAATCAGGTTGTGGGAAGATTTTTAATTTCCCGATTCGATGGACAATAAATTGTAAAAATGATACAATTACCATATGATTTTACATGGAAATATATTCTGATTCCACATATAATGGAGGGACCAATATGAAAAAGCTGAACCGGTTAATGACAGCGGCGCTTCTGATGACATGTTCCGTGAGTATGGTATCTTACGGGGCGCCCCGCGGCGGTACCGCCGTGTATCTCAAACAGACTGTGAACGAGAGCAGCGTGGCTGCGAAGTCCACCTCCGCGGCCGGTTCTGCCGGTGAGTTCCGGACGGCGACCAAGGCGGATCAGAAGATCCTCGCGGATGCGGGCCGGAAAACCAGCAACCTGACCAGTGTGGAAGTCCAGACCGCTGTGGACCTCGGACTGAAGGTGGGGACTGAGAGCGTCAATGTGCTAATGATCGTCAAGGCCAAAGGCCAGGATATGGGCAAAAGCAGCATGAAATATCGGACGGACACCCATACAGAGATAATGGGACAGTCAACGGATATGACTGCGTTTTATACCAACGGTTATTATTACGTCGACTCGGATGGGGAGAAGACAAAACTGGAGGCGGAGGTGTCCGATGTTATGGAGGTGTTTGACAGCAACACCAACGCCGGCTGGCTGGACAATCTCGACAGCTTTAAGGATTTAAAGGTCCGGACGGAGAAGAGCGGTTCCAGGGTATATAGCTTCAGCTGCGATCCCTCCAGCGCGGGAAGCCTGATCCAGAGTTACAACGACCAGCTTGGCCTTTCGGACTCCAACATGGACATGAAGCTGCTCTATGGGACCGTTTATGTGGACTCCAGCGGTTATATCACGCGGGAATCCCTGGATCTGAAAATGGACTTTGAATCCGACGGACAGACCGTTGGCACGGATATGCAGATCGAGATCCGATACACCAATCCCGGGAAGGCGGTTACGGTGACGCTTCCCTCCACCGCCGGATATTATTAGATCGCGAGGCGGCAGAGCGCCGGGAGAAAAGCGGGGCAAAAGCTCCGCTTTTTTGGGTTGGATGCGATGGGCCGCAAGGGGAGGGTATGGTTAAAGGTCTGTTAAATTTTACGGGATTCTCTTGTGCGTGCGGCCATTATCCCATATAATGCAGTAATAGACATATATTGGAAAAGAGGAATGTGAATCGATGAGACATGCGGCAAAAGGGGCGCGGAGATAGACGGATGAAAACAGAAGAGCGAAGAGCATTTATTATTAATTTTTTATATTACGCCATATGGCTGGCCATTGCGTTTGTGATTCTGCGGTACGGTCTGCCCATGCTGACGCCGTTTGTGGCGGCGTTCGTGATTGCGTACCTGTTGAATACGCCCATCTGCTTTGCGGCGAACAGGCTGCGCCTGCCACGGAAGGCTATGGCGATTTTGGCGGTGCTCCTGTTCTACTGCACCGTAGGTTCCCTGATCGCCCTGCTGTTTATCAAGCTGTTTTCCAGCGGGAGAGTGCTTTTTTCAAATTTACCGGCGATCTACAGCCATTACATTGAGCCGGTTTTCGCGGCTGTGTTCAGCATCGAACAGACGGTGCTCCGCATGGACCCGTCCCTGATCGGGACCATGGAGGAGCTGGAGGGGCATTTTGCCCAGTCCGCGGGACAGATGGTTTCCAGCCTTTCCATGGACGCGGTGGGCTGGATATCCGGGATCGCCTCGTCCCTTCCGGGGCTGTTTATCGAGCTGCTCCTCATGATTATCACCACGTTTTTTATCGCCGCGGATTATGACAAGCTGACGGGCTTCTGCCTGCGGCAGATGGGGGAGAAGCCCAAGGGCATTTTCCTGAACATTCAATCCTACGTTGTGGGAACGCTGTTTGTGTGTATCCGCTCCTACGCGCTGATCATGTCCATCACCTTTGTGGAGCTGGCCGTGGGCCTGACGTTGATCGGAGTGAAGAATTCGGTGCTCATCGCCTTTGTGATCGCGGTGTTCGATATTCTACCGGTGCTGGGCACGGGCGGGATCATGATCCCTTGGATGGTGATCACCGCGGTGATGGGGAATCCCCGGCTGGCCATCGGGCTGTTGGTGGTCTATCTGGTGATCACTGTGATCCGCAATATCATTGAACCCAAAATTGTGGGCAGCCAGATCGGCCTGCACCCGGTTGTAACCCTGGTCAGCATGTTCGCCGGAGCCCAGCTCTTCGGAGTGCTTGGGCTGTTCGGATTTCCCATCGGACTCTCGCTTCTGGGGTATTTGAACGACACGGACACCATCCGCATTTTCAAAAAATCCGAGGTGGAGTGAGCGGGAAACGCGCAGATCTTTGCTGCGGGAATAACAGGGGCAGCGCCTAAATGCCGCCAGAGTATAACGTATGATTTTTTAGCCAGCCGGGATTGCACCGGCTGGCTTTTTTCGGTATGATAGGCCATAAGCCGCCGATGCGGCGTTAAGGCTGCCAAAAGAACCGTCAAACGCATTTCCTGATTGCTAATTTATGGAATCCGGTGTATGGTTGAAAGAGTTAAAGAAAGTCAGAGGAGAGACAAATCTATGATCGAGGTACTGTTTGGTGAGAGCGAAGCGGCTTCCATGAAAATGGCCAAGGGCCGCAGAACGGTTGTCGGCGGAGCTGGAAAAGCGGAGAATGGGTCCGGGACATGGATCGGGGGTCATCCCCGGCAGGTGATCTGCCTGGGCTTCATGTTGGATATCGGGGATATAAAAGAGCCGGTGGACGGCCGGTACCGCCGGGAACTGATCAGGGCCATGTACGGGCAGGAGCAGTGGGGGAAGCAGGGCGAAGGAGCGGGCGAGCCCGAGGCGGCCGCAGACCCATACACGGCGGAGCTGGAGCGGTTGGCTGAGTACATTGGGCAGGGGGAGCCGGTCAGAATCTGGTACAGCGACAGCCCGTACTCCCGCTGCGGGTTCTATTTTCTTTGCGGATGGCTGAAGCCACGGCAAGCCGATGTGCGGGTGGTAAAGCTGCCGGAGTACGTCCAGTGCGCCAATGTGATCAGGAGATACCAGAACTGGGGGGAGATCGGACCGGAGGAATTTGCCGGTTTCCTGTCCGGCGAGTGCCGGTTGTCCCATGAAGAGCAGAGCATGTACGCGAACGCGTGGAGCCGTCTGGTGGAGGACAACAGTCCTCTGCGCGCGGTGATCAATGGGAAAATGACGGGCGTGCCCGAAGATTTCTACGATTTTCTGATCTGGAAACGACTGACCGGAAAGCCGGTCAAGCAAGTCAGGCTGATTGGGGATATTTTAGGGTATGATCCCCTGGGCGTGGGAGACTGGTGGTATGCCGGCAGGATCCAGCACCATATTCTTCAGGGCAGAATCAAAGTCGTGGAGGACTCGGAGAAACCATATGCCAGAATCATTTCCCTGGCATGAACCAGTGGGAATGAACGGAATCACTCCCACTGGCTGCCTATCCCGGTTACATCTGGGTCAGCTGTATGCGGGCGTTGTTGGAAGTGCCGAGAATGGTCAGCTGGTAGGTGCCGTTGCGGAAGAAGGTTATATTGGTGTTGATGACCGGAGCGGCAAAAACTCTGCTTCTGTAAACCGTCAGCCGATAGGTACCGGGCATGATCTGAAGGAATCCGGAGGCGGTTCTGGGATCTAAATTGGACAGCACAAGGCGGGAATTTAAGTAGATGTCCAGCGGCTCCCGGATGGAGCTCATGTTGGAGAAACGAACCCGGGCGGACTGAGGGAACATGTTGACGCCGGGGCCAAAGATACGCCAGGTCCAGTAGATCATGTTGTTGCCCGGCCGGAAGTTGCAGCCGGGGCAGTAGTTGGGGGAAACATTGGGCACGAAGCCGGGATACACGGGAGTCGGGCCGGGAAAACGCGCCATGCGGCTGTCCGCGTCCGTTGAGTTCGGCTCAAAGGGCGTATTGTCGTCATATTCATAAGTTTCCATGAAAGGTGCACCTCTATCAGTCTTAGTGTAATGATAGTATATGGGCGGGGGCAGGCAGTTGTGCCGGGACTGGAAAAATGGTATAATTAGGGAAACGTATCACTTATCATCAGCCTGCGGCAGATGACAAGGTATAATCAGGAAAGCATGACTCATATAATAGAAAATTACCAGCCCACGAGGAGGTAAAACGTG
>ERZ1106950.1947-NODE-1947-length-11385-cov-2.324537_pt1 | contig 11385 bp, 13 predicted proteins | sample MGYA00403675_ERZ1106950 | MGnify/ENA primary metagenome ERZ1106950 (study PRJEB35170, sample SAMEA104062410) | human gut metagenome | biome: human gut; feature: human-associated habitat; material: faeces | place: Denmark | collected 2012-06-13 ... | reverse complement strand
TCGGTCTCAACAGCTGGGAACAGGCTTATGTGAAGCCGGAGCTGGCGCGTCAGGCGGAGAAGCAGGGGTATCTCCTGGGGGCTTACGACTCCTACCATTCGATCCATGAGCCGGGGAAGGAGCAATGGATCACCGCTAAGTTCTCGGATTCCAGCCTCTACGATGATGCGGTTGTCGTGGACGCGGACGGGGAACCGGTGAAGGGGTTTAAAAATGTGGGCCGGAAGTTAAATCCTACGCTTTCCCTGCCCGCGGTGAAGCGCCGGATGGGGGAGATCATGGGCACGGGGCTTCCGTTTAGCTCCTGGTTCGTGGACTGCGATGCGTTCGGGGAGATTTACGACGATTATTCGCCGGAACATATCACGACTCAGGAGCAGGACCTGGCGGCCAGGATGGAGCGGTTGGCTTATATCCGGGATACCTACGGTCTGGTGGTGGGCTCGGAAGGCGGAAATGATTTCGCCGCGTCAACGGTGGCCTTTGCCCATGGCATTGAGCTGAAATCCTTTTCCTGGATGGACGAAGATATGAATCAGAACCGGGACAGCGAGTATTATATGGGAAGATATTACAATTCTAAGGGAGGAGTACCGGAGCATTTTTCCAGACGGGTGCCGGTGAAGGAGCCGTACCGAACGGTATTTATGGATCCCCGCTACGATATGCCGCTGTTTAAACTGGTCTACAATGATTCCGTGATCACCAGTTACCACTGGGATTGGTCTACCTTCAAGGTGAAGGGAGCCACCGGGGATCGCATGGTGCGGGAGGTGCTTTACAATGTTCCCCCGCTGTACCATCTGGACCGCGCAGAATGGAATCGGTATGGGGAGGACATCGCGCGCCATCATAAGGTTTGGTCGAAATTCAGCAAACGGGCGGTGACCAGGGAAATGACGGAATTTGCCTACTTGTCCGGGGATGGGGCGGTGCAGATGACCGGCTACGGCGAGGACTTAAAGGCAGTCGCCAATTTTGGGGATGAAACGTGGCAGTATGGAGATAAGAAAATTCCCGGACACTCTGTTTTGATACAGGGGGAGGGGATAGAGTTGGTGTATACGCCGGAGGTGGGGGAGGAGAATTGGTAGAGGAAGTGGAGGGCGGCTAAGGGGCGCGGCTGCTCCTGGCGAGCGATGGCGCCATGCGTATTTCAAAGGGGATTCCTGCGTGTTTTGCGCCGCCCTTGCGCCTTGCCGCTGGCGGTACTGCCCGGGGTTTTCGGTTGTGTATATGGGCATTGTTGATCCACCGGCGCTTATCGCGCCGGTGAATGAAACGGGAGTATTAATTGCTGATTACTGGTTGCAAGTGTCCTGCCGGATATCGAATTCCGGGTTAAAGGCGTAGAAGTTGCGGCTGTCCAGGTGGTCCTGGGTGATCCGCAGCAGCTCGCCGAACCGCTGGTAGTGCACCACTTCGCGTTCCCGCAGGAATTTGATGGGTTCGCACACGTCGTAATCTTTTACCACGCGCAGGATGTTGTCGTAGGTTGATCTGGCTTTCTGCTCCGCGGCCATATCCTCATGTAAATCCGTAATCACGTCGCCCTTGGACTGGAATTCGCAGGCGTTGAAGGGGATTCCTCCGGCGGCCTGGGGCCAGATGCCGGTCCCGTGGTCAATGTAATAGGGGCCGAAGCCCTGTTCCACCAACTGCTCGGCCGTCAGATTGCGGGTGAGCTGGTGAACGATGGTGGCGACGATTTCAAGATGCGCCAGTTCCTCCGTTCCGATATCGGTGAGAGCGCCTTTGCACTCCTTGTAGGGCATGGTGTAGCGCTGGGAGAGGTAACGCATGGAAGCGCCCATTTCGCCGTCCGGTCCCCCGTATAGCAATAACTCATGATATGTAGTATCGCATGGAAATACGGTCGTTTTTGCGGTCAAACTCGATGTATTTCACCACGCTGCGCAGGGCGTTTCCCTTGATGGCGAAGTCCACGTCCGGGCTGATTAAGAGGTCGTAGACGGTCTGGATCCGGCGGATGACTTCCCGGCTGTCCGGGATATTTTCCGGGGGCGCGGCGGCCTTATGGAGCAGGTCCAGGGCCTGAGTGAGCTCATCCCGCTCGGCGCTCAGACGGCGCCGGTTCTCCCGGTATTCCTCCAGGGTGTCAATGCCATTTTCGTAGGCGTCCCGCACGCGGGTTTCCTTCATAGACAGGCGGGCCAGAGCATCGCGCAGGCCGGATTCCTCGTCATGGGGGGATTGGCCGCTGTGGCCGCGTTCTTCCCGGCGGGGAATGTATTCGTATTCCACCTTACCGGTGGAGATCACCTGGCGCAGGGACTCGATCACCGCGGCCTCGGCCCGGCGGGCGGTGATGGCGCAGGACTCCGGGTGGACGCCTTTGGCGTATTTCCAGCACTGGAAGAAATCCGGCCGCCGCTTGGGATTGTTGGAGCGGTTGTAGCCCAGGTTGCCGCCGCACACGCTGCAGCGCAGGAGCCCGGACAGCCAGTGGGCGTTGGCCGAGACTTCCCGCCGGCCGAGAGGGCGGTACTCGGATTCCAGCCGGTTCTGTACGGGCTCGAAAATGGACGTGATGGACGGGCGCGCCTCATGGGCGCCGGTAAACGTGATTCCGTTCCAAATGACCTCCCCCAGGTAGAAGCGGTTTTTCAGTATGCGTTCCACGGAACGGCGGTCGAAACGCTTTCCGGTCTTGGTACGAAAGCCAAGGGCGTTCATCCTGCGGGCCACGCCGGTGAGATCCAGGCCGTTGTAATACTCCCGGAAAATACGCTCTGCCACGGCGTACTCGGATTCGTTGATGGTGTAGGGCTTCCCGCCGCCGGCCGCGTCGTAGCCCAGACAGGGACGCAGCTGGTAGCCCTGGCGCAGGGCCTTTTCCTTCATACCGCGCAGGACCTCGCCGGAGAGGTTTACGGAGTAGTATTCGTCGAACCATTCGATGATCATCTCGATCAGGCGGCCAAACATGCCCTCCATGATGGGCTCGGATACGCTGACGACCTCCACGCTGCATTTCTTGCGCAGGATTCCTTTGTAAAACGCGCTCTCCTCCTGGTTGCGGGCGAAACGGGAGAATTTCCACAGATAGAGACGGCGGAAAGGGGAGGGTTTCTGGCTTTTGGCAATGGCGATCATGCGCTGAAATTCCGGGCGGTTCTCCGCTTTGCGGCCGCTGATGCCTTTTTTCTCGATGAATATGAATTCCGGCGGGATGGTGACGCCGTCGGATTTGGAGCGTTCTAAGATTACGCGTAATTGGGCGTCCGGGGACAGCTCTGTCTGGTCGTCGGTGCTGACGCGGATGTAGGCGGCGCCGATGGTTACTTGGGGCATGTGATCATCTCCTGATGCATTGTACGGGAGATGAGCGTGAAAAATGCGCTCTGACAAAAGCAAAAGAGGGATGATCTCATATTTAATAAATTGCAAAACAATAATGGAGGATGAGGGAGCGGGCGATTTCAAGGCGGAATTTATAAGCGGAAGGAAACTCCAAAAGGAATACGGGAAAGTTAGAGAAGATATCCGGGATAAATGTATCCGGGCCGCCGGCTAAGCCGGCAGCCCATACAAATCAGATAGCGGTTGCTGTCCCTGGCAGACAGCCGCGCTCTTTAAAACTGCATATCGGACAGCCCGTACCGGTTTGTCGGAGTGGTGGGGGCAACGTCATGCTCATAGACAATGGATTCCTCATAATTCTGGCTGTTATTGTTCTGATCCATAAGTCTTTTTTCGGCTTTCAGGCGCTCCATGTCGAGGATGGACTGGTAATCGCTGTTGAAATTAAGTCCGCTCCCGTCCTCGCTCCCATTTTCGCTGGGATTGGTGCAGATTCCCTTGGAGTCAAAATGATAGGTCACACCGTTTTCGTCCAGATCCTCATAGCGGATTTCTCCTGACGGATTGAGGTAGTACCAATTTCCGCCGGTGGTCTGTATCCATCCGGTACGCATATATCCGTCGGCGTCGAACAGATAGGATTTGCCGTCAATGACCTGCCACGCGCTTGTGGTATAGCTTCCGTCGTCATTCTCATACCACCAGCCGGTGGTGTCCTGCTTCCATTCGCCGGCGAAGGCGGTGAAGCTGATAGCGGTTGCAGCGATTGCGGTTGCGATGAATAACCTTGCCTTTTTCATTAAAATTACCTCACATTTTATATTGTATGGATGGGTTAATAAAGGACGTTTTAAATGATCAATTAATTGAGAGGTTTGATGGGGGAATCCGCCTTAAAACAACTACGGGCTTTATCACGGTGCATTTCCGCATAACCACTGCTCTTCCAGCATGTGGAACACATAGTCCTCCCCATAGATCAACCTCTGTTCCTGGAAAAATGCCGCCCGCTCGTCCATCTCGCGCTGGCGTTTGGTCAGACGCTTTTTCGCCGGTCTGCGCCGGGATGGACGGGACGCCGGTTCTTCTGGCAGCGGGCGGAACATGGACTCCAGTTTCTGCTCGACGGCCAGCGGCGTTCTGGGGGAACGGCGGCTGATTCCGGTGAACCATTGGCGGTAATCCGACAGGGCGCGGTTTGACGCGGTGTAGGACAGGCCAAAGGTCTCATGGATCTGTTCCGCGTTTTGACAGCCGTTCTTGTGGATCATGATCCGGGGCGCCAGGATATGGCTGGAGAAGGTATCCGCTGTTTCTTCAACGGGTGTCTGGAGAAAAACGTGTCCCAATTCGTGCATGACTGAAAAACGTGTCCGTTCCGGGATGTTTTGATCCTGATAATACAGGGTGTCTTTCACGATGCAGGCATCGGGGCTCAGGCGCATACACGCCTCTTTTTTCTTGGGGGTGAGTTCGGAATAACGTTTGATTCGATAGCCGCATCTGCGGACCACTTCAAAACAATCAATGGGGAATTCCGTCACATTGCAGTCTGTGTAGATTCTGAAAATGATTTCATACAACTGCTCAAAATCCATTTTATTACTCCTCGTCATCATCTGATAATATGATACGGGCAAGTCTCATTTTTTCTTCCTGGGAGAGGTTTTTTCTGCTTCTGGTGTACACGGTGATCAGATCATCACAGTTTGGGGCGGTGTAGCGTTCGGGGGAAGCTGTCACGGCTGCTGCACTTCGCCCCAGGAGATAATCCATATCAACTTTAAACAGATCCGCTATGGCTTCCAGAGTCTTGAGATCGGGTTCCCGGTTGCCATTTTCGTACATACTGACGGCGCTGCGGGATATTCCCAGCATATCTGCAAGCCCATCCTGGGTGTAACCATTCTCAGTTCGCAGCGATTTGAAAACACTCTTAAAATTCCCCATGATGTCTACCTCCATAACTGTATCGTATCACATTTTGTGAATCTTGTAAATGCAATGATGACACGAAACGTGAAAATACAGTTGACAGTGAAGGTAAAGCGTGCTATAACAAGGATAGACACGAAACGTGACATATAATGAGGCTTGACCGAAAACAAAATAAGTAACAGGGTATATTTTATATAAAAACGACACATAAAGTGTCAAAAACTTAATAAAAGAACATATGTTCGAATACAATAACTATACCACTATAATGAGGAGGTGTCAACCTGTAAAAAGGAGAGTGCGGCAATATAGGCAATATGTACAATCCCCGTTACATAAGATTTACGGAGAGGGGATGGTTTTATCAAATTACCTGAAATAGTAAATACGATTGAGGTATCCGGCGAGGTTTTCCGGTTTGAGGATCTCCCGGAGAATAAGAAGCAGGAAATTGTCATACAGATCCAGGACAGGATTATGGCAGTTGCAGGTTACAAAAGAAGGACCGTCTGAGGGCGGTCGGTGTGGACAGGCTGCGAAAATGCAGAGGATAATCGCAGCTGCAGCAATGGCGGGAGGTACTTTGAATGGAGCATGTGAAAATGACGAAAAAACTTTTGGATAATTATAAGAAGTTAAAGCGTGAAATACCGATTTTGGAGATGGAACTGGAGGAAATGCGGACTACCGATTCCGGGCTGGGGAGCAGCACAATTCTCGATTACCGCACGGGCTATGGCAGGCCGCAGCGGATTGTGGGATTTGATTGGCCGTTATACGAGTGCCGCCAAAGGATATTGGAACAGAAGAAAGACCAGGTTCAGGCGGTGGAGAAATGGATTCAGGATATTGACGACGGACAAGCCCGATGTATTTTTAAGATGTTTTATGTGGATGGGATGAGCTGGCCGAAGATTGCGCTGAAAACCGGGTATGCCGGCAGCCCGGACTACCCGAGGCTTTACGTCCGGGACAAATATTTGAAAAAATACAAAATCGTTTAAATACATCATCTATATCGGGTACATCGTAGTAGAATAAAAATAGGCCAAAAGGCAGAAGACCTGAGGCCGCTCCAACTTATTAGACAGCGTCCGGACGTGAAAGCCCGGGCGCTGTTTTTGAAAAGGCGGACATCAGAAAAAGATGGAAGGAGGAAATGCGTTGTGGATTAAGGAACAGTTGAGGAAAACGGTAAATGCGCAGCTGAAAGATTCCGGATGGTCATCCATAGGGAAAGGGGTGGTTTAATGTACAATGACATCTTGGATGCGGTCGTTGGCAGACTCCGGGAGTTGTTTGGGGATGAATACGGAATCTGTACCGAGCCGGCAGGGCAGGGGACGAGCGGCCCCTGCTTTTTTGTACAACTTCAGGAGTCGGCAGAGAAGCCCATGGTCGGCCCGCGGTATTTCCGGAAAACGGAGATTTTGATCCGATATCAGCCGGAAGAGACGCCACAGACATTCCGGGAAATGAACCGGGCCGCGGAAATCCTTATGGATGGCCTGGAGTATATCAGTCTGGCAGACGGCAGCCTGCTGCGGGGAACCGGCCGGAGCGCGTTGCCTGACCTGGAGAGGAGGCAGTTGATATTCCGGATCAGCTACAACCTGTTCGTCATCAGGGCGAGACAGGAGGAAACAACAATGGAAACGATTGAGATTGAGAAAGGAATGGTGAAATAGTATGGCACTTGGAGGCGGAAGTTTTAAGGAGAAAAATAAGATTTTGCCCGGAGCGTATATCAATTTTGTGTCTGCGGCGCGGGCTGGAGTCGTTCTGTCAGAGCGGGGACACGTGGCGATGCCCCTGGAAATGGACTGGGGGACGGCCGGTGAGGTATTTACCCTGGAGGCCTCGGATCTGGCGGAGCGTTGCCCGGAGTTGTTCGGTTATGAGTACAACCACGAGAAGGTAAAGGGAATCCGCGATCTGTTTAAGAATGCACGGACCTTGTACGGCTGCCGGGTAAACGGCGGCGGAAAACAGGCGGCCTGTGATTATGCGGCGGCCCGCTACGCAGGAGTGCGGGGCAACGACCTGCGCCTGGTGATCGCGCAGGAGGGGGATAATTATACCGTCAGAACACTTTTGGATGGAAATGAAGTGGATGTTCAGGAGGTATCTGCGGCTGCGGAATTAAAGGATAATTCCTATGTTGCGTTTAAACGGGAAACGGCATTGCAGGCGACCGCGGGCGTTCCCTTCACCGGAGGAACCAACGGGACGCCGGCGAAGGCGGATTACCAGAAATTCCTGGATCAGATTCAGAGCTATTCTTTCCATGCGCTGGGGCTGGTCTCGGATGACCAGGAAGTTAAAACGCTGTTTGCCGACTTTACTAAGAGTATGCGGGACGAGATGGGAATTAAGTTCCACACGGTCCTGTTCCGCTGCGCGGCGGACTGCGAGGGGATTGTGTCGCTGGAAAACGTTACTGCGGGCAGCGCGGCGGCAGAGGAAAGCGGGGCGCAGATGAGCACAGAGGCCTGCGCGCTGGTATATTGGGTTACCGGGGCGATTGCCGGATGCGCGGTTAATGCCTCCAATACCAACAAGACCTATGACGGCGAGTACAATGCGGACACCGCCTATACCCAGAAAGCTCTGGAGGAAGCCGTTAAGGCCGGTAAATTTATCCTGCACAGGGTGGGAAATGAAACCCGCGTCCTGGAAGATATTAACACGCTGGTAACGTATACCGAGGAAAAAGGCAGAGACTTTTCCAGCAACCAGACCATGCGCGTGCTGGATCAGATCGGCAATGATATCGCCGCGCTGTTCGGAAATAAGTATCTGGGCAAAATCCCCAATGATGAGGCGGGACGCGTGAGCCTTTGGAATGACGTGGTGACGTATTACCGGGAACTGGAGAAGCTCCGCGCCATTGAGAACTTCAAGGCGGATGATATCGTAATCGCTAAAGGTGAGGGTAAAAAGTCCATCGTCGCCAGCTGTCCGGTGACGCCGGTCAACGCCATGGCACAGCTTTATATGACCGTAGTTGTACAGTAAAGGAGGAGTGAGAGAATATGCTGAATAATCCGATTATGAACGCAAAGGACGCCATCAGCGCGTCTCTGGCAGAGTGCTTTGTTACCATTGAAGGGAACCGCTACAATTTCATGCAGGCCATCAACCTGGAGGCAAGCATCGAGAAAACCAAGTCTGAGATCCCGATCCTGGGAAAGACCGGCAAGGGAAACAAGACCACTGGCTGGAAGGGCAGCGGGTCGGCCACATTCCACTATAACACCAGTATTTTCCGTCAGCTGCTGTACCGGTACAAGGAGACCGGGGAGGATGTGTATTTTGACATTCAGATTACCAACGAGGACCCGACCAGCAGCGTCGGACGGCAGACCGTGATCCTGAAGGACTGCAATCTGGACGGCGGAATTCTGGCTAAGTTCGACGCGGACGCGGAGTACCTGGACGAGGATGCCGACTTCACCTTCGAGGATTTCGAGATCCCGGAGATGTTTGGAACTATGAGCGGAATGCTGTAAGAGAGGGAGAGTGAGAGACGATGGGAGATTTGAGCAGATTTTTAAAGAAGAATAAGAAAACCAAAGAAAATTTGAAAATTTCGGCTACAACAACATTGACGGATGAGAACGGAAAGCCACTGTTATGGGAGGTGCGTCCTCTGACTACGAAGGAAGATAATGCGCTGCGGGAAGATTGCACCGTGGATGTTCAGGTGACCGGTAAGCCGGGTATGTTCCGGCCAAAGTTCAACGCGAACCGTTATCTTGCGAAGATGGCGGCGGCTTGCGTAGTGTACCCGAACTTAAACGACAAGGAACTTCAGGACTCCTATGGCGTGATGGGGGCGGAGCAGTTGATCCAGGAGATGATTGACGATCCCGGAGAGTACAATCTGTTCATGAACCGTTTGCAGGAATACCATGGATTCGACCAGTCCTTTCAGGAAAAGGTAGATGAAGCAAAAAACTAATTGATGGGGGCGATATGGAGGCAAATATTGCCTACTATTGCCTCCATAAATTCCACAGATGGCCCCATGAGTTCCTGGACTTAGAGGTCCAGGAACGGGCCTATGTGGTGGCGGCGGTTCAGATTAAGCTGGAGAAGAATAAAAAGGAAGCGCAGAAGGCGAAAAAGGGGAGAAAACGGTAGGAAATTAATGAATACTGCGAGTCAGAGTTGTAGATGGAGTCTCGGGATAGGGGAGGGTGGATATAAAAAATAAAATAAAAAGGATAGTAAAAAAAGCGAAAATAATAGAATTTTGTAAAATTATATGCTATAATCATTTATATATTTGGAAATGGGAGGAATGATTATGGCTTTGATTAAATGTCCGGAGTGTGGCAAGGAAATTTCTGATAATGCACAGAATTGTCCGCAATGTGGATATCCATTAAAAGGGTCTGCAACTAAAGGTGAGGATAATCCGTCTATTGGAACTGCAAAAGGGAGCCAGCAGACATCTCAGCCGGTACCTAAGAAGAAAAAGAATGGTTGCCTCGTTGGTTGTTTGCCTTTTTTCATTATTTTTGCTGTGTTGATTTTTATTATATCATCAATAGGGGGGAAAAGTACTAAAATACTGAAAAGTCGTCTGAGACAAATGTATCAGAGACAAGCATACCTGAAACAGAAGCTAAAAAAGAAGATTTAGAAATTCTTTCTTATGAGAATTTGAATGACGGAATGCTTAGATATGTTACCGGTCAGGTTAAAAACAATACTGATAAAAATTATTCATATGTTCAAATAGAAATTAAGATGTACAAAGATGATACAGTCTTAGGGTCTACTTTAGATAATATGAATAACCTGGGACCTGGAGAAACATGGCAATTCAAAGCAATAATTACAGATAATGAGTGTAATAAATACACGATTGTAGGTGTAACAGGATTTTAATAGAATACATTGCGGCAAGCACCCGGAAATTTCCGGGTGCTTTTATAATACTCGAAATAATAATCAGGAGGTGAGCATATGGCAGAAATGAGTTCATCAAACCAACTGGCGGTCCAGATGCCCTCGACGTTAGAATCTATCAAGATTTCTATGAATACGATGGTCAGCAGCATGGCTGCAGCACAGACGGCGATCAATACGGGTTTTAATACGACTCAGGCAGTGGCGATGCGTCAGGCCGTTTCCAACGTCTCCGTGGAGCTGACAAGGTACCGGGAAGGGCTGGAACGTATCAATCAAACGCCTGTGAAAGCACCGGAACCTCCAACCTGGAACAGCGTAGCTTCCGAGCCGGTATTTATGAAGAGTGGTGCGGGTCGCTTTGAACAGGAATATCAAGCAGCAGCAACCGCGGCACAGCAGCTTTATAAAAATCAACAGGCGATTTCCGCACAGGCAGGAAGAATGAAGGTGGTACCTCCAGGGATGTTGAATGATGTGGCGGGGACTCAGAATCGTATACAGAGACTTTCGTTGAATATTGAAAAGCTAAACAGCATACCAGTAAATCTTCGTACCGATAAGGTCAACAACGAATTGGAGACCCTTCGCGGAAAATTGTCCCAGGCCGCCACTGTACAAGGACAACTTAGCAGTGCAATGAGCCGGATGGATATTTCAGCGTCAAATGCAGCATATCAGGAACTTAATTCCATTATGGATTCGGCAGAACGGGATATACGCAATAACTTCACGGCGCAGGAACAATTTAATCAGTCAGTCAAAGGGGGACAGTCGGCGGCAGGAGGCTTGGGAAGTTCCATCAAGCGTTATGCAGGTATGCTGATAAACGCCGCTTCGGCAGGCAAGCTGATATCGCTTGCGGATCAGGTGACACAGACAACGGCGCGTCTGGATCAAATGAATTATGGTTTGGATACCGCGGAACAATTACAGCAGAAAATATTTCAGGCGGCTCAACGCTCTCGCGGGGCCTATCAGACAACGGCTGATGCTGTTACAAAGATGGGACTGCAGGCAAGAGGGGCGTTCTCTTCCAATGACGAGCTGATTGCGTTTACTGAGCAGCTTAATAAATCATTTGCTATTGCGGGAACCAGCGCGCAGGGAGTGGATTCCGTAATGTCGCAGATTACTGAGTCCATGGCTTCCGGTAAACTGCAGGGCGAGGGGCTGAACACGGTATTGGACAATGCAAAGCCG
>ERZ1106950.1939-NODE-1939-length-11424-cov-2.395989_pt1 | contig 11424 bp, 9 predicted proteins | sample MGYA00403675_ERZ1106950 | MGnify/ENA primary metagenome ERZ1106950 (study PRJEB35170, sample SAMEA104062410) | human gut metagenome | biome: human gut; feature: human-associated habitat; material: faeces | place: Denmark | collected 2012-06-13 ... | reverse complement strand
ACCAAGCTGGGCGTGAAGGAACAGGCCCCCGGTCAGGGGAGCAAAGAGCAGCCCAAGGGTCAGGTGGGCGACTGGGAGGCCAACAAGAAGGCCGTCAAGAGCAACCAGAAGCACCAGAAGCTGATCAACAAGGTGCGCGTCCTGGCCGACATTTTTACGCCCATGATCCCGGCGTTCATCGCCTCCGGTATCTGCAACGGACTGGGCAAGGTCATCAAGATTCTGATGACAAACGGCGTGCTGCCGGATGTGGTGGCCGTGGTGGTTATCTACAACATTTTCGTTCTGATCGGCAACGCGTTCCTTTCTTACATGGCGATCTTCACCGGCGTGCGGGCCGCCAAACAGTTCGGCGTCAACGAGATGCTGGGCGGTATGATCGGCGCGGCCTCCTTAAACTCCGTGATTAACACCATTTCCACAGCCATCGGCTGGTACAACAAGGACGTGGTCAACGACTCCGTGCTGGCGACCGGCGCGGGCGGCATCATCGGCGTTGTGATCGGCGTGTGGATTCTGGCACAGATCGAGCGCAGGGTGCACAAGCATATGCCGGAGGTGCTGGACGTGTCCTTCACGCCACTGATTTCCATGTTGATTGCAGTGCCGCTCTTTGTGCTGATCGTGATGCCGGTGACCGGCTGGCTGTCCACCCTGGTTTCGGCGTTCCTGAACCTGTTTATCAATTCCACCAATCCCGTGGTCAGCGTGATTGCCGGATATATTTTGGCGGCTACCTTCCTGCCGCTGGTGCTGTTGGGACTGCACAGAGGGCTTGTACCCATCTACGCCATCCAGATTGAATCCCTGGGCGGCACCACCCTGTTTCCGGCAGTGGCCATGGCGGGCGCCGGACAGGTGGGAGCGGCGATCGCCCTGTACATCAAGGCAAAACGGGTGGGCAACCACCGCCTGAACCGCGTCATCGCAGGCGCTCTGCCCGCAGGCATTCTGGGCATCGGAGAACCCCTGATCTACGGCGTCACCCTGCCGTTAATGAAGCCCTTTATCACAGCCGGTCTGGGAGCCGGTTTCGGCGGAGCCTACGTCATGCTGACTCATGTCATGAGTACGGCATACAGCCCCTCGGGTCTGCTGGCAGTCACTCATATGCTGCCGGAGTGCATGCTGAATTATCTGATCGGTATGGTCATCGCCTACATCGCAGCCGCGGTGATCACCTATATCTTTATTCCGGTTGAGGATATCGAGAACGCATAGGAGCGAAGTCCATGATTGATTTACACACCCATACCTGTTGTTCGGACGGAGCCGACAGCGTGGAAACTCTTCTGCGGCGCGCGGAGGAACAGAAGCTGTCCGTCCTGTCCATCACAGACCACAACACGGTCGCGGCCTACCGCGGCCGTGGGATTTTGGAATACTCCGGGACGCTGATCCCGGGAGTTGAGATCACCTGCATGTACCAGGGCGAGGTGGTGGAGGTCCTGGGCTACGGCTACCGGCTGGAGGACATGGAGGCCGAGCTTTCCCGCCATGTGCTGACCTTTGAGGAGAAGCAGAAGCGGGAGTTTGAACTGATCTGCGCGGCCTTCCGCCGGGCGGGAGCGGTCTTCGACCCGGCGGAAATATCCTTTGACCCCACGAAGGAATCCAGCCGGAAAGCCTTTCTGCGCCATCTGAATCAATTTCCGGAGAACCGCCGCTTTTTCAGCAGCGATGAGACATGGCAGAGCTCTAAGGCGTTTACGCGGGAGGAGATTTACAACCCGGATAGCCGCCTTTACGTGGACGAAGCGCCCCTGTATCCGGATGTGCGCACCGCGGTGGAGATGATCCACCGCAGCGGAGGGATCGCGTTTCTCGCCCACCTGTACATCGGAATTCCGGAGGCGGCTCTGGGAGATCGTCCGGGAATTCGGCCTGGACGGCGTGGAGTGCGCCCACTCCGCGTTTTCGGCGGAACAGATACTGGATTTAAACGGTTTCTGCCGGGAGCACGGCCTGCTGAGAAGCGGCGGCAGCGATTACCACGGCAGCCGCAAGCCGGGCGTGAATCTGGGAACCGGGCGCGGGCAGCTGGATCTTACGGAAGAATATCTGGGAGAGTGGCCGGAGAAAATGCGCAGGGGATTTAATGCCTGCGGATGAGAAAATGGATCGGTTTTACCGGATCCGCAGATGTGAATGGATCCATACCACCGCCCTGAGGCTGGGACTGCCGGCCTCGGGGCGGTTTTTAGTACGCCCGGCCGCGCGCTGCCCCTCTCGGGCCTGTACCGGATGCCCCGGCCTGCCGCGCAGGTACAGCGCGCAAAAACATAGATAGACATTTTCGCGTTTTTGTAGTAGTGTTATAAATTAATACGGCCTGCCGCGGCCGGAGAGGGCACTGCTGCTGTCTTTCCCGCCCGCAGGCCCGCCAAAGAAAAATATACACGGAGTGATACGCAATGGAACGCAAGCATCTGATCGCAAAAGCAGAAATCGTCTTCTCGATGGCAGTATTCGGCACCATCTCCATTTTTGTGCGGAACATTCCGCTGCCCTCCGCGGAGCTGGCGCTGTGCCGGGCTGTGATCGCGGCAGCCACCCTGCTTATATGGCAGATTCTGACCCGGACCATGGTGCGCTTTCAGGACATAAAAAAAGAGCTGCCCCTGTTGCTTCTCTCAGGGGCGGCCATGGGCGTGAACTGGATTCTGTTTTTCCAGGCTTACAAATACACCAGCGTGGCGTTAGCCACCCTGAGCTACTATTTTGCACCGGTGCTGGTCACGGTGGCAAGTCCCCTGCTGTTTCAGGAACGGCTCACCGGACGGCAGATGTTCTGCTTTGTCATGTCTACCCTGGGCCTGGTGCTGGTGATCGGTGTCAGCGGCGGCGCGGGAGCGGGGGACACGGCGGGGGTGCTCTTCGGCCTGGGAGCGGCGGTGTTCTATGCCGCCGTGGTGCTCTGCAACAAGGGAATCCGCAACGTGACCGGAATCAACCGCACCTACCTGCAGTTCCTGGCGTCCATCGCGGTGCTGCTTCCCTACGTGCTCTTCACCGGGGGCTTTCATCTGGCGGAGCTTCCGGCCAAGGGCCTCGCAAGCCTTCTGGTGGTGGGCGTCGGCTATACGGGGATCGCATACACTCTCTATTTCTCGTCCCTGCGCTATCTGAAGGGGCAGGAGGCGGCGATCTTAAGTTACATCGACCCGCTGGTGGCCGTGCTGGTGTCGGTGACCGTGCTGGCGGAGTCCGTCACCTGGCTGCAGGCGGCCGGCGGAGCCATGATTCTGGGCTTCACCATCCTGAATGAGCTGAAGCCGAAAGGGGCGGCGTGAGTCACCGGCGGTTCGGCGGTTTCCCGCAGCGGAAAAACGTGTCGACGCGGCAGGATGTTTCTTATGATTTCCACAAAATATCCCGGTTCACCGTCCGGTAAAACAGCCTGCGTATCTCCTCAGGCTCCTTAGTCTGGCCCAGGATCCACATGATCTTTGTCACTGTCGCCTCCAGGGTCATATCGTAGGATTCAAGCAGCCCGAATTCCTGTTTGATGTTCTTGCCAACCTCGTAGACGGACATGTTGCTGCCTTCGTTGGTGACCTGGGTGGTCATGACTACGGTCTTGCCCAGGGCGGTCCAGCGGCCCACGGCCCGGTAGTAGTCCCCGGAGTCGTAGGAGGGCAGGCCGCCCACGCCGAAGGACTCGACGATCACCGCGTCGTAGTGTTCGGCCATATAGTCCAAAAGGGAGGCGTCCATGGACGGAATCAGCTTTAACAGCACCACGCCGGAGCTCATCTCATGGTAGAATTTCACCTGGGCGTGTTCCGGTTTGTCGTCCAGGTAAAACAGAATGTGGTCCTCCTGGATGGCCGCGATGTAGGGGAAATTGATGCTGGAAAATGCGTTGTAGCTCTTGGTCCGCTCCTTCTTGCCGCGGGTTCCGGCGATCACCTTGCCGTCAAAGACAATGTTCACCCCGTGAGCGCGGTCGTTGGAGGCGAAAAACAGGCTGTCCGCCAGATTGGTGCGCGCGTCGGTATTTTCCATGTCGATGGGCTTCTGGGCGCCTGTGATCACGATGGGCTTGGGGGAATCCTGAACCAGGTAGGACAGGGCCGCGGCGGTGTAGGCCATGGTGTCCGTGCCGTGGCAGATCACAAAGCCGTCGTAGCGGTCGTAGTGCTCCTCTATGGCCCGGGCGACGGCCAGCCAGTGGCTGGGCTGCATGTTGGTGCTGTCGATATTGAATACCTGAAGGCTGTCGATGTCGCAGTAGCGCTTGCTGTCCGGAACGTAGGACAGGATTTCCTCGGACGTGATCACCGGTTTAAGGCCCGCGTCGCTGCGCTTGCACGCGATGGTGCCGCCGGTTCCTAACATCAATATGTGTTTCATAGACTTCTCCTTTGAAGGGTAAATTGAGAACGGTGTGCCGGTATGTTCCAATGCGATTATATTCGATATTCGGCGTTTGTCAATAGCCTGAACCGGATCGGAACAGGGGAAGCGCCGGTTGAATTTCCCGGGCGCCGCCCGGCGCAGTTTAAGAATCTATTACGAAAACCTGAAATTTACAATCCTCTCATTGGTTTTTAGCAGGTTTCATGGTAGAATGGAATTAAATTCGTGAAAGGAGGGGATTCTGTATGGTAGTAATCTATTGGATGATCGCGTTTCTGATCTTTCTTGGAGTCGAGGCGGCGACCACATCCCTGGCGAGTATCTGGTTTGCAGGGGGAGCGCTTGCCGCGCTGGCGGCGGCGGCCGTGGGACTGGGCGTAAAGGCACAGCTTATTGTGTTCGTTTTAGTTTCTTTTATTCTGCTCCTGCTGGTACGTCCCCTGGCTTCCGGCTTTATGAAGGGGAAGGACACGAAGACCAATGTGGACGGCCTGGTGGGACGCAAGGCCGTGGTTAAGGAGCGGGTGGACAATTTGGCCGGCACCGGCACGGCGGTTTTGGGAGCAGAGACCTGGCTGGCACGTTCTGCGGTGGAAGGACAGATCTTCGAGCCGGGAACTGTGGTGGAAGTGGCTGCGATCAGCGGCGCCAAGCTGATCGTCAAGGCATAATGTAAGAGGTATGAAAGGAGAAAAGTATGTTTTTTGAAGGACTGGGAACATTTTTGGTGGTAATTATCATTCTGGTAATCGTGCTGGCCATCGTCTCATCCTGCGTGCGCATCGTGCCTCAGGCCCGTGCGCTGGTGGTGGAGCGGCTGGGCGGTTATCTGGGGACTTACGGCGTAGGACTCCATATTCTGGTGCCCTTTATCGACCGGGTGGCCAGAAAAGTGGATTTGAGGGAGCAGGTGGAGGATTTTCCGCCTCAGCCCGTAATCACCAAGGATAACGTCACCATGATGATCGACACGGTGGTATTTTACTATATCACGGACCCCAAGCTGTACGCCTACGGCGTGGAGCGTCCCCTGCAGGCCATCGAGAACCTGACGGCTACCACGCTGCGAAACATCATCGGCGATCTGGAGCTGGATGAGACTCTGACCTCCCGCGAGACCATCAACGCCAAGATGCAGGAATCCCTGGATATCGCCACGGATCCCTGGGGTATCAAGGTCACCCGCGTTGAGTTAAAGAACATTATGCCTCCGGCCGCCATTCAGGAAGCCATGGAGAAGCAGATGAAGGCGGAGCGGGAACGCCGCGAGTCGATCCTGAGAGCAGAGGGCGAGAAGAAGTCCATGATCCTGGTGGCAGAGGGCCACAAGGAATCCGCGGTTTTAAATGCTCAGGCCGAGAAGGAAGCGGCCATCCTGCGCGCGGAAGCGGAGCGGGAGAAGAAGATCAAGGAGGCGGAAGGCCAGGCGGAAGCGATCCGCACCGTGCAGATGGCTCAGGCAGACGGTATCCGGTTCATCAAGGAAGCAGGAGCCGACAACGCGGTGCTGCAGCTTAAGAGTCTGGAGGCGTTCGCGGCGGCGGCCAACGGCAAAGCCACCAAGATCATTATTCCCTCGGAGATTCAGGGAATCGCCGGTCTGGTGAAGTCCATCGCCGAGGTGACCGAAAAAGCGGAGATGCCGGAAAAGTAAGAACGTTTTGACAGGAGGCCGGCAGCGCCGTTGGTGATGAACGCGCCTCCCAACCAATATTATCATGACAGGACAGGGAAAACGTGTTATGAAAGCAGTCGATCAATCCACGAAACAGGGGACAAAGCTGCAGGAACAGGCCGGAGGCGCCGCCATGGACAACAAGATTGTCAATGGCAGTATCTTCGGCCAGTTGTTGCTTTTTTTCTTTCCCATTTTATTTGGAACTTTCTTCCAGCAACTTTACAATACGGCGGACGCCATGGTGGTGGGCCGCTTTGTGGGCAAACAGGCCCTGGCCGCGGTGGGCGGCAGCACCAGCACGCTGATCAACCTGCTGGTTGGTTTTTTTATAGGCTTATCCAGCGGCGCCACGGTGGTAATTTCCCAGTATTACGGGGCGGGCAAGGCGGATAAGGTGCACTGGGCGGTACATACCTCGGTGGCGTTTTCCGTGGTCGGCGGATTGGTGATGATGGTGGTGGGCATTGCCTGCGCCCATCCGGCGCTGGTGGCAATGAAAACGCCTGACGACGTGATGGGACACTCCATGATTTATCTGCGCATCTATTTCATAGGCACTGTGGCTAACCTGCTCTACAATATGGGAGCGGGCATTTTGCGCGCGGTGGGCGACTCCAAGCGGCCGCTGTATTTTCTGATCATCAGCTGTTTTATCAACATTGCGCTGGATCTGTTCTTTGTGGCGTATTTAAAGATCGGCGTGGCGGGGGCGGCCCTGGCTACGATCCTTTCCCAGTGCATCAGCGCGGCCATGGTGATGGTGTGCCTGATGCGGACCAAAGACATTTACCAGCTGGTGTGGAAGGCGGTGCGCATCGACCGCAGGATGCTGCGCAGGATCGTGCGAATCGGTTTCCCGGCGGGCATGCAGTCCATCATGTACAATGTCTCCAACGTGATCATTCAGACCGGCGTCAACACCCTGGGCACGGACAACGTGACGGCCTGGGCCACCTACGGCAAGGTGGACGGTTTGTTCTGGATGATGATCAGCGCTCTGGGAATCTCCGCCACCACCTTTGTGGGCCAGAATTACGGCGCGGGCCGTATGGACCGGGTGCGCAAGGGAACCAGCGTCTGTATGGGAATCGGCGTGCTTTTAACCACCATTGTGGGCGTGGTGCTGTACACCGGCGGCTATCTTTTGGTGGACCTGTTCACCGAGGACGCGGAGGTACGGCGGATCAGTATGGAGCTGGTACGCTTCATGGTTCCCACCTTTATCACCTACATCGCCATCGAGGTGCTCTCGGGAACCCTGCGCGGCGTGGGCGACGCCTGGATGCCGCTGGTGATCACGGGAGTGGGAATCTGCGCGGTGCGTGTGCTGTGGATTATCGTGGCGCTGCCGGTACGTCCCCACATCCTCACCGCAGCCTTCAGCTACCCGCTGACCTGGACCATCACGTCCCTGGCGTTTGTGGTGTATTACTACTGTTTCAGCCGGTTGAAGCGGTTTAACTTGAAGAAATATTTCCGCTTGCCGAGATTTTAAATTAGGACAGCAAAAAGGATTCCAATCTCATTTACCGGTAACCGCCGGAAGGGGGCGCTGGCACAGGCGCTCCCTTCTTTTAACGATTTTTGTCGAATGTGCGGATGGAGCGGTGGTGGATTTCAGCGGAATCACGTTTGAACCGAAAATAAAGACTGATAAAAGAAACAAAACATAAGCAGGCGGATCATGCCTGGGAGGAATCGGAATGTTACGGATTTTTTTGGTTGAAGACGATGAGGCAATCGCCCGGAATCTGATACGTCTGCTCCGCGCCGAGGGGTTTAGCGTCACGCACGCCCTCACCCGCGGAAAAGCCCACGCCGGGGACCGGTTTGACCTGGCGCTGGTGGATATCTCGCTGCTGGATGGAAACGGTTTTGCGGTCTGCACGGAGATTAAGGAAAACGGAGATATTCCCGTCATTTTTCTGACAGCTTCCGACGATGAGGCCAGCGTGGTGACGGGGTTTCATATGGGGGCGGACGATTACGTCACCAAGCCCTTCCGCCCCCGGGAGCTGGTTGCACGGATCAGGGCGGCTCTGCGGAAAAGCTCCGGCGCGGTCTTTAAAATAAGTGGGCTTTCCGTGGACACGGCCAGCGGCGTTGTGAAGAAGAACGGCGGCGACGTCTTTCTCTCCGCGCTGGAATACCGGCTCTTGCTGGTATTTGTCAACAACCCCAAAATGATCCTGACCAGAGGCAGGCTGCTGGACGAACTGTGGGACGCGGCGGGGGAGTATGTCAACGACAACACGCTGACCGTGTACATCAAACGCCTGCGGGAGAAGATTGAGGAGGACCCGGCCAATCCGCAGATCATTCTGACCGTTCGCGGAACCGGGTACCGGTTGGGAGGCGCGTATGCTTCGGAATAGGGAGTTTCGCAGGTTTGCCGTTCTCTTTGCCCTGATGAGCGCGGCCGCGGTTACTGCTGGATTGGCCGTCAGTCCGGCTGCTGCAGTCCGGCTGCTGCAGTCCTGGCTGCCGCCATCGCCGTTGCCTTTGGCGCGGCGTTTTTTGTGTTCACCAGAAACCGGTACAAGCGCATCGCCCGGCTTTCCGGTCAGATCGACCTGGTGCTCCACAATGCGGATCACCTGTATTTCGAGGAAGCGGAGGAGGGCGAGCTGTCCATTCTGAGTAGTGAGATTTCGAAGATGACGCTGCGCATCCGGGAGCAAAACCAGGCGTTGAGGCGGGAAAAGTCCAATCTGGCCGGTTCCCTGGCCGACATCGCCCACCAGCTGCGCACCCCGCTCACATCCGCGGGCCTGATCCTGCCGCTGCTGGCGGACAACCCGGAGGAGGGCGAGCGCAAGGCCCTGGCGCGGGAAGCGCAGGAGCTGCTCGTGCGGATGGACTGGCTGCTCACCTCCCTGTTGAAGATATCCCGGCTGGACGCAGGAATTGTGGAGTTTCAGCGCCGGCGGATTGCGGTGGACGAACTCATCCGGGCCGCTCTGCGCCCGCTTCTGATCCCAATGGAGCTGCACGGAATCCGGCTGCAGGTCAAGGTGCCGGAGGGGGTGGAGCTTTGGGGCGATTTCGGATGGCTTTCGGAGGCGGTGGAAAACATCCTCAAAAATTGTCTGGAGAGCGCCGGGGATAACGGCCGGATTGAGATTGCCTGTGCGGACAATCCGCTGTTTACCGAGCTAACCATCCGCGACAGCGGCGCGGGCTTTGAGCCGGAGGACCTGCCCAGGCTGTTCGACCGTTTTTACCGGGGGAAAACCGCAGGCGCATCGGGGTACGGGATTGGACTGGCGCTCTGCCGGATGATTATCGCGGGCCAGGGCGGGTCCGTCACCGCCGGGAATCACCCCAAGGGCGGCGCGGTATTCTCCATCCGCTTCCCAAAGTGACGGATCTGTCACCTGAAAGTCACGAAACTGTAAGCCAAGGGTTCTATTATATGAGTAGATGTTATTAGGAAAGAAGGGAGCTCACATAATGGAGTTTTTAAAGGTTGAAAACCTGTGCAAGGTCTACGGCAAAGGCGAAAGCCGTGTTACCGCCCTTGACCATGTCTCGCTTACCATCGAAAAGGGGGAGTTCACCGCAATCATCGGCGCCTCCGGCTCCGGCAAGTCCACGCTTTTGCACATCATCGGCGGGGTGGACGTGCCCACAAGCGGGGCGGTATATCTGGATGGGCAGGACGTGTACGCTCAGAACAATGAAACGCTGGCCATTTTCCGCAGGCGTCAGGTGGGGCTGATCTACCAGTTTCACAATCTGATCCCCACCCTGAATGTGGTGGAGAATATTACCCTGCCCATTCTGATGGACCGGCGGGAGGTCAACCAGGAGCGGCTGGATGAGCTTTTGGAGCTGCTGGGGCTTTCGGACCGGAAAAACCATCTGCCGAACCAGCTTTCAGGGGGACAGCAGCAGCGCGTTTCTATCGGGCGCGCTCTGATGAACGCCCCGGCCGTCATGCTGGCGGACGAGCCGACGGGCAGTCTGGACAGCCGGAACGGCCAGGAGATTGTCCGGCTGCTGAAATTGAGCAATATCAAATACGGGCAGACTCTGATTCTGGTCACCCACGACGAGAATATCGCCCTGCAGGCGGACCGGATCATCGGCATATCGGACGGCAGAGTGGTGCGGGATGAGCGGGTGAGGCCATGAATATTTTCAATAAAGTCACCCTGCAAAGTATGAAAAAGAGCCGCACGCGGACCATTGTGACCGTGATCGGCGTCGCTCTGTCCGCCGCTATGATCACGGCGGTGTCCACTTTTGCCGTCTCGCTGCAGAACTACATGGTGAACGGCGCAATTCAAAAATACGGCGGTTGGCATGTGGAGTTTTTGGATGTCCCACCCTCCTTTGTCCGGGAGCAGGCCGCAGACAGCCGGGTTGCGGATACCGCCGCCTTTGAGGAGATCGGTTACGCGGTGCTGGAAGGAGGAAAAAATCCGGATAAGCCCTATCTGTTCCTTGCGGGCTTCAGCCCGGATACCTACGCCTCCCTTCCCGTGAATCTGATTTCCGGGAGGCTGCCGGAAAACAGCGGGGAAATTCTGATTCCGGCCCATGTGGCGGCAAACGGCGGCGTGGGGTACCAGGTGGGCGACCGGCTGACCCTTCAGGTGGGAAGCCGCAGAAAGGGCGGCGCGGTGCTGGGCCAGCACGACCCCTACAGCCCGGAGGAGACACTGGCGGGGGTGGAACCGGCGGGCAGGGATACGCTGGCGCTTGGGGCGGAGAAAACCTACAAGGTTGTGGGAATCTGTGAGCGGCCCGCGTTCGAGGAGGCCACAGCGCCCGGGTATACCGTTATCACCCGGTGGGACGGGACGGATACGGGGGATAACCTCAGCGTGTTTGTCACGCTGAAGCAACCGCGGCAGGTCCGCTCTTACGCGGAGGGCGTGCCCGGAAGTTACGCCCGGGTCTTTAACGACGATGTGCTGCGGTTTATGGGCCTTTCCGACGATGCGATCTTCAACGGGCTTTTGTACTCCGTGGTAGGAATCCTGGTAGCCCTGATCATGGCGGGGTCCATTTTCCTGATCTACAATTCGTTCACCATCTCGCTGAACGACCGGGTACGCCAGTTTGGAATTCTGCTGTCCGTGGGAGCCACCCGAAAGCAGCTGCAGAATTCCGTGCTGTTTGAGGGTCTCTGTATCGGCGCGCTGGGCATCCCCATCGGGATTCTTGTGGGAATTCCCGGCATCAAGCTGGTGCTCTCGCTGGTGTCGGCTAATTTTGGAAACATTATGTACGACACCGTACCCTTAACCCTGAAGGTCTCCGTCCCCGTCCTTGCGGCGGCCGCGGCGGTCAGCATGGCGACGATCCTGATTTCCGCCTATATCCCGGCCAGGAAGGCGGCCGGCGCTCCTGTGATGGAGTGCATCCGCCAGACG
>ERZ1106950.1926-NODE-1926-length-11491-cov-2.735222_pt1 | contig 11491 bp, 7 predicted proteins | sample MGYA00403675_ERZ1106950 | MGnify/ENA primary metagenome ERZ1106950 (study PRJEB35170, sample SAMEA104062410) | human gut metagenome | biome: human gut; feature: human-associated habitat; material: faeces | place: Denmark | collected 2012-06-13 ... | reverse complement strand
ATGCCGGAGCCCTGCTCGAAAACGATGAACAAGACGGTCTGGCCCACTTCCTGGAACACATGGCCTTTCAGGGAACCAAGAATTTCCCTGGGAAAGGTATCATCACCTCTCTGGAAAAGCACGGAGTTTCTTTCGGCCGTAACATCAATGCTTACACTGCACAAAATGAAACGGTCTACAATCTGAGCGATGTACCGACAAACAGCGAATCTCTGTTAGATACCTGCCTGTTGATTCTGCACGACTGGTCTTACTATCTTACCCTGGAAGACGACGAAATCGATGCTGAGCGCGGAGTGATCACCGAAGAATGGAGAACCCGCCGGACACCGCAATTCCGGATTCAAAAACAGATGTTCCCGGTACTTTTCAAAGATTCAAAATACGCCATTCGGGACGTTATCGGTAATTTAGATGTAATCAAAAATTTCAAATACCAGACTATCCGTGATTTTTATCATGAATGGTACCGGACAGACCTGGAAGCCATAGCAATCGTCGGCGATTTCGATGTAGCTAAAATGGAACAAAAAGTAAAAGAATTGTTCAGTAAAATCCCTGCTGTAGAAAATCCGACTCCCCGTCCTTTCTACGAAATTCCCGAACACGACGAGATGTATTATTGCCTGGCAACCGACAAAGAAGTACAGCAATCTTCTATTCAGATCGTGACCCTGTTACCCGGTACTCCGGCAACAGAAAAGAATAAATTGGCTTATTTTAAAGATAACATAATCAACTCTTTCTACAATCAGATGGCCGGAGCACGGATCAGCGAAATGATGCAGAAAGGTAATCCTCCCTTTATCAACGGAGGTTTCGGATTCGGTGGTTTTGTGAGAGGTTATAATGCTTATAACATCAACACAACGGCCAAACCCAACGAAGAAGACGTTGCCCTGGAAGCCATCTTAACCGAAAATGAAAGAATCCGGCGGTTCGGTTTCACCCCGAGTGAACTGGAACGGGTAAAAACCAATATGCTGGTCGGCCTGGAATCGGCTTATAAAGAAAAAGACAAAACCGGTAACGAAAGTTATATCGAGGAAATGCAAGCGAATTTCCTGGAACAGGAACCGATCGTAGATTTCGATTTCTATTACAATGCTGTCAAACAAATTATTCCGACCATTACCGTAGAAGAGGTATCTGCACGGGCTAAAGAGTGGAATACCGATAAAAACCGTACAGTAGTCGTTTCCGGTCCGTCAGAGAATGCCAAGCACCTGACCCGGGAAGAAGTAACCGCTATTATGGATAAGGTTGCTAAAAAAGAGATCGAACCCTATCGCGACGAAGTAACCGATGCAACATTGATCAGCGAAGAATTACCGGGTTCAAAAATCGTTTCTACCAAGAAACTTCCCTTATTCGATGCAGAAGAATGGACACTGGCCAATGGAGCGAAAGTAGTCTTCCGTAAAGCAGATTACGAAAAAGATGCCGTATCACTGACTTCTTACAGCAAAGGAGGAACTTCACTTTACGATATAGACATGCTTCCTTCCGCCAATAACGCTGCTGCATTTGTAGGAGCTTACGGTTTAGGAGATTTCGATGCAACCACTTTAAGAAAAATCCTGACCGGGAAGATGGCTTCCTGCGGAGTTTCTATCAACGGTTTGTCGGAATCTGTCAGCGGTAGCTCTACACCTCAGGATTTCGAAACCATGCTTCAATTGTTGTATCTGCGTTTCGAAAAACCCCGTTTCGACAAGGAAGCCCATGAAGCTATGATGAGCCGCAACAGGGCCTCTATCGCCAATATGGAGAAGAATCCGCAGAAAATCATGAAAGATTCGATTAGTCTGATCATGAGTAACTACAATCCGCGTACTCTGCTCTTCAACGAAAAATACCTGGATCAGATCAGTATCGAAAAGATCGAACAGGTTTATCGCGACCGGATTAAAGATGCCAGCGATTTCACCTTCTTCATCGTAGGTAATATCGATGCAGAAACGGTAAAACCATTGGTAGAAAAATACATCGGTTCATTAAAATCTGAAAACCGGAAAGAAACCTGGCGCGACAACCATGTAAGAGGTCCGAAAGGCAAAACGGTAAAAGAAATCGAATTGGAACTGACTACCCCGAAATCGACCGTGATCACAAATTTCTCTAAAGATATGAAATACAGTGTTTACAACAATATCTGTAATAATATTCTGGAAGGAATCCTGGATTTAAGATATACCGAAAATATCCGGGAAAAAGAAGGAGGAACTTACGGTGTAGGTGTTCAGGCCGGTTCTGTACGCGAGCCTTACTCCAACTATAGCATGACGATGAGCTTCGATTGTGATCCGGACAAGGCACAACATCTGAAATCGTTGATTTATGCCGAATTGGATAAAATCATGAAAGAAGCTCCGACTCCGGAAGAAATGAATAAAGTGATCGCCAATATGAAGAAAAACCACGAACAATCCAAAAACCACAACAGCTATTGGATGAATTGTATTACTTCTTATTATATCAGTGGTGTGAATCCGAACGATCCGAAAAACTTCGATCACATTGTCGATAAACTGCAACCCAAAGACATTCAGAAATTTGCTCAGTCTCTTTTCAAGGGTGCCGATGTTGTCGATCTGATTTTCAAACCGAAACAATAATCTTCGGGCGAAGCATTTTAAATAGGGTGTCAAAAGTGGCACCCTATTTCATTTTTTTATTACATTTACCTTTTGAAACAGCGTGCTGAATTATTATCTACAAACCCAAATATTATGTCACAAAACAAAACAAATTTTGCTGTGCCTTTGGCATTCGTCGGTATGATGTTTTTTGCGATCGGATTCGCATTGGGCATCAACTCATTTTTGATTCCGGTATTAAAAGGTGCTTTGTCTCTGCCTTCAGGGGTAGCCTACCTGCTGCTAGCAGCTACTTTCGTTCCTTTCCTGATTTTCGGCTACCCGGCTTCTGCCACGATTGCCAAAATCGGTTACAAAAGAACAATGGCACTCTCGTTTTTGATTTTTGCCGTTGCTTTTATTTTATTTGTATTATCAGCTAAATTGGAAAATTTCATTCTTTTCCTCATCGCTTCTTTCGTCAGCGGTGCCGCCAACGCTTATTTACAAGCATCGGTAAACCCGTACATTACCATTCTGGGACCGATTGAAAGCGCGGCCAAACGAATGAGTATCATGGGTATCTGCAACAAACTGGCATGGCCGGTAGCTCCTTTGTTTTTCGCACTCGTGGTAGCCGACCAAACCAATGTGCAGACTTCCGATCTGTATCTGCCTTTCTACATCATCATCGGCGTATTTCTATTGTTAGGTATCATCTCTTTAATGGCTCCGCTTCCCGAAGTAAAAGCTGCCGGAGAAGACGAATCGGATACCGCCAATTGCCCGTATGCAGCAAATAAAACTTCTATTTGGCAATTTCCCCACTTGGTTCTGGGTGCACTGACCTTGTTCATTTATGTCGGCCGTCGACTACGCCAAAGCGTTGAATTTGGAAAATCCCGATTTATATGCCTGGATTCCGAGTATCGGTATGGTCATCGGTTATATTTGCGGTATTATTCTGATTCCGCAATACCTAACTCAAGACATGGCAATGAGAATCTGTGCCTGCATCGGTGTAGCCGGTTCTCTGGCCATTGTATTGCTGCCTGCCGAAATATCTATCTGGGCAATCTTCCTGATGGCTCTAGGGTGCTCGCTAATGTGGCCGGCATTATGGCCGCTTGCTATGGCAGACCTCGGCAAATTCACCAAATCAGGCAGTGCTCTTCTGACAATGGCTATCGCCGGAGGAGCCGTTATCCCGACTGTTTTCGGATTTTTGCAAGAAGGTTTGGGGGCACAAGGGGCTTATTGGTTAGCCTTGCCTTGTTTTCTGTTTATCCTGTATTATGGTGTAGCCGGTTATAAAATCAGAACGAAATAAAGGTGACACCGAACATTGATCGGTTTGTAAAGTTCCAGACCCCTGCGGGATATTTTCTTAAAGTGACCTCCGGTCCCATGAAGAAAACCCCGCAGGGATCCATAAACTTTAAGAACTTTTACTGACGAATGATTTTCTTTGACAATACCAACATGCAAATTCCCTATCTTCCCTTTTTAGACAGCAACGACCTCCGACAGGCAGGTGAGCAACTGAATAAAATCGATTTTCACCGAATCGGGCAGAATAACTGGCCGGAACAATTCCCTTACACGCCTTATGCAGCTTTTACCATGGCACACAACGGAGAAATGCTCTTTATCCGGTTTAAGGTCGACGAGACCAGTACCATGGCCCTCACCCGGGAAGACAACGAGCAAGTGTGTAACGATTCCTGTGTCGAATTTTTCCTGGCAGTCGACGATAGTGGGTATTACAATTTCGAATTTACCTGTATCGGTAAAACTTTGTTAGGTTTCCGGAAAGAACGCCCAGCGGCGGTTCATGCCCCGGAAGATATCATGGCCTCGATTCTCCGTTATCCTTCATTGGGCGGGGCAAATTTCGAAGAAACCCGGCTAGGCCATCCCTGGGAACTGACTGTGGGAATTCCGGCTTCAGCTCTTTTCCGTCACAACATCGATACCTGGCAGGGTTTGAAAGCCCGCATCAACCTTTATAAATGCGGAGATCGGCTATCCTGCCGGCATTATTTATCCTGGCGTCCGATCGATTCTCCCAAACCGGATTTTCATACGCCCCGTTGTTTTGTTGCGGTACAATTTTAAAGCTCTCCGATGAAAGATCGTCTTCTATACGGATTATTCCCGGGCCTGTCAGCTCCTTTCATCATCATCCTGTTGTTCTGGCTTTTCCGCTTTCACGACCTCCCGCTTTCCCAATTTATCCACCAGGCGATCGCATTGAAAGTACAATTCAAACTCATTTCCGTTGGTGTATTCTTTGCCGACTTAGGCTTATTTTATTTATTTCTGCACTTAAACAAGAATAACGCCTCGAAAGGCGTTATCCTGGCAGTTTTAATCTATTTCTTTCTTTTTCTATTTTCCAGTCTTTAGATCGGAGAAGGCGATTTCCTTCTTATTTGCCTTCTTCCACTTCCTCGAATTCGGCATCCTCGATATCCGAATCTCCTCCCATCTTCACGATTTTTTCTTTTTCTTCACTGGCTTTGCGCATTTTACGGATGGAATATTGGTTGAGCAGATCGGTTACGCCATAAAAAACGGCGGTAATCCCGAACAGGATGAACACGCTTTCGGCCGAACTGAAAGGATCGAATAAAATCACGATACCGACAATCAGGATCAGGACCGGGAATAAAAAACTAACCGGCGCAATACGCCCGAACTGACGGGCTGCGGCAAGGGTCACAAATTGTCCGACAGCAGCGACCACCAAAATAAATCCCAGGAGAAACATAAAAACGGTCGCAAAAGTAGACGGCAGACATACCAGCAGTAATCCCAAAATAACACTTCCGATTCCGCTCAAGGGAGCAAAACTCCGCTGATGTTCCTCGCGGTTTCTGGAAGAGATAATAAACGCAATAATACCGATGGCCAGGAAAACGATACCTATCAGCATAACAACATACTTCAATGCATCGGCCGGCCAGATCAAAAGAGCCAAACCGAGCAAAATCGCTAAAACCGCCCTGTATATGCCTCCTTTAAAATTCGAAGTCGTGTAAACAATTTGCATATAAATTACAATTAAAGATCTTTCTTTTTTTATTTAACGAAGGTAAGCATTTTTTTGTTAGGTTAAAAAGGAAAGCAAAAAAATACTAACTATCTTTGCACACTCAAAAAAATAATTATGGGATTTAAAGAAGAAATTGAAAGACGCCGTACTTTCGGAATCATCAGTCACCCTGATGCCGGAAAAACCACATTAACGGAAAAGTTATTGCTTTTCGGAGGAGCCATTCACGTTGCCGGAGCTGTTAAATCGAATAAGATCAAGAAGACAGCCACGTCCGACTTTATGGAGATCGAACGTCAGCGTGGTATTTCTGTGGCGACTTCTGTCATGGGTTTTGAGTACAACGGAATCAAGATCAATATTCTGGATACCCCGGGTCACCAGGACTTTGCCGAAGACACTTTCCGAACCTTAACGGCTTGCGACAGTGTAATCATCGTGATCGATGCAGCCAAAGGAGTAGAAACGCAAACCCGTAAGCTGATGCAAGTCTGCCGGATGCGCAAAACCCCGGTGATCGTGTTTATCAATAAACTGGACCGTCCGGCCAACGATCCTTTCGATATTCTCGACGATGTAGAGAAAGAACTACAGATCAGGGTAAACCCACTCAGCTGGCCGATCGGAAGCGGAGATACCTTCAAAGGTATCTATAACCTCCACCGGCAAAACCTTTGCCTGTATAGTCCTAGCATTCAGAACATCCCCGAAGGCATTGAGATCACCGATACCCGATCGGACGAACTCGACCATCATATCGGCGAAAGGGCTGCCGGTAAACTACGGGAAGACCTGGAGCTGATTCAGGGGGTTTATCCCAGTCTCGACCGGCAGGAATACCTGGACGCACATGTAGCTCCCGTATTTTTCGGTTCGGCGTTGAATAATTTCGGTATCCGGGAACTTCTGGATTGCTTCATCGAAATAGCTCCGGCACCTCTTGCCCGGGAAACCGAAGAACGCCCCGTCCGGCCGGAAGAAGAGAAATTCACCGGTTTTGTATTTAAGATTCATGCCAACATGGACCCTAACCACCGGGACAGAATTGCTTTTGTGAAAATTTGTTCGGGAATTTTCAAACGGAATACCAATTATTTACATGTCAGAAACGGTAAAATGTTGAAATTTTCCACTCCCACCGCTTTTATGGCCTCCAAGAAATCGGTGATCGATGAGGCTTACCCTGGTGATATCATCGGTTTGCACGATACCGGTACCTTTAAAATCGGAGATACCCTGACAGAAGGAGAAAAACTGCATTTCAAAGGTATCCCCAGTTTCTCTCCGGAATTATTCAAGTATATCGAAAATGCCGATCCGATGAAATCCAAACAGTTGGCCAAAGGGATCGATCAATTGATGGACGAAGGGGTAGCCCAATTATTCGTCAGCCAATTCAATAACCGGAAAATCATCGGCACGGTAGGTGCAGTTCGAGGTGATCGAATACCGGCTTTTACACGAATATGCCGCCGCCTGCCGCTGGGAACCGATCAATCTTTACAAAGCTTGTTGGATCGAAGCCCAGGATCAGGCAGAATTGGAAGATTTCAAAAAACATAAAGCTCAATATATGGCAAAAGACAAAGAAGGCAGAGATGTATTTCTGGCCGACTCACAATATATGTTGCATATGGCTCAGGAAAATTACAAAAAACTGATTTTTCACTTTACCTCAGAATTTTAACCATAAACTTTAAATCGAATCCTATGTTGGAAACCGGAAAATCATATACACAAGAAATCATCGTCGGTCCTAAAGACACCGCCTTAGCTCACGGCTCGGGCCATTTGGAAGTCTTTGCGACACCAGCAATGGTGGGACTGATGGAAAATACGGCGATACACTGCCTGGAAGGCATGTTGGAACCGGATACAGATACCGTAGGTATTGAAATTCATGTACAGCATACCAAGGCAACAGCCGTCGGTAAAAAGGTGATGTGCAAAGCGACGATCGTCGAAATCGATGGCCGCCGGATACGTTTTGAGATCGAAGCCACGGATGAAAAAGGAACAATAGGACATGCTATTCACGACCGCTTTATCATCTACCCGGAGAAATTCATGAGTAAATTATAAGTCGTTTGTAGTGGAAACTTACCCAGAGTATCCGGATTGGTCGGACAAAACGTTTCTGATAGCAGAAGATATCGACAGTAATTATACGATCCTTGCGGCTCTGTTAAAAAAAACACATGTCCGTATCTTACGGGCACGTAACGGAAAAGAAGCGATACAAATCGCTTCAGGAACGGCCTCCATCGATCTGATTCTAATGGATATCAGCATGCCGGATTCTGACGGAATAGAGGCTTTACGGTTTATCCGGCAACAATTGCCCGGAAAAATCGTAATAGCACAAACAGCACATGATCTCTCTTCTTCGGAGATTATAAATGAGAAGTTCGATGGTTTTTTATTAAAACCGATCCGTCGGAAAGAATTACTTGAAACATTAAGTAAATATTTATCCTGATATGCAATTTAAACTAACCTCTGAATTCCAACCTACCGGCGATCAACCGGAAGCCATCCGCCAATTGATCCAGGGACTTCAAAGCGGACGGTCATCACAGGTCTTACTGGGAGTCACCGGTTCAGGAAAAACTTTTACTGTAGCTAATGTCATCAACGAAATCCATCGTCCGACTCTGATTTTAAGTCACAATAAAACATTAGCAGCTCAATTATACGGGGAATTCAAATCTTTTTTCCCCGAAAATGCAGTCGAATATTTTGTATCTTATTACGATTATTACCAACCGGAAGCTTATCTGCCGACAACAGATACCTATATCGAAAAAGACCTCGCCATCAATGACGAGATAGACAAACTTCGTTTACGGACCACCGCTTCCCTGCTTTCGGGACGTCGGGATGTCATCGTTGTCTCTTCGGTGTCTTGTCTGTACGGTATGGCCGATCCCCGGGCTTTCGGCTCGAACGTCACCCATTTGAAAAGAGGCATGACTATCAGCCGGAATGTCTTATTACGCCGGCTGGTAGACGCTTTATATGCAAACAACGAAATCGAATTCAAACGGGGTTGTTTCCGGGCCAAAGGGGAAACCGTGGATATTTTTCCTGCCATAGAAACTTACGACGGCGTAGCTTACCGGATCGAATTCTGGGACGACGTAATCGACCGGATCTCTTCTTTTAACCCGGTTACCGGACAGAGCATCGGTAGTCAGGATGAACTCGATATTTATCCGGCCAATCTTTTTGTCACCGACAAAGCCACGATAGCCCACGCCCTGGTTGAAATCGGCCAGGATTTGCAAGATCAACTGGCTTATCTGAAAGAGATCGGGAAATTTATGGAAGCCAAACGCCTGGAAGAACGGGTGAAATACGATATGGAAATGATCCGGGAATTAGGTTATTGCCCGGGCATTGAAAACTATTCGCGCTATTTCGACGGCCGGAAAGCAGGAGTTCGTCCTTTCTGCTTATTGGATTATTTCCCGGAAGATTTTCTGATGGTCATCGACGAATCGCATGTTACCCTGCCCCAGATACGGGCGATGTACGGAGGCGATCACGCACGGAAACTGACGCTGGTGGATTATGGTTTCCGTTTACCGGCAGCTTTCGACAACCGTCCCCTCACGTTCGATGAATTTGAAAGTAAAACCGGCCAGACGATTTACATCAGTGCCACACCTGCCGACTATGAACTGGAAAAAAGTGAAGGCATCATCGTGGAACAAATTATCCGTCCGACAGGTATTCCGGATCCGGTAATCGAAATCGTCCCCAGCAAAAATCAGATCGATCATCTGGTGAACGAGATTCAGCAGCGCATAGACCTTCGGGAACGTACATTAGTGACAACCCTGACGAAGAGAATGGCGGAAGAGCTCAGTAAATACCTGGACCGGATCGGTATTAAATGCCAATATATTCACTCGGATGTCGATACTATCGAACGGGTAAAAATCCTGGAGAATCTTCGTAAAGGAATCATCGACGTATTGATCGGTGTCAATCTATTGAGGGAAGGGCTGGACTTGCCGGAAGTATCTCTGGTAGCAATTCTGGATGCAGACAAAGAAGGCTTTCTGCGTTCTACACGTTCACTGACTCAAACTGCCGGACGAGCTGCCCGTAATGTAGACGGGAAAGTCATTATGTATGCCGACCAAGTAACCCGTTCTATGCAGGAAACGATAGACGAGACGAATTACCGCCGTGAAAAGCAGCTGAGATACAACGAAGAACATCACATCGTTCCCCGGCAGATCTACAAATCGACAGATGCAGCGCTGACTCAGGATACCTCCAAAGCGTATGTGGAGGAAGAACACCTCCATCTGGTTGCCGACCCCGTCGTAGCTTACATGAGTAAACCCGAGATTGAAAAAATGATCCAAAAAACCAAGGCTGCCATGCAAAAAGCAGCCAAAGAACTCGACTTCATCGAAGCAGCCCGCCTGCGGGATGAAATGTTTCAACTGGAAAAGAAACGGGACGAGATGAAATAAAATCTTTCGGGGTTACGACAGCCAAACAAAATACCTGCCGATTCTACCGGTCACCGTTTCATCAATGCCTCGATCTGCCTCGGAATATCCGTATTATCCAACTTACCGTTAAAGTTTTCTGCTCCGACACCCAGGACAAACAAGGGCACATACCCGGCAGAATGTCCGCCACTTCCCCAGCTGATGCGGGCTATCCGGTTCAGTATCTGAACCGCCGTATTGGCCAAGGGTTCATCTTCGGCATAAAGACTTTTCACCATCTCCTGTTCCCCATTCGAAAAGGCTTTATCATAACGGTGTCTCAAATCTTTCTCATACGACTCCTTGAGTTCTTCCTTCGTCCACAGCCCCAGATTATCACTCAACAATTTCTTTACATCTTCCCAGGTCACTGCATAATGGTGGGTTGTCCGCAAAGCAGAAATCTTTTTCGAAAGCTGCCCCTTGGAGACCATTTGATGTTGCAACGCTTTCAGATTCAGTTCATATTTACCTGTTCCCAAAGCAAAGTTCCCTGTCTCATGATCTGCCGTAACGACAATCAGGGTTTCATCCGGATGCTGCTTATAAAAATCGATCGCCTTCTGTATCGATTTCTGAAAATCGATTACCTCGTTAAACATAGCCGCCGCATCGTTACTATGACAGGCCCAATCGATCAATCCGCATTCGATCATCACGAAAAAACCGTTCTTTTTATCCTTACTCAAAAAATCGATCGCTCCCTGTGTAATCTCTTCAAGTGACAAATCCCCCGGTTTCCGGTCGATGGCATAAGGCAAACTCCCCATGTCACATCCTTGCTCCTGCATAAAAATAATTTTATCTGCTTTCGCTGCTTTTTTCTGGAAATCGTCATTTCCCCGGGCTATCGTATACCCCGCCCGATCGAAAAGAGTATAAATATTTACGGAATCTTTTTTCTCCGGCTTTACAAAACCGGCTCCGGCATAAAAATCGAAACCCGCTTTCGGCAAATCGGTTGCGATCTCATAGGTCATATTCCGGTCCGGCTGATGAGCATAGAAACAAGCGGGAGTAGCATGATCGATACTATTGTTGGTAGCGATCCCTACTTTCATTCCCAGTTCTTTGGCTTTGGTAGCGATACTGTATACCGGTACTTTATGTTCTTTATCCATCGCTATCGTCCCGTTCTTTGTCTTTTCGCCGGTAGCTAAAGCCGTACCGGCAGCAGCCGAACAAGTCACCGAATTATAGGCCGAATAAGTAGTCACAAAATTTCTGACCGGGAAGGTGGTGAAATTTAAAGGCTCGACACCGATTTTTCCTGCTCTCTCAGCCAGATACATCTCTGTGCCGTTCACCTGATTTATTCCCATTCCATCTCCGATGAAATAAAA
>ERZ1106950.1883-NODE-1883-length-11705-cov-3.211760_pt1 | contig 11705 bp, 21 predicted proteins | sample MGYA00403675_ERZ1106950 | MGnify/ENA primary metagenome ERZ1106950 (study PRJEB35170, sample SAMEA104062410) | human gut metagenome | biome: human gut; feature: human-associated habitat; material: faeces | place: Denmark | collected 2012-06-13 ... | reverse complement strand
AAACCTTATCATCTCGACCTCCAAAATGCTAATACTCCTGATGTTAATTTTCAGAAACAAACCCATCCTCAAAAAGGTCCATCTGCCCCTCTACGTTCTTATCCCCCATCCACCAGAGGAATACATCATATCCAGATTTCCATTTTGGCGGTTTATCTTTCCATCTAGCCTTTAATCCCTCAAGCATTTTATCAAATGCCCTAATATAGGCCCTCTGATATGTTGGGAAGTCAGAAAATTCCTTCCACCTACTTTTTGCTGCCATTGGACACCCTATGCAGCCTACACGCTTATATCCGCAATCATAGAGCGGATTATAATCAATGTGCTCCGATTGTATGAAATCCCAAATATCTCGGTGCCTCCAATCAATAATCGGATTAACCACCATTTTATTTTTCCTCATACAATTTTCTGTCATTGTGCGTTTGATAGAATTATCATTCATCAGCATAATTTCGTCTGTCGCTGTTATCATATCCGCCTTTGTTTTTCCAATAACCTCATAGGCTCCCCGTTCTGCTCTTGCATTACTTTCATCCCAGCGGACTCCCGTCGCTATAAATCTATTTGCACATCCCGTTTCTTTCAGGACTACACAACAATAACGCATTAGTCGTGATGGTGGCATACCTTTTTGTGGTATTAGCGTCCACATACTACACGGGACTCCTTTGTATGTTGGCATTTGAATTTCTGCTTTTGTCCCACATAATTCAATTTCTCTGAACTTTTTTCTAATGTGATATACAGTTTGAGGTGCATCTACCGTGGTATGGCTGTTGTGCACCTCGAATTGTACACCTGACCGTTTAAACAACTCCAGTATTACGTCACTGTCTTTTCCGCCACTGTATGTACATACCAACGGTAGCCCATAATGGTGCAATGACATATCTGACGCCATTTTAATTCTTTCGATTGCCTTATGTTCTAAGTCCATTTTTTGAAAGGAGCCGGGATATCCCGTTACGGTGGCCACCGCTCCGGCCTCCTTTCTATTCAGTTAAATAACGATTTAGTCCATTAGCATAATTGCAACTTCACCAAAAATTTCTCGGTGATATTTTTCTACTTCCTTGTATTTCTCTGTGCTTTTTCCTTTGAGAGTTAACCTGTATCCTGTTTGTGGAAAACCAACATCCTTATAATCATCATAGACATATACGCATACTTTTTTCGCAAATCCCTGCTCAACAAGCTTACGCATATTCTTTCGAACTTGGTAGTTGCTCGTATGCAATAGCCATGCAATATTTGGAATGGTCCTGAAACAGGGGTCACGAGAATCAATAGAGAAACAGGCGTCAGATAATACTTTCAGCACATCCTGTTCCGCGATTTTTTCATATATTTTCATCTATTCCCCTTCCTCAGTTAAATCCGTGTTTGGCGTTGAAAAATCAAACGCCATCTGGTCCGACAAATCCGTATGATCCAGGTTCCCACGGTCCAGGTCCTCCGGCGATCCCACAATTACCACAATGCAGGGATTACCCATGTCTGTTGCCGTGTACTGGGTCATAACCGGATAGTTAAAACGGCCAGTGTTGTCAACCACAATGATATCCACCAGGGCGTCACGGTCATATCGTTTCAAGTATGTCTGGAGCCGCTTGCTCTTCAGGGCCGGTTCCAGGTCATCAAGCGACATCTGACCGTCGCACTCGTAATGCTCCAATGCCTCATTTTCTATCATCCCGATCCTCCTCTCCGTCCGGGTTAAACCTGACATAGCAGCACCCCGGAACTGTCAGCGTCCGCGGGCTTCCGTCTATGTAATTGATGATCCCAGCTTGTCGCATTTTCACCAGCTTTTCAAAAACCGTGGAAGTGGACTTGTAACCCAGACCAGCCGTGATATCTCGGACAGTGGGCGGATAGCCATTTCTCACCATGTACTCCGCGGAAAAATCAATGATCCGCTGCTCACTTCCCGTCATGCTTGACCACCTTCTGTTCTACCAGCAACTCGCCCACTGCTTTCGCAAACTCCCGTTTCAGGGCCGGAACATTATCGATCAACTCACCGTTTGAAATATGGCGCTTAATTCCGGTGTCCCGCCGATACCCTTCTTCGTAATTCGCGTACAGGATGCCTTTCTTTTTCAGCCTTCCCTTAACGAGGGTATAGGTGGCACAACCATAGTTGCTCTTGTCACCGCGTGCCTCGATCAACGGCTGAATGATCTCCTGCCGCGTCTTTCCCATCTCGGCCTCGGCAGCCATCCGGCGCCGTTCCATCTCCTTGTGGCTGTCCTCTTCCAGATTGGACAGTACCGGTTCGAAAATAGATCGCCACTGTTGGCTATCAGAAACTGCGTCAAGGCAAGAAGCCCGCTCGATCCCCGGATGTGCGTTTCTGTACTCCTTAATTGCCTGATCTGATACGAACCCGTATACATCCCGCATTTTGCTGTACACGCGCCGCAATACAGTGTTAAAATCCGCATACAGCTCCGGGTATTCTTTGACCATCTTGTCCACCCGGCGGCGCATCTCCATCTTCCAGGCAATTTCCTCCGGTACGCTCGGTAGCTCCTGAGCCAACTGCTTTGTACGCTTTTCCGGCTTACTTTCCCTTGGCTGGCTGCCCTCCAACAAACTTATGATCTTATCGTCACGCGCTTTCAGCTCCTTGGTCTTGTCGTCCAACGCCATTAAAATATCTGTCCTCAATTCCGCGATCTTCTGTTCGATGTAGACCCGATCCAGAAACACGGCACTTCTACTACTCGGTTTTCCCATGATTATCCCCTCTCATTCCTCTAATCAATGCCTTTCTGTTCTGCTCCGCGATCAGATCACGCACCGACTCCTCCGGGAAATGGAGCTGGAAAGTGCGCTCCTTGATCCGGTTGGTGATTCGGTCATCATACCGCAGATCGGAAAGACTCATATTGCTTGTCAAAATTGTGATTAACTTGTCTTGATAACGTCCATTGATAATGCTGTAAAAGCGCTCGCCTATCCAGTCTTTTGGAAGCTCTGTCCCAAAATCATCGATCACCAAAACCTGCACAGAGGCCAACGCCGTCAGCAACTTACTTTCGCTGCGATCACGGTCATCCCAGGTTGCTTTAATCTCATTCACAATCTGCATTGATCCCGCAAACTTGACCTGCAAGCGCTTGGTCTTGATCAGCTCGTTGGCAATACTGGCGGCCATCCTGGTCTTTCCCGATCCCTTAGTCCCGGAATATAGATACAATCCCATTCCGTTTTTCCGCATGTCCTCCAGGTTGTCCAGGAAATATTTGATCGCCGCGCAAGCGTCCTTGATGAGCTTTCGGCTTTCATCCTGCCGGTACACATCCAGGCGGAATGTTTTAAGCTCCAGCGCCTTAAACGCCGCCGGTATGTTCGCAAATTCCAGTTTGTTCTCCATGATCTGACGCTCAACCACGCCGCATTCGCAGCGCTTCCCGTACTCCCTGCCCTCGTCATCCCGCCAGAATACCCAGCCTGATCCGTGGCATACAGGACAATCAGAATCCGTTAAACTCCGCGCCGACGCCTCCAAGGGAGTCATCGTTGTATGTTTTTCCCGCCCGGCCTGTATCCGGGCTATCATTTCCTGCAACGGGTCCATTCTCTCCGCCCCCTTTCAGATAATCCACAAACGGTGTATTCGGCCCCAGAAACGTCGCTGCGTGCTTAATATACCGTTCCTCTGTGTGCAACTTCTTACATTCGTCAGCGTATCTTTTAACTGCTGTTTCCAGCTCGTCCTCTGAAAAACCGTCTGACAGGCGCGCTTTGTATACCTTATAGGCTGCGGCCTTCTCCTTTTTTCTCGGGTACGCCTTCCAAATCTGTTCGAAACGCACACAATAGTTTTTATCTTTATCATTTACATTATCATTATCATTTACATTATCATTATCATGTTTTTTTGCTTTGGTTTGCTTTCCAGAAAAACCATTTGCTTTTTTTGCTTCTTCTTGCTTTTCGGGAGAAGCATTACCTTTCGGCCTTCCTCCAAGCTTCCCGGCTTCTCTCCTGGCCTCTACCGTCTTTTGGTACTTTTCGCTGTCACGATCCATCTGGGCCTTGATGAAGCAAAATGCCATCTGGGTCATACCATCCATGTCAGGCACCGGACGACCCGCCGCATAATACATGATGGCGGTAAAAAGAATACCCCTCTGCTCCATCGTCAGGAGCGATACCTGATCCATATGCGCTGTGTACATCAAAAAACTGTCCCTCATAACTCCACCCCGAACATGCTTAATTGTCCGGGCACGTCCTTGCTCTTACGGCCCACCACAAACCGCCTTGCGCCTCTTGTAGCTGCCCTTATGGACTGCATACGCCGATCTTGCCTTGCCAGCCACGCGGCGGCTTCTCGTCGTCCCTGCGGCGTTGAATCCGGTATGTAATATCCGCCCCGTATTCCAAGGCTGATGATCACCTTATCATGTCTAATGGCTTCTATCGCCTCCCGGACCAGCCTGTCCCTGTACCCAGTTATCCGGCTTAATTCTTCCCGGCTGAGGGCGTTTTCACGGCCTACCCGCAGGGCATTGTATACCACGCACTGAATAACTCTATAATCTTTCCGCTTTCGCATTCTGTCCTCCTTCCTGGGCCGGGTAAAGGAGGTATGTATAACAACCCGGCCCTGAAACTATGGTCAAAAAGTATACACCTAATACCGTGACATATTATGGAGGTATACCGTGTTCCTATAGATAATTGCGGCCAAACTCGGCCATAAACTCCTGGCGGCTGCCGTAATGCTCCTCATAGTATTTCTGGGCCATGCATTTCAGCTGGTCGTCAATCTGCAAATTCTCCGCCGTCCGCACAAACTGCGCGCCGTTCGGGTGGAGATCATACCTCAGCGGGATCACAAACCCTCTCTGCTCAGACTTAACCTTGTAGCCCTGGCGGCCCTCAAAAATGTGGTGCCTCTCAACGTATGGGCTGCCGGTAAAATAGCAATGGTCCATGTCATCTGTGAAAACGCTCCACAATCTCTTAGCCATCCTGCACCCTCTTCCGGCGGTTCTGCTCGTATAGCGCCATCATCCGCTCCAACTCTTGGGGCGTCATCGTCTCGATTCCCAGGTCTTTGCACTCCTCAACCAGTCCGTTGATTAGTGCGCTCATTTCAGCCGTGTCATAAGTGCTTGAGCCGCGCAACATAAGGTAAGTTCGGAACCTTTTTCCGTCTGCCGTGGTTTTAACCTCCGCTGTCGGCTTAATGTGGTATGTCTCGGCCTCCAGAGCCATCCGATCCCCATCGTCATTATCAGGGACCACAACATAGATCAGGCTGCCGTCGATCTCCTCAATCTTGCCATACCGGCGCAACATCAAATTATGCGCACGGGGTTTTGATATCCCTGTGGCCTCCGCAAGCTTAGTCAACAGTGACCAGTAATAAGAGTTGGAGTCCATGCTACGCTTGCGGCGGTACACCTTTGCTGTGAGGGCCAGCAGTTTCCCGCTTAACCGTTCGATCTCCGCACTCACATCTTTATCAATCTCGAACGTTAGACGGAATCTCCCGGTCATCCAGTCTTTCGTGACATCTTTCAGCGTTCCCTTGCATTCCATATGCTACCTCCCCGTATCATTCCAGGGTAGTCCCGCCTCCGGGTCATCCGGCGGTACTGTCGCAGGATCGGGGCCCGTGGGCTTGTCCGGCTTTCTTTTCAGAATTTCCATAGCCTCACGGAATTGTGTCATATTCATGTCGTGGATATCCTTCAGCCCGTACTTGGAAAGCATATTCTTCCGACCGATCCCGGTCCGTGCAAGCTCCAGGAACAGGGTATTAATGTGCGCCTCCGTCACGAGGTCAGCCCTTGGTTCCTCTGGCTGTTCCTGCTGTTGCCCGAGCTTATATACTACACGGTTGTTCTTACGGCGCTTGATCTCCAAAACATTGATATTGCGATTGGCGTCATAGTCGATTTTGGAGACATAGAAACGATCATTGCAGCCATATTTCTTTCGGTTGCCATTCTTATCTCCATTTTCATAGATATCGCAATCCTTATTGTTTACCCAGATGGAGGGGGCCGTGTACAACTCCCGGCCAATCCCCCAGTTGAAGCAAGCACGTTTGAAACTGTCAGAGGCTAACCCCTTCTCCTTCTCTGTGTTGCTCTCAGTGCCGGTGTCCTCCTTCTCGATCCACTGGCACTTGTCGTTGTCCCATATGGATACGATGCAGTTGGCATTTTCCCGGCAGTGCCTACGCTGCCATCCCATAGGGCCTACAGTCTCATCAAGGATGTTCTGGTCCACCCGTGCGTCCTTATAGAGCAGGAGGGAAACACCGTTCGCGGTGACTGTGGCAACACGGCAATCAATTTCATCCGCATTTAGCAACCGAAAATTAAGCTTCCCCATCCGCTTCTTCCTCCGTCTCTATCACACGGCTGGCCCACATGTCAGCCATATGTAACATCAGGTACAGAGGGGTTTCCTTGCCCTGAATTTGATACCGGAACGTACCATACATGCCGTTGTGCATCAGGATCGCCCAGTTCTCCTCCTCGGTCAATTCGATGTGGCGGACCGCAATCTGAGTGGAGCGGACCTCGTGATCCACATAGAGCAATTCCGGGTTGCTGGTGTAGGGCTTTGCCGTTGACTGATACGGCTCCGCGTTTTTCCCGCGGCCTTTCAGCATGTTGGGAATATAACCAGGCTTGCCGTACTGGCCAGCCTTCCCAAGATCATGCAGCAACGCGCAGATAATTACGCTATCATGGGAAATTTCCGGGTAGAGAAGCGCGTGGAGCTTGTCCATGATCTGGTAGACATTCAGGCTGTGTTCCGCCAATCCGCCCTTGTTTGCAAGATGGTACTGTGTACTACACGGAGCCGTGTAAAATCCCATCTCGTCCATTTCAGCCAGCAAAGAAGCCATTCCCTCCCTGCCTGTAGATAACAACAATTCCTCTATTCTCTGTTTCATACAATCAATCCTCCATATTCATCAAAATCAAATTCACACTGCGGACTATCTACTAAAATGGCCGTTTGCGCTCTCCTTGTCCGGCTTGCGCGCTCCCGGCTCTGACACTCGTCACAGGTGCGTCCATCCTCGTCCAGGTAGCAGCCGCAGGTATCACACCGATAATACACGCTTCATCACCTCCAGATCATTGATCATCTGAAGCAAGTTATTCTGATCAATGTAGGTGTCCGATGTGTAATCCGCGGAGACATTTGCCCGCCATCCTTTTTCACATACTTCGACTGATACATTGGCTACGTGACCGGAAAACTTAAAAAATGCTGTAGGAAGATTTCCAGTAAGTTTTTCCTGCCGTCTGCCAAGGCCATTGATATCCAGCACCAAATCAAGCACACGGTGCACCTCAGCCCGGCGGCGCTTCTCAATTTTTCGCTTCAACCGTTTTTTCATCTTGATTTCCTCCAGTATTCCCCGTATAATAGGGGTGTGAAATATTATTTGTCTGGCCGATGTGGAGTTGCAGCTCCCGCGGCCTTTTTCGTGTCCCGCCGTTGCCCCAGCCGTAGGGGTTAAGCCCCAGCGCTGCGGCTGCGCGGTTGGTTCGGTTCTTCCTCCTGCCCATCCTGCGCCCCCTAAATCTGCGCCAGGGCCTTACAGCCAAGAATCCGGCCCGTATCATCCCGCACAAGATCATCCACAATATACAGGTCCTTGCGATCCGGCGCGGCCTGTGCGGTCAGAACCGATACAATGTAGACTACTCCATTCCGCTGATCCGGCAGTCCCTCCACGGCCCCGTATCCCGTCTTGCTCACCGGAATCCCGTTGATACTGTCCAGCGGTTCCCGTGTCTGCGCAGCCCGGGCCATACCGGATGACGGGATCACCTGCAATACAGATTCCCCAGCAGCGTCGTACACCATGATCTCGTGCGGTGTGAGATTAACGATGGTTGTCTGGCCGGACAAAAGGGATTCCAAATATTTCACTAACTCGGCCAGATTTAAACGCGATCCTGTAAAACAGGTATCTCCGTGATCGATGGAAAATGACATATAGTCCAGATTTCCCATCATATCCTCGGGGAAAATGCTTTCCGCATGTCCCACGAAAGTAACAGTAACGTTGTCGATTACCGTTTTCAGATAGCAGGAATCACAATCACCATCGCCATCGTAGTCAAAACCCAGTTTCATAAAGCTATTGAAAATCATATTCTGCTCCCGGCGGCGCAGCTCTTCAAAATCAGTCTCGCCGGATTCATCAAAAACCTTCTGGGCCTCTCTCGCCCAGCCTAACAACTTATCAACATCTTCTCGTTTCATTATGATCTCCTTCTCCCCTTATCCCTGGGGGCCGGGAATTATATCAGGTATAAGCCTACGGCCAATCCGGCCATGAAAAGCGCCATGCCCCACATTACTGCTGTTGCCACCGCAACCACTTGCCATATGATCCGCCACGGCCGCCGTGTCCGCTGGGGCATGTAGCGGATCGGGCCGGGTATGTCTCGTTTATGCATTGGGATCACCACCTTTCCAGCGGCCCGTCACCGGATGGCCCAGAAACCGCTCCAACTTATACCGGAAAATGTTGTACTCATTTTTCTCGCCGTTTCCAAGCGCTTCCTTGGGGATCACCTCACCCAGGTCCCACAGCTTACGTTTCATCCGCTCTCGGACCTTCTGGGCGGTGCAACCGATCTCCCGAGCGGCCTCCACGGCGTTAAAAATCTCTTTCACGGGTATCACCTCGCTTTCATATTGCGTTTTTTATCCCCCTGTCCTATACTGTACTTACAGGCGTTGCAGCGCCAAGTACAATTAGGGAAGGTTTTTTATGACGATTGACGAATATCAAAACAATGTACAGTTATTGCACAAAACCTTGGCCGATTTAAGTAGTCAACTTGAAAAATCGTATGCCCCCAAAATGAGTTTTTTTCAAAATGCCCTGTCGATCCTAATGGATTCAATGGAGCAAATCAAAGAACCATATACCAGGGCCGTCAATGAATCTAATGCTCTATACGAAAATGTAATAGCCCCATGTAGTAAAATTGGTATGGAGATATTCCAACAATTTGCAGCTAGCCTTTCATCTATTAATCAGTCCGATATTGCCCAGTCAATTATGGATATTGAAATATGCGATGATTTTGTTATAGTCCCTGAAACATTGATCCCTGACACATTTCAATATGAAGAGGTAAAACAGAAATCAGAAAAACCCCAGACTGAAAAATCTGCTGTAAAGCACCTGTCCTATGCCAATGCGCTTGCGCTCCTTGCAATCATCATTCCTCTTATATGTTGGCTGATCACCTGTAAAAGAGAAGATATCTCTTCGCGTCAAGAGCAATTACGTCATGCTGAAATTGTTGCTGTGCAAAATGAATCCAATCAACTTCTGGAAGAAGAAAACAAACTGCTTCAGGAACAAATAAAAATTGAAGAAAAACGTGTCGCATTTCTCTTGGCTATTTACCAGCAACTCCAAGAAGCTGATTCAGCTTCTCCAGATACTGAGTCGTGTTCTCAATATGCTCCCTTACGATCTGAGTTTGACGCTCTACTGAATCCCACAGAAGCTGATGATTCTGAAAACAACGTTGCTGCATCCAGCAACACTGTGCAGCCGTCAAAGCCTGAGTTACCATAATTATCAGAAGCCACATTTTCCATTCTGGAATATGTGGTTTTTTCTTATCCATACTCCTCCACCCCCCTTCCTTATATTTCATCCTCTCGATTGTCAATGTGCTGGGCTGTCCTAACCTGCCTTGCGGTCAGGCTGATCAGGGTTGTCATCTGCGGCTTTATCTGCCCTCTCCTTTGCTTTCAGCAGCATGACTCCAAACTGAAGCAAATCGATACTGGGTAAATCAAGGTCGCTGGATTTTATATCCTCGATCAAAGCTGTAATAGCTTGCTTTTTCTGATCTGTCATATTCTCACCTCGCTTTCATATGTTTCTATGCCACTATTATATGTGGCTTAGTTTCATTTGTCAAGTATATTTTGTGGCTTAATAACTTTTTGTTGACTATGCCACAATTTTGGTCTATAATATTATTATGAAAGGTGGTGAGCACATGAATGAAAGAATTAAGGTAATAAGAAGGACGTTGGAGCTTACGCAGCAAGAATTTGCAGATAAACTTGGGATTGCCAGAAATAACATAGCTGGATATGAGACAAGCAAAAGATCCCCCAGTGATGCAGTTATATCTCTAATCTGTACTAAATTTAATGTAAATGAGAATTGGCTTCGTACTGGAAATGGTGAAATATTTGTACAACGGTCAGAAGAGGAAGAGATCGCAAATTTAGTCTATGATCTTCTCGATCCAAAGGATGACGATTTTTACAATGCAGTTTTAGCACTTGTTCAAGCGTATAGCGATTTAAATGATAGTTCACAACAGGCTGTTAGAGAAATGATAAGAGGTACAATGAAATATTACAAAAAAAGAAAAGGAGACTAACGTCTCCCCTTCTCCTTTATGTACCGCTCGATGAATATCAGAATCTGGCTTAAAAATCTAATGTCAGTTTCATCAAAATCGCTAATATGTTTCGTGATTTTATTTTGTAACTCCTCAATACCCATGACACATACCTCCCTTTCCGGCCATACAGCCATACAGTGATCATGTTTTCTACATTAATTATAGCACATTTTCATAGTTGCAGGAATAATTTCCATAGTTTTCCAATTAGCAATTTGTGGAAATTATCTGAAAATATTTGAATTTGTGCTCAAAATAACATAAAGGGAAAGTAAATGTTATTTCGTGGGAAAAGCAAAAATCCAAACGTATGTTCTTTTTTATATTATAGAGCAAACATTCTGTTTTTGCAACAGGGGGATATAATTTTTTATGATTTTAGGAGACATGCAGTATGAGCATTAAAGGAACAAAAAAGGAATTGTTTATTGGGAAAACAGAAATTAATGTTATAAATTTCTGGGGGACAAAAAAGACTATTGAATACAAAGAAATTGAAAAAATCGATTACTGCTATGCAAGAAGTTTTGTTTCTGGTTTTATTGATTTTATTTCACATAGTGGCGAAAGAGAGAGATTTTGTTTTAAGGTCCGGTCAAATACTTCTGTAGAAAACGCTATCGTCTTTATCTCAAAAAGTGCTCCAGGAATACCTATATTACAAATAAAAAATGGAAAAAGCTCCAATGATAATAAAAAAAATGAAATAAATTTGAATTTCAGTGATCCTCTAGTGCTTGAGGCTGTAAAACTAATTATTATGAGGCAAAAAGCCTCCATTGGTATGATACAACGGTCATTGAATATAGGATTTGATAAAGCTGTTAAAATAATGGATGAAATTATAGAGACTGGAATCGTCGATAAACCATACGGAACGAAACCTTTCAAAGTGAACATAACGCAAAAAGAGTTTGAAAATTTGTATAAACAATATACATTATCGGACAATACAGATAGACAATTCGACAATATGAGCGGACATGACTTTGAATATTTTTGCGCTGATCTGCTATCAAGGAACGGTTTTATAAAAATCAAGGTAACTCAGGGAAGCGGTGACCATGGTGTTGACATATTAGCTGAAAAAGATGGGATATCATATGCGATTCAGTGTAAATGTTATTCTGGAAATGTTGGAAACTCGGCGGTTCAGGAAGCGCATACCGGAAAAAGCATATATAAAAAAGATATTGCTGTAGTTCTTACGAACCGATATTTTACTGATCAGGCAATTAACGAAGCTAATAT
>ERZ1106950.1879-NODE-1879-length-11722-cov-3.070112_pt1 | contig 11722 bp, 1 predicted proteins | sample MGYA00403675_ERZ1106950 | MGnify/ENA primary metagenome ERZ1106950 (study PRJEB35170, sample SAMEA104062410) | human gut metagenome | biome: human gut; feature: human-associated habitat; material: faeces | place: Denmark | collected 2012-06-13 ... | reverse complement strand
CACTTTCTTCTGCAATTCTGTTACCCGCATCAAGGCTATCCTTATAATACTCTACGGTATAGCCATAGCTGTTCTTCTCGTACAGCACACGGATTACATTTCCTTCCACTCCGATCGTCAGCGGCAGGTTATCTGCACTTCCCACTCCATAGCCAGTAGGCTGGTGCTGGTTCAGCCAGTTCTCTCCGAGATCCACTGCTACCAGATCATCTGTCAGGCTGCTTCCGTATTCCTTGGCCACGCCACTTTCTTCTGCAATTCTGTTACCCGCATCAAGGCTATCCTTATAATACTCTACTTTATAGCTAAAATTGTCCTTTACATAGTACAATCTAATAACAGTTCCGCTACTTACAAGCTCTCCACTTGCTGGAATATTCGTAGGATCAGTACCTTCAAGCCTATATCCACTATACTTATCATCTCTTGCATCGATCGCCTCCTGAATTGCGATCTCCGCTGCTTCTCCTGCCCAAATTTGCATAGAACGGGTATAGCTATCTGTTAATACTATGGTATTGTCCTTATAATACTCAACCCGGTATTGAACTGTCTGCTTGTCACTAAAGTCTTTTACATAGTACAGATTCAACGTCAGCGGGTAGCCCTGGCTTCCATCCGGTACAATTTCGCCCTCTGTCACACCATCAACAATGCCCTCTGCATACTGATATCCGGCCGGTACTTTTGCAAGCTTATTTTCTGCATCCTTCGCAATAGAATTCGTAATACCAAACTTCGTCACCGGCCCATTATACAGCTCAAAATCTTCTTCCTTTAACTGGCTAATATCGGTTATCTGTGAATTTGCTTTCTGCACATAATAATTCACAAGATACCTAGTGTCGCTATTAGCTTTCCAGACAGCGTAAATCGTCTTATTACCGTTGGGCATTTTCAAAGTTCTGGCCGCTGTACTGGAATATTTTACATTACCTGCCGCTGCCTCCTGCTTCGTATCAGCCCATCCCAAAAATGTGTAACCGCTTCTGACCGGAATATCGTTGAGATTTATCCTAACAGTATCACCAGCAGTATGCTGCGTACTGTTTGGCGGGCTCGAACCTCCATTGGGATCATAAATCAGCCAATGCTTTTCCTTATCCTTAATAACGCCATCAACATGCCATTGGTCCTGTTCTTTTATTACATACCAAACGACTTCCTGAGTATTCGGATCAAAACCGCCATGTCCCTTCATTGCGTTCTTAATTGCCTCTACTGTAGGCTGGGTCTTGATATTCGCCGCTACCCATTCCGTATTATTGTTAATCTCTCTCTTTTGCCGTAATGTTCCAACCATACTTTTGGTATCACGAGCAGTGTACCCTGCGTAATCGTATCCTTGGGGTTCAAACGGCATCTCACCGTCCAACCTGATATAAAATTCCGCCGGCACCTTATTGTCAACATTCGTGTTTAACCAAACTGCATAGAGCGTTATATCCCTATCAATTATCTGTCCGGTCTTCTCACCCGGATACTCTACATTCGGTACATAGGTCTGCTGCAATAACCCCGTCTTATTATGGTGCCCCTCCTTTGTGCCATGCCATCCGACAAACATCCATCCTCTGCTGTTCGTAAAACCGGAAGGCTTATCTGGAGTTGTAATGCGTTTCGATTCCGGAACATTGACCTTAAAAGACTCGCCCCTTCCATAAAGGCTACTGTTGGCCTCAAATGTCACTTGATATGACCATATTGCATACAGCACAGTATCTTTTGTTACCGCGTATTCCGCTCCCGGTTTCAACAAAGTATTTCTTCCATCAATGCTCACAGACCACCCCAGGAAGTCACGTCCCTCCTTATTGGAGAGGCCAGTTTCATCCAGTTTCGGCAACGTCACTTTGCCATTAGAAGATGTCAACTGGTGGTCCGTACCCATACCGCCCATACTGCCCGCTTTAAATGTCACCTTTGAATCTGCAATTTTATACCAAAAATGCAGTTGTTCTGAAGCACTATTATTATTAAAATTGGCTTCACTATCATCTGTAAATCTTGCTTGGAACTGGTAAGCTCCAAATCTGCTTCGATCAAACCGAACAGCCGCTACATTTTTATTACTATACTCGTTGCCCACTGTTGCCTTTTCGAATACATAACCTTCAAGGTCAATTATAGTAGTGAGATAATCAATCTCATACCACTGATCATAGCTTAAATTGCCACTAGAACCGCCGTATCCAATTCCGACAACTCTGCCATTTTCATATTTAGCAAGCTGTATCTTTAACTCACCGGTTCCCAACATTTTGTTAAACACGATTGTATACGTCGAGAAATGCTCCGCCTCAAACGCCACTGAATCAACGCTCTCATCCCCGGCAACTTCCACCGGTTCCGCAACCGCTTCAACCGCGACTACATCCTCGGCAGTTACATCGGCCTGAACCTCGCCTTCCTTGGTGGTCTCTACGTACATGATCTCTACGCTATCTGCTTCTTTACTGTTTTCCTCAACCGGTGCTCCGGTGAACGTTACCAGAACAGAGCCGCTCCAAATCTGGTCATCCAGCTTATGGCCGTCTTTATCCAGAAGATCTATATTATAGGAAAGCACTTTTACAACTTCCTTAGCTTCCCCAGCCGCTTCAGCCTCAGCCTCCACATTCGCCTTAACAACATCTTCAATTCCCGTCACAACACTGGCTTCAGCCTTCACGCCTGCCGGAAGAACGCCTTCCTCCGCGTACAAATGAATAATCGTTCCGTCGCTCATGGGAAGGGTTGCGGAGAATTCGGGATGCTCGCCGCTCTCCGTCATCGTCACCACAACCTCCTGCTCCTCATACACCTCAGGAACAGTATACCACGCAGTCTGCGACCCATCATCATTGTCCGTCACAGAATCCGCTTCCAGCGTTTCGCCGTTAACGGACACCGCCTCGATGGCGTAGCCAATCTGGTTCTTGACGCCGAAGACTAAGGTTCCGCCTTCTTCCACGCCTCTGGGACCGTCCACGATGCGGGCGCTGGCCTTGGGCGCGATATCATATGTAACTTTGTATCCTTCAAAATCATCCAGCGCTTTCAGCTGATTTAATGTCACGGAGTATGCCTTGGCCGTGCTGCAGTATCCCATTCCAACCAGATCAGAGGTGGTGGCAGCCGACACATTGTCTTCCGGCTTCTGCTCTTCCGGTTTCTGCTCCGTTCCCTCAGACGGGGTCGCTGGCGGGATAATCGTTACCACGGATTCCTGGGGCAGCTCTTCTTCCGGCGCCTGAGGCTGATTCGCGTCGGGCGTTCCGGCCGGCTGACCGTTGTTCTGATCCTCCCCTGCTGCCGGGGTATCCGGTGTGGGAGCAGGAGTCTCGTCTGTGGGCTCCTGAGGAGCGGTCACGTCGCCGGTCCCATTCTCGTCCGGAGTGGTCGCCGCGTCGCCGGTCCCATTCTCGTCCGGGGCGGTTGCCGCGTCGCCGGTTCCGTTTTCATCCGGAGTGTTCACTGCGCCGTCCGCTGTATTTCCATCCGGGGTTGTTACCGTATCGCCGGCTGCCGGTGCGTCCGCCGCAGGCTCATCTGCCTTGGGCTCTTCCGCTTTCGGCTCTTCCACGGCTGCATCCTCATTGGGAGCTTCCGCCTGATCTGCGCTGTCCGGAACGTCTGCAACCTGCTCCTTCTGGCTGTCGTCCGCCGGAGCCGCTTCGCCGTTCTCGTTGTCCGCTACAACCGGTGCGTAGTGGCGGATCACGGAAGCGATGGGTTCGGCGTTGTCCTCGGGTTCGGCTGCCTCTTCCGGTTCTGCGGTATCGCCTTCCGGCTCAGCCGCTTCCTCAGGTTCGTCCGCCGCGTTCGGTTCGGCGGTATCGCCCTCCGGCTCGGCTGCCTGATCCGCTGCATCCGCCTCGGGAGCGTTCTCCCCCTGATTACCGGCGTCCGGCGTCTGGGCCTCGCCATCAGGTGCTGCGACGTCTTCCTGCGGCGCCTGGGCATTGTTCTCACCGTCGGTTACATTCTGATCCGGTGCGGCAGCGTTTTCTTTATCAATCTCATCCTGTGCCGCGTCGCCGGCTCCCTGGTCTTCCGCAGGAGTCGTATTTTCATTGGTCTGATTGGATTGATCGGTATTTGTGTTTTCTTTATCTGCGGTGGAAGAAGTCGCTTCGTTTATATCCTGCTTCGGCTGATCCGGGATGATGTTTACTTCCTCATCCCCGAATGCGGACTCGTAGCTGCGGATCGTAACGCTCTTGGTCTTCTTCACTTTCTCTTCGCCGTCAACGGTACGGGTAATGTTGGTAGAGCAGCGAATCGTTCCGTCCCCGTTGTTGATATACAGGAACAGGATCTCCTCGTCGCCGGTCACCATATACATGTCGTCGGCGTCTTTGGGAAGGCGGACAAAGATTCTCAGCTCTGAATCAATCCCCCCCCCCGTCAATTTCAGGGTACGCTTCGTATAGCTTTCCCTCTCCAAAAAAGAGTTTCTCAAACTGTTCCACCTTACCGTTGGTAAAGTCGAGATCCTCCCTTGTCACCTCATTGCCGCTGGCGATGGCCTCTTCGACCGCACGCACCAACTCAGAACCGGTCAGTTCAAATACCACCGATTCGCTGGTGCCGGCAAATGCCACGCTGAGATCTGAGCCGACATTAGTCAGAATCATCGCTGCCGCCAGCAGGAAGGCCAACAATCTCTTTTGAGCGCTATAGACATTTCTGGCAAACGCTCTGCGCCTTGTTCGTCTTTCCATACTTTTGTTCTCCTCTCTTACTTTTACCGCACAAAATTCCAATCATCCAATGTACTGGTTCTACTATACCAGATAATGGTTACAAACCGGTTACATTTAAAAAGAAAACAAAATAAAACTTACAATTTATTTATTTTTTTCTGAAAGTTCTACATAATCCAGCCGGGCGCGCCATACGAAAAGTCCCGGCTATACGGCCGGGACTGACTTTCGTCTTCCATTCAATTATTTCGATGATTCATTTGCTCAGGAATTTTCTTCTTCTTTTCTCCGCTTGCCAACCGCAGCGAATGCAAGGAGAATTCCCGATACCATCATAGCAAGCGTACCCTTCACGGCTCCCTGTCCGGTCTTGGGCAGCGCCGCAAGCGGCACTTCGCCGTCGTCAATCATTGTCAGGTCCGCCGTTGTATCCGGCAGAATCGCCAACGGTACGTCATCCGGGGTAATGGTCGTCAGCGCTCCGGGACCACCGGTCTCGTTTTTGGCGCTATGGGATCCGCCTCCGGTTCCTCCGCCGTTACCTCCTCCGCCATGACTGCCTCCGCCTATATTGCTAAAGTTCGCCGCAAAGGTAACATCCTCAACAAAGGTATCCTTCATGAGATCTTCCGTGCTGCCATAACGCTTGTCGGCATTTCCTCTGATGCTCCAATGGCTGAATGTATAACGGCTGTTAGCGGTAACGGTAACGGCTGCTTTTGGAGCTGCCGGTTTCACCGGACCCATTTTGATGATCTCTCCGGTTTCCGCATTGCGCTCAAAATCCTGAATCGTGTGGACCTCCACAGTTGTTCCGCTCACGCTTCCATTGGCGTTGGACTCATACCGGATGGTAATCTGGAACTTATCCGGCACACCGTCCGGCGTACCGGGCTTATCTGTTCCGGTTGCATCCAGCGTGTAATAAACCTTCAGAACATTATCGGCGCTTACGCCGCCCACTGTCTTTGGTCCCTCGGTTCTCTCAAATACATAGCTGCCGCCCCCAAAGGTTTTCTCGGTCGTCGTATAGGGAATGGCGGTTCCCAGCTTAACATTATCCTGACTTACGGTTTCGCCAAGCTTGCCGTCGAAATAATACTCAACCTTGTAACTGAGATCTCCACGCTCGGCAAAATGTGCGGTATAGGTGTCCGCCTGGAACACATCATCCTTTATATTCTTTACTGGCGTATAGTGCCTGTTCTGCTCGCCGCTGGCTACCGTATCGCCATTGGAGTTGGTCCAATGGGTAAACACATAACCGTCGGCAGGTTTCGCTTCAGAACCTTTGGGAGCGCCTGTAACCGGGGACACGGATTCTGTGTCAAGCGTCACAGTTCCTTTGGCTGTATCTTCTGAAATATAGTTGATCGTAACGCCTTCATTTTCCTCAGCTCCGGCAATAAAGATCATGCTTGTGGTGTAACCGGCATTTTGCAGCGCTTCATCTGATTCGAATGCTTCGCCTTTTTCGTCCGTCCACCCGGCAAAATGATATCCGCCAAGCTCATTCTTTGTGACCGCAACTCTCGGATAGAGTTTTTGCGTGGTATCGTACTCATCTCCCTTTTTCGGGAAAGTCTGCCATTCCACCAGAGTTCCGCTCAAGACCAGTTTTGCGGTATCTTCGGATTTGTATTCAAAACGTACCTGATACTTATCCGGTATATCATCCGGCCCGCCGTTTCCTTCATCGTCCAGCGTGTACACTACGTCCACCGTCACATTGGACGTCACGGTTCCGCTCACTTCTCCAGTCACGCTCTCCTTGATATAGTGGTGCCCCCCAACGTCCAGAGTGTCAGAAATCTGGTCGCCGACATTATAAGAGCTGCCATAGGTTGTGTTCAGCGTATACGCTTCCCGAAGCTCCACTCCCTTGTCGTCATGGTAGGTAACGGTTACGGTCCGCTCCTGAGCCGTGTAGGTTACCACAAATTCAGTCGCAGCCTTAATCGGATAGCTGACGGTCGGTTTTTCCGGACTCCAGCTTCCGCCTTCATACCCTTCACCCGCATGCGTGTCTGGAATCTGATCTGCTTTCAGATATCCGGTTCCGCTCTCCGATTCCTTACCTCTCTCATCATACAGCGTCACGTATTTGGGACCGTTAAAACTCACGGTTCCGTTCACCGCCTTGTAGGTCACTTCGGCCTGGTACTTATCCGCTGTTCCATCCGGGCCATGATCGCCCTTGTCATCCAGCGTGTACACCACGTCCACCGTCACATTGGACGTCACGGTTCCGCTCACTTCCCCGGTCACGCTCTCCTTGATGTAGTGATGTCCATCGATATCCAAAAACTCATAAATCTGGCCGCTCACGTCATAGGAGCTGTTATAGCTGGTATTCAATGTAACCGCGTCCTGAAGCGCCTTACCGTTATCGTCGCTGTAGGTTACGGTAACGGTTCTCTCCTGAGGAGTGTACGTCACGACAAATTCCGTTGCGCTCTCAATTTCGTAACTGACAGCGGGCTTTGCCGGGCTCCAGCTTCCGCTTCCATACCCTTCATTCGCCTGCGTGGTCGGGATCTGTTCGCTTCTCAGATGTCCGGTTCCGCTCTCCGATTCATTGCCGCTCTCATCATACAGCGTCACGTACTTGGGACCGTTAAAACTCACGGTTCCGTTCACCGCCCCGTAAGTCACCTCGACCTGGTACTTATCCGCTGTTCCGTCCGGGCCATGATCACCCTTGTCGTCCAGAGCGTACACTACATCCACCGTCACATTGGACGTCACGGTTCCGCTCACTTCCCCGGTCACGCTCTCCTTGACGTAGTGATGATCGTCAATATTCAAAGTGTCAAAAATCTGGTCGCCTACATCATAAGAACTGCCATAGGAGCTGTCCTCCGTATACGCTTTCTGAAGCTCCGCTCCCTTATCGTCATGGTAGGTCACGGTTACCGTTCTGGCCTGCGGTCCATAGAAGAGCCGGATTGTCCTAGCATTTTCCCGCACCACCAGGGACTCGCCTACTTTAGGATAGCCGTATCTGAATTCATAGCCCTTGAATGTATCCGTATTCAAAACGCGGTTCACCATCTCGTCGGTCACCGGAATGGTATCCCCTGTAAAATGATACCCGGAAACCATCTGAATGGAGGCGGGATATTGGGGTTCCGCTCCGTCGGCGCTCAACTTATAATAATTGATGCCCACAACAATCGGCGACTCAAAATACACATGGTATCTGAGTTCATAACCCGACTTGGTCTTGATATCTTCAAAATTAATAGTTTGCTCCGTCTCGCTGGTATCATAAAGCTTAACCCACGGCGCAGCGTTATTCCCAGACTCCACTTCCCATATTTCAATGTGCCCGGCATATTTCAAATCCAGTTTGCCGTCAATAATCCGCTCCGGCGGAATCTCCGCGCGGTAAATGTCCAGAATATCCTGGGCATAGCCGCCGATCTGGGCAAACGTATAGGGAAGGTCGGAACCGCCCGGCAGCGCCTTGCTTAAATTGATATTTCCCACCCACTCCCTGTCGCCGGAAATACCATTGTCAGGATAAATGCTTTCCTTACCGTCAAATCCGTCTCTTAAGTTTGTGCCGCTGAACCATACGCTGATTGTGGAATCATTTACCGTCACAAATTTGGCAATAAATGTCAAATCCGTTTCAACCGGCAGGTCCGCGTAATGGCTCAAAATGGCCTCTGCATCGCTGTACTCCCGGGTCTGGCCATTAACAACGATCTCCCATCCGGTAAAGCGGTAGGTGTCGTTAGGTACAGGCACCGGTATATCCGCTGTGGAGGCGATCACTTTGCCGAACTCGGAACCGCTGATAATCGGGAACGCAAATGTGCCCGCGGTTTCTCCGGAAAGCGACAGCATCCCGTTGGTATCCGCTACAAACTCAATCGTGCGGACGTCCTTTCTGTTGCCGACAAAAACCGGATAAAAGTCCATATCCTGGGTGATGTCAAACGTATCTCCGGGATAGTACAGGTTGTTCCTGCCAGAGTTTACATTGGACTTTTCCGTGGTCCAGCAGATGAAATCCGTGGTGTAATTTCCGCCATGCGCGTTATTGCCCACAAGATTTGTGTTGTCCATCACCGTCACGGTGGAACCGGCCATATACGGACTGTTCTCATCCACCGGCGCTACCGGTTTGTTGGAATTGGAAGCTCCGTCCGTATGGTAAGTCACCTTGTACGTTACTTCAACTGTATGGCGGACAAAGACCACGTTTGTGGTGATGCGCTCCTGGCCCGGGATAACCGGGGATTCGGAACCTTTGTACGTCCAATGCTGGTTTGACGTGGTGGACGGGACATGCTTGGGAGTCAAATTTTTCTCCACCACTTCATATCCCAGGACATCGCCATTCTCATCTTCGTATGTGACCAAAAACGTATCTTTCTGATCATCCGGCTCTTCCGGCAGCTCATGGAAAATATCACACCGCACATAAACCAGCGCGTTTAAATCATAATTCTTGCCGTTGCCCATATCTTTTACGATCACATAATGCATATTGCGGGGCTGATCCTGATCCGAACCCGAACCTACAATCTTATTGATACAATCATAGTTCGGATAATGGTCGTACTTGGTAAAGCCCAAATCATCCTGGTAGAACTCAACCGTCAGATACTCCGGCCTTTCGCTGGTAACCCGCTCATACCACAGATAAATTTTCACCTCGCGGTTCCCGGTTACCTGCAGCATGTGCTGCTCGCCGCTGACGTCAAAGTAAGAGAGCTTGCTGCCGTCTCGGAACAGGCTGACGATTTTATCGCCGCTTTCAAAATTGTCCGTTGCTGTGGCTTTAACAAACCGGTACTTATCGCCGTTTACATCTGTAGTGGTATCCTTGACATTGTTCTTCAAAAGTGTTTTGACGTCCACCCGTTCCCGGTTTCCCAACTTGTCAAGAAACGCGTCCGAACCGAGGTCGATGACATCAGCTGTTTTTGTGTCCTTCAGCTCTGCTTTTATGGTGTAGCTGACGGACGACTGCGTAAACGTAATGGTAAAGATCGAGAAGTGGTCCGTCGCAAACTCCACCTGGCGGATGCCGTTCTGATCCGCCACATCGATGGCTGCTCTTCCCTCGCTGTCGACAATCACTTCCTGAGCCGTCACGGCATCCAGCTTCGGAACCTCAACTACGGTCTTGGCCTCGCTATTTTCAGCAATCTCTTCCGCGCCCTCATTCTGCGCCTTCTCCGCTTCCATCACTACTTCGGCGGACAACGCCTCAACCGTCTCCGTTTCCCTGGTCTTCATATGAAGAATCTCGACCGCATCCGCCTCAGCGCTGTTCTGCCGGATCTTCTCGCCGGAAATCGTCACGCTGACCAGGCTGTTTTCGGAATTTGCCCAGCTGTTGTCTAATTTGACGCCGTTAAACGTCAGATTGATATCGTACGCCAGAACCGCGTTCACTGTGGTGGTCTCACCAGACTGGGCCTCGACTTTTTCCTTAACAGCTTCCGCTACTATTTCCGTTACTTCCTGTACCTCAAGCTCTGTGCCCTCGGGAAGCACGCCGTCGGGCGCCGTCACATGGATGGACACGCCGTCGATTACCACGGTCTTGTCAAAATCCGGGTGAGGCATGGTTTCCACCATGGTCACCGCTACTTCCTGCTCTTCATTTACTTCCGCAACCGTATACCAGGCTGTCTGGGTACCGTCGTCATTGTCCGTCACGGAGTCGGCTTCCAGCGCCTCGCCGTTGGCGGTCACAGCACCGATCGCATACCCGATCTGGTTCTTGACGCCGAATACCAGGGTCCCGCCCTCTTCAACGCCTCTGGGGCCGTCGGCAATCCTGGCGCTGGCCTTAGGCGCGATATCGTATGTTACCTTATATCCTTCGAAATCTTCCAGCGCTTTCAGCTGGTTCAACGTGGCGGAATACACCTTCGCCGTGCTGCAGTATCCCATTCCCACCAGATCGGAGGTTCCGGCCGCCGCAACATTATCCTCAGGCTTCTGCTCTTCCGGCTTAACCTGCGTTCCCTCGGACGGGGTCGCCGAAGGAATAATCGTCACAACCGACTCCTTGGGAAGCTCTTCCTCAGGCTGAGCGGTTTGGCCTTCACCGTTCACACCGGCATCCGGTGCGGGCGCAGGGTTCTCGTCGGCCGGTTCCTGCGGTGCGTTTTCTTCCGGTGCGGGATTCCCGTCGGGAACCGTCGCTTCCGAATCCGCTGCGGGACCCTGGCCTGCGGGTGTATCCACCGCGGGAGTGTCAACTGCCGGGGTATCTACTACCGGGGTGTCCACTGCGGGGGCATCCGTTGCTTGGGCATCCGCCGCGGGGGCATCCACTACAGGGACATCCGCCGCGGGGGCATCCCCATTCGGCTCTGCCGCCTCAGGCGCTTTCTCGTTTTCTTCCTGAGCTGCCGGTCCCTCTGCGGGCGTTTCCACCTCGCCGCTGTTGTCCGGCGCTTCCGCCGCCTGTTCTTTCTGGCTGTCATCTGCGGGCGCCGCCTCGCCGCCTTCGTTTTCCGCTACGATGGGAACGTAGTGACGTGTCACGGTTGCCACCGGCTCGCCTGCTTCTTCGCTCTGCTCCGGCTCAGTTGCTTCTTCCGGTTCAGCCGCTTCTTCCGGCTCGGAAGCTTCCTCCTGAGAGTCGGACGCTACCGTTTCGTTATCCGGACCGACCGCACTGTCCTCCTGCGGAACCTGTGCATCGTCCGCCGGTGCATCGGCGGTTTCCTGCGTTTCCTCCCCGCCGGTCTGCGGAGCCTGGACCTCATCCTGACCGTCGCTTACATTCTGGTCCGGCCCGGCGCTGTTATCATTTGCAGGATCATGTTGTCCTGCGCTGCCGGTTTCCTGATTCTCTTCGGGAACCGTATTGTTTTCTGTCTGATTCGATTCATTGGAATTTGTGATTTCTTTATCTGCAGTGGAAGAAGTCGCCTCGTTTACATCCTGCTTTGGCTGATCCGGGATTACATTAACTTCCTCATCGCCGAATGCAGATTCATAGCTGCGGATCGTAACGCTCTTTGTCTTCTTCACCTTCTCCTCGCCGTCTACCATAC
>ERZ1106950.1860-NODE-1860-length-11822-cov-2.480156_pt1 | contig 11822 bp, 14 predicted proteins | sample MGYA00403675_ERZ1106950 | MGnify/ENA primary metagenome ERZ1106950 (study PRJEB35170, sample SAMEA104062410) | human gut metagenome | biome: human gut; feature: human-associated habitat; material: faeces | place: Denmark | collected 2012-06-13 ... | reverse complement strand
TACGAACGGGACTTTTACGAACTGGTTTTATACCTTGAGGATCACCGGTCTGAATACGTGAAATTCATCATGACCGGGGAAGGCTAACTACACAATTTAGGCCTCGAATGTTCCCACAGGATTGTCACATATATTTCGATAAATAGCTTGCTATTACAGGCGTTCAGAGTGATATATGTACATACCAAAAGGGAAAACAACCACAAGGAGGAACCACCATGAAGTACACAATTGAAGCCATAGAAAACGCGAAGCCCGGAATGCGCTGGGAAGAGATCGGATGCCATTGGACGCTGGGACAGGCCTACCTTTACAGCAAGGAAGCCGGAAACGACCTGCCGAACTTCGCCGAAGTCATCTGGGATTACGACATCGAAGCGATCCTTGCAGATTGCCGGAAGCTCGGAGTGAAGGAATTCACAATCAGCTCCACATTCTCAAGCCTTATCGAGACCATTGCAAAGTTTGAGGAGCTCGGCTGCACACTGGACGGAATTGTAAAGGTCAAGGAGCGCTACACCCACTTCGGAAGCGACGAGCATGCCCTCATCCCGGCCTTCAAGATGACGGTAAAGGAGGCGTAAGGAAATGTGGAGCGAAGGAGTTATCGGCATCCCGGATGCCAAGGACAAGGCAAAATACACCAAGTGTCACTACTGGGTAAAGCACTACGATGAGCCAAGCGAGACCTACGGCATAAACGGCGGCAGGATCAGCAAGCTCATGATCAAGATTGACGGTGAGACCGTTTGCAACTACGACAGAGGCTGGGACATTCATCCCACCTGCAAAGAAGCAGAGATGGCGCTTTGCATCCTGCTTGAGAACCACAACTAAGCATTAAACCCTGAATACGAATATTCCGGGAGACTGAGCCAGAAGGCTCTTTCTCTCGTACTGATACCGGATCGCTTTGGCGGTCTTTTATTTTGCCCTGAAAGGAGGCGGCCACCGTGCCAATGCGAAAACTGAAAAACTATAAGCCGACCCGCTTCATGGCAGAGACTTCCCACTACAGCAAGCAGATGGCAGACTTCGCCGTAATGTTCATCGAGCAGCTCACCCACACCAAAGGCACGTGGGCAGGAAAGCCCTTCGAGCTGATTGACTGGCAGGAACGGATCATCCGCGACCTGTTTGGTGTCCTGAAGCCGAATGGTTACCGTCAGTTCAATACGGCCTACATCGAAATTCCAAAGAAGATGGGAAAGTCAGAGCTGGCCGCTGCGGTCGCCCTGCTCCTTTGCTGCGGTGACGGTGAGGAACGCGCCGAAGTCTATGGCTGCGCTGCCGATAGACAGCAGGCCACCATCGTTTTTGATGTTGCTGCGGATATGGTGAGAATGTGCCCGGCGCTGAACCGACGCGTGAAGATACTTGCCTCCCAGAAGCGGATCATCTATGAGCCGACCAACAGCTTCTATCAGGTGCTCTCCGCTGAAGCCTACTCTAAGCACGGCTTTAACATCCACGGCGTGGTCTTTGACGAGCTGCACACCCAACCGAACCGGAAGCTCTTTGATGTAATGACCAAGGGCTCCGGCGATGCCAGAATGCAGCCGCTATATTTCCTGATTACCACTGCCGGAAACGATACAAACACAATCTGCTATGAAGTCCACCAGAAAGCGCAGGACATCCTTGATGGCAGGAAGGTCGATCCAACCTTCTATCCTGTTATCTATGGCGCGGAGTCTGACGAGGACTGGACTGATCCAGAGGTTTGGAAAAAGGCGAATCCGTCTCTGGGTATCACGGTCGGCATCGATAAGGTGGAAGCCGCCTGCGAGTCGGCAAAGCAAAATCCCGGCGAGGAGAACTCCTTTAGACAACTGCGCCTCAATCAATGGGTAAAGCAAGCCGTCCGCTGGATGCCAATGGATAAATGGGATGCATGCGCTTATCCCGTGAATGAAGACGACCTCGAAGGCCGCGTCTGCTACGGCGGTCTTGACCTGTCCTCCACTGCGGATATCACGTCCTTCGTGCTGGTATTCCCGCCAAGGGATGAGGATGACAAGTATGTGATCCTCCCGTACTTCTGGGTACCGGAGGATACCCTCGACCTCCGTGTCCGGCGCGACCACGTGCCCTACGACACTTGGGAGAAGGAAGGCATGCTGCAGACCACGGAAGGCAATGTCATCCATTACGGCTATATCGAGAAATTCATCGAGCGCCTCGGTGAGCGCTTTAATATCCGAGAGATTGCTTTCGACCGCTGGGGAGCCGTCCAGATGGTGCAAAACTTGGAGAACATGGGCTTTACTGTCGTGCCCTTCGGACAGGGCTTTAAGGATATGAGTCCGCCCACAAAGGAACTCATGAAGCTGACGCTTGAGAAAAAGCTCGCCCACGGAGGCCATCCGGTGCTCCGCTGGAATATGGATAACATCTTCATCCGTACTGACCCAGCCGGAAACATCAAGGCTGACAAAGAAAAATCTACAGAGAAGATCGACGGAGCCATCGCCACCATCATGGCGCTTGACCGTGCGATCCGCTGCGGCAACGACAACGGCGCTTCTGTCTATGATGGCAGAGGCATTTTATTCATCTGAAAGGCAGGTGATCAATATGAGCATATTTTCAGGACTGTTTCGTTCAAGAGACAAGCCTACCAATTCGACGACCGGAAGCTCCTACCGCTTCTTCTTCGGCGGCACGACCTCCGGCAAAGCTGTGACAGAGCGCTCCGCCATGCAGATGACGGCGGTTTACTCCTGCGTGAGGATTCTGTCCGAGGCTATTGCAGGCCTGCCGATTCATCTCTACCGATACGGCGAAGGCGGCAGCAAAGAAAAAGCGACAAATCATCCGCTCTACTTCCTGCTCCACGATGAGCCGAATCCGGAAATGACATCCTTTGTATTCCGGGAGACACTGATGACGCACCTTTTGCTGTGGGGAAACGCCTACGCGCAGATCATTCGAAACGGCAAAGGTGAAGTGGTCGCGCTCTATCCCTTGATGCCAAATCGCATGACGGTCAACCGCGATGAAAACGGAGAGCTTTATTACGAATATCAGACGTCACAGGATGAAGCGCACACGATGAATGGCAGCCGTGTAAGGCTCCAGCCATCCGACGTGCTGCACGTTCCCGGTCTCGGCTTTGACGGCCTTGTAGGCTACAGCCCGATTGCAATGGCAAAGAACGCCATCGGCATGGCAATTGCCTGCGAGGAATACGGCGCTAAGTTTTTTGCTAACGGCGCGACTCCCGGCGGCATCTTGGAGCATCCCGGCGTGGTAAAAGACCCGGAGCGAGTGAGAGAAAGCTGGAACTCTGCCTTCGGCGGCAGCTCTAATGCAAACAAGGTGGCTGTGCTGGAGGAAGGCATGAAATATACGCCTATCTCCATCTCACCGGAACAGGCGCAGTTTTTGGAGACGCGGAAGTTCCAGATCAACGAGATCGCTCGTATCTTTCGCATCCCGCCTCACATGATCGGCGACCTTGAGAAATCGAGCTTCTCAAACATCGAACAGCAATCTCTGGAGTTCGTGAAATACACGCTCGACCCGTGGGTATGCCGCTGGGAACAGTCCATGCAAAGAGCCCTGCTCTCACCGGATGAGAAGAAGGAATACTTCTTCAAATTCAATGTTGACGGGTTACTCAGAGGCGACTACCAGAGCCGCATGAACGGTTATGCGGTCGGACGCCAAAACGGCTGGATGTCCGCTAACGATATCAGGGAGCTTGAAAACCTCGACCGTATTCCGGAGGAGGAAGGCGGCGACCTGTACCTGATCAACGGCAATATGACCAAGCTCAAGGACGCAGGAATTTTTGCGGCCTCGGCACAGACGCAGGAGGAAGCTGATGAAACGAAGGAAACACAAACCGAGCCGGAACCCGAAAGCGGGAGCACCCGGTTCAGAAAGAAGGAGGCACTATGACCAGAAAGTTTTGGAACTGGGTGCGAAACGAGGAGCCGGACAGCTTTGGCTCCGACCGAACGCTCTACCTCGACGGGGAAATTTCCGATGAGACATGGTTCGGCGACGAAGTAACACCCAAGCTATTTAATGAAGAACTACATGCAGGCGATGGAAACATCACCCTCTGGATCAACTCTCCGGGCGGTGATGTTTTTGCTGCTGCACAGATCTACAACATGCTGATGGATTACCCGCACGACGTTACGGTCAAGATCGACGCCCTTGCTGCTTCGGCGGCATCGGTCATCGCTATGGCCGGTACAAAGGTCTGCATGAGTCCCGTGGCCATGATGATGGTACACAACCCTGCGACCATCGCCATCGGTGATACCGAAGAGATGCAGAAAGCCATCGACATGTTAAACGAAGTCAAGGAATCCATTATGAACGCTTACGAAATCAAGTCCGGGCTCTCCCGTCACAAGATTTCACAGCTCATGGATGCCGAGACATGGATGAACGCCAAAGAAGCCGTAAAGCTCGGCTTTGCTGACGAGATTCTGTTCAGGGATGGAGAAAAATCTGTCCCAGAGGATACGGCTGACGCGGAGATGCTTTTCTCTCGCAAGGCTGTTACTGATTCGCTGCTTTCCCGACTGATTCCTAAGAAGAAGCCGGAAGCAAATAAACACATGGTACCAGTAACCGATCTTGAGAAGCGCCTTTCGCTTCTCGCACATTAAAGGAGGATTTTTACTATGACTCAGATTATGGAACTCATGGAAAAGAGAGCGAAGGCATGGGAGGCCGCTAAAGCGTTTCTTAATAGCCACTCTCAGAATGGCGGCATGGTTTCTGCAGAGGATGCCGCAACCTACGACAAGATGGAAAAGGAAGTCACCGACCTCACCAAGGATATCGAGCGCCTGCAGCGTCAGGAGCAGATCGACAAGATGATGAGTGCTCCAACTTCTACTCCGCTCACCGGAAAGCCCGGTGTAAAAGATGAACCGGATGATAAACCCGGCAGAGCTTCCGCAGCCTACAAGAAGGCCTTCTGGGACAACATTCGTCATCCCGGCAATCCCGCAATCCGAGACGTGCTTGAGGAAGGAACCGATGCAAACGGCGGATACCTTGTTCCGATTGAATTCGAGCACACCCTTGTTCAGGCGCTCAATGAAAATAACATCATGCGTACCATCGGCTGCAAGGTCATTACCACGCAAAACGAGCGCAAGATCCCCGTGGCAAATGGCCACACGCAGGCGGCATGGACTGCCGAGAACGGTGCCTACACCGAGAGCAATCCGACCTTCGCTCAGACCAGCATTGACGCTTTCAAGCTGACTGACCTCATCAAGGTGTCCGACGAGCTTCTTTCTGACAGTTTCTTTGATATCGAGGGCTACATCTCCGAGGAATTCGGTCATGCCTTCGGTGAAGCTGAAGAGGATGCCTTCATCAACGGTGCTGTGCAGACCGGACAGACAGCTATCGACAGACCTACTGGCCTGTTCATCCCTTCTGCCGCTGGTGGTGCTCCTTCCGGCGTAACTGCAGCTTCCGCTACGGCAATTACCGCCGATGAGCTGATCAGCCTTGTGTACTCTCTCAAGGCTCCGTATCGCAGCAAGGCGAAGTTCCTCATGAACGATGCCACTGTCGCAGCTATCAGAAAGCTCAAGGATCTGAACGGCGTCTATGTATGGCAGCCTGCACTTACTGCCGGAGAACCCGACAGACTGCTTGGCTATCCGCTCTACACCTCCCCGAAGGTACCTACAATGGCCGCAGGAGCAAGAGCCATTGCATTCGGCGACTTCTCCTGCTACTGGATCGCTGATAGAGCCGGTCGTACGATCAAGCGCCTCAACGAGCTTTACGCTACCAACGGTCAGGTCGGCTTTACCTGCACGGAGCGTGTTGACGGCAAGCTGATCCTTTCCGAGGGCATCAAGATTCTCGACATGAAGGCAACTTCCGGTTCTTAAGGCAGGGAGGTGAACGACCGTGGCTTTGATTTCAACTGAAGATGCGAAGGCCTATCTGCGCGTAGATTCGTCTGATGAGGATGCCACGGTCGGTATCCTCTTGGCTTCCGCAATTCGCTTATGTATTGATATTGCAAGACTTACGGATGATCAGTGGGAAGTGATCGACTCCGATGCTGCTTCTTCTGATGAATTTACTGAGGCGGAGCTGTCTGCAATCCGTGAAATCATGAAGGTCGCTATCCTCTATACCTGTGCCTATCTCTTCGAGCACAAGGAGGAAGCCGACCACCATGCTCTTACCATGACACTACGTTCTCTTCTTTTTGCAATACGGGAAGGAGCGTTTTCATGAATATAGCTGCTATGAGAGTGCGCGTCACCTTCCAGAAAAATACGGTCATCGTCGACAAATATGGAAACCACAAAACCGGCTGGGCGGATTATTTCTCATGCTGGGCGACTGTCGGCACGAGCTCCGGTTCCGAATCTTCCGGTGTAGTCATCAATCCGGAGGAATCGCTGGACTTCACCTGCCGCTACTGCTCTGAGCTTTCGGATGTAGAATCGACAAAATACCGGATCATCGCAGAAGGCCGCACCTACAACATCACCTATGTAAACCCGATGGGCTACAAGCACAACAGCCTGAAATTCAACTGCAAGCTGGAGAAAAACGCATGAGTAGAAATGTATCAATAAGCGAGATGGGCGACGCCATTATGGAGGAACTCGAAAAATATTCAAAGCTCGCCACAGATGACCTAAAGGCTGCTGTGAAAGAGACTGCCGCTTCCGTCCGCAAGGATATTCAGGCAGGTGCGCCTGTCGATACCGGCAAATACAAGAAAAGCTGGTCGGTCAAGAATATGCACGAGGATTCACAGAGCATCCACCTCGTGGTGCATTCGAGAAACCGCTATCAACTGGCACACCTTCTGGAGCACGGGCATGTAAAGCGTGGCGGCGGACGTGTTCCGGCACAGCCTCATATCGCCTCCGCCGAAGAGCGCGGAAACGAAAAGCTCGTCGATACCATCAAGCAGAAGCTGGGAGGTGGATCATGACATACAACGATGTAATCACCATGTTAGAGGAAGTCGGTCTGCCGCTCGCCTATGACCACTTTGCCGAAGGTGAGTCACCAGACCCACCCTTCCTCGTTTTTCTATATCCGGGCTCTGACAATATGTTCGCGGATGACACGGTGTTTCAGAAAATTGATGAGCTGAACATCGAATTATACACGGACGTAAAAGACCCAGAAACAGAAACCCGGATCGAGGACATCTTAATCGCCCACGACCTGCCTTACGAGAAATCTGAGGTGTGGATCGAGTCGGAGAAGCTGTACGAGGTCTTATATCAAACACAGATTATAGGAGGTTAAATACTATGTCTAACACAAGTAACAAGGTCAAGTTCGGCCTGAAAAACTGCCACTACGCCATTGCTACACTTGCCGCTGACGGTACTGTTACCTTTGGCACGCCTGTAGCAATGCCCGGTGCCGTATCCCTTTCGCTGGATGCTGAGGGGGATAATGATCCGTTTTATGCGGACGACTCCGTATATTACATGGTTTCAAACAACAACGGCTATTCCGGCGACTTTGAACTGGCGCTGATTCCGGAGAGCTTTCTCACGGACGTCATGCACGAAACTGAGGACGCCAACGGTGTCATTGTGGAGAACAAGGATGTGGAGCCAGAGCATTTCGCTCTGCTTTTTGAGTTCTCCGGTGACCAGAGGAAGATCCGTCACTGCATGTATTACTGCAGCGCGACCCGCCCTTCCGTCACTGGCAGCACCAAGGAAGACTCTACTGAGGTGCAGACAGAGACTCTTTCCATTACAGCCTCTCCGCTGCCTTCCGGCATCGTGAAGGTCAAAACCGGCACGAACACTACAAGCACTGTTTACGACGCATGGTACAACGCTGTATATGAGCCGAGTGCTTCGGTAAGCAACGGTGACGACGGAGAGTAAGGAGGCGCAATATGGCTGTAACAAAAACAATCGAGGTTGACGGCAAGGAGGTACAATTCCGCGCCTCTGCCGCCATTCCTCGCCTATACAGAAACAAGTTCCACAGGGACATATACAAGGATTTAAACGAATTACAGAAAGGCATCGATGAAAACGATGCAGAAAGCTCCAATCTGGACACTTTCAGTCTGGAACTTTTTGAGAACATCGCATGGCTGATGGCAAAGCATCAGAATCCGGATGTCCCAAATACACCGGAGGACTGGCTCGACCAGTTCAACACCTTCTCCATCTATGAAATCCTGCCGCAGATCATCGAACTGTGGGGACTGAATGTGGAACAGCAAGTGGAGTCTAAAAAAAACATCATCCGACAGAGCGGGAAATGACAACCCCGCTCTTTTTACTCCGGTGCGTGCAGATTGGGATTTCCATTTCGGAGCTCGACCTGCTCACCATCGGGACTGTCAATGACATGTACGCAGAAATGAGCAACGACGATTACAACTATCCTGCGCTCGCGACACAGGAGCAGATGGATCGATTTTAACAGGAAGGAGGTCATCGCATGGCTGACAGAATTAAAGGCATAACCGTGAAAATCGGCGGCGATACGACCGGCCTTTCCAAAGCCCTCTCCGGCGTGAACAAAGAAATTAAATCAACTCAGTCGCAGCTAAAGGACGTCAACAAGCTCTTGAAGCTCGACCCGACAAATACCACGCTGCTCGAACAGAAACAGAAGCTCCTACAACAGGCAGTCTCCGAAACCAAAGAAAAGCTCACACAGCTGAAGTCCGTGCAAGACCAGATGGATGCTGGACTTAAAAACGGTACCGTCACCCAGCAGCAATATGATGCATGGCAGCGTGAGATTATAGAGACCGAAAACGAGCTCAAAAACCTCGAACAGCAGTGTCGTGAAACAGATACCTCTATAACGGCAACACTCCGGGCAACCGGCTCCAAGCTGCAGGAGGTCGGCGGGAAAATATCTGATGTCGGCACGAGCATCTCGACGCATGTCACAGCTCCTATTGTCGCTATCGGCGCTGCCTCCCTTGCCGCCTTTAACGAAGTGGACGCAGGGCTTGATATCGTAGCGCAGAAAACTGGTGCAACAGGTCAAGCTCTGGAAGAAATGAACCAGATCGTAAAAGACCTCGCCACCGAGATACCGACTGACTTCGAAACTGCCGGTGCTGCTGTCGGCGAGGTCAATACGCGTTTCGGCCTGACCGGGCAGGCACTGGATGATCTCTCGGCAAAATTCATCAAGTTTGCCCAGCTCAACGATACCGATGTATCGACATCTATCGACAATGTATCCTCCGTCATGAATGCCTTCGGTATGGACGCTTCTGAGGCGGATAATCTTCTGGACGCCTTAAACGCTACCGGCCAGGCCACCGGCATCGATATGGACACGCTGGCAAACGCCCTCTCCTCCAATGCCGCGCAGCTGAAGGAAATGGGACTCACCGCCCAGCAGGCCGCTGGCTTTATGGGCATGGTGGAAATGTCCGGTCTTGATACCTCTGCTGCTATGATGGGCTTAAAGACAGCCATGAAGAATGCAACGGCAGACGGCAAAACGCTGGATCAGGTGCTTGCGGAATTCTCTACTACCATGCAGGGAAGCGGAAGCGATGCAGAAAAGCTGCAGGCGGCCTATGACCTTTTCGGCAGTAAGGCCGGTGCCTCCATCTACAATGCCGTGCAAACAGGAAAACTCAACCTGTCGGATTTCTCCGGCTTCCTCGGTGATTTTGAAGGCAGTGTCGAAAATACCTTCAATGAGACACTCGACCCGATTGACCAGTTCCAGATGACGATGAACTCTCTGAAGGAAACCGGTGCTGAGGTCGGCAACTCCCTGATGTCAGTTCTTGCTCCTGTCTTGAAGGAGCTATCTGATAAGTTGAAATCCCTCGCCGAATGGTGGAACAACCTCGGAGAGCCCATGCAGCAGATGATTGTAAAGATTGCGCTCGTGGCTGCTGCAATCGGGCCGGTACTTGTAATAGTCGGCAAGGTGATATCCGCTGTTGGTACGATTATGACGATCATTCCTACTGTAACCACTGCTATGGCCGGAGTAAAGACGGCGATGGCAGGCCTGAATGCAGTCATGGCGGCAAATCCAATAGGACTGATCATTACGGCTATTGGCCTTCTGGTGGCAGCCTTTATCTACCTGTGGAACAACTGCGAGTTTATCAGTAATCTGATATTCGGTACATCCGACAGGCAGCCTTTATCTACCTGTGGAACAACTGCGAGGGCTTCAGGGAATTCTGGATCAATCTCTGGGAGAAGGTCAAGGAAATCGCCATCACTATATGGACGGCGATCAAGGACTTCTTCGTCAGCATTTGGGAAGCCATAAAAACGACCTTCACCACTGTGGTAAATGCGATCAGCAGCTTTCTATCCACAGCATGGAACACTATAAAGAGCACGGTTGAAACCGTGATGAATGCTATAAAGACGGTTATCTCTACTATTTGGAATGGCATCAAGAGCTTTTTTGAAACCATATTCAATGCAATAAAAACTGTGGTGACCACCTATTTCAACATCTACAAGACGATCATTGAAACCGTCCTGAACGTGATAAAGACCGTGGTGACCACTGTTTGGAATGCTATAAAAACAGCTGTAGAAACTGTCGTGAATGCCATAAAGACGGTCATCGCCACCGCTTGGAACGCCATCAAGACTACGACCTCTACGATTTTTAATGCTGTAAAGAGCGTGGTTACTTCAGTTTGGAACGGCATAAAGAGCGCGGTCATGAATGTGGTGAATACCATGAAGTCCGGCATCAGCAATGGCTTTAATGCGATCAAGAGCACGGTGTCCAATATCGTAAACGGGATCAAAAATACGATCTCCAATGTATTCAATACGATCTGGAGCACGGTATCCGGCATCGTAAATAAGCTAAAGAGCGTGTTCAACTTCAGCTGGAGCCTGCCGAAGATCAAGCTGCCGCATTTCTCTATAACAGGCAGTTTTTCGCTGAACCCGCCATCCATACCGCACTTTTCTGTGGACTGGTATAAGAAGGCGATGTCCGGCGGCATGATCTTAAAGGATGCGACCATCTTCGGACAGAGCGGCGGCACACTGCTTGGCGGCGGCGAGGCTGGTGATGAGGCTGTTGTCGGTGTAAGCTCTCTGCGATCCATGATTCAGGATGCTGTAAGCAGTGCTACCCTCAGCATTTCAGGCGACCAGCCTCTCATCAATATCGAGGAAATGAGCGTCAGAAGCGACGACGATATCCGGAAGATTTCTCAGCAGCTCAACACACTGCTGACTGCCGGACGCAGGGCGAAAGGACTGGTGTAATATGGGATTTTCATTTAACGGAACAACCTCCCAGTCTATGGGACTTGCGACAAGGATTACAAACGAATATCGGATGCCTGAGCTTAGAAACAATACGATCACCATGCCCGGATGGCACGGCGTATTTGATTTCGGAGAAACAGTATCCGAGCGAAAGATACTCATCTCCTGCTTCATTCCTCCGGGAAAGACAGACGAACAGTTTCTTTCAAAGAAGGACGATATTATCGAATGGCTGAATCCGGACAACGGCCTCTGCCAGCTCATTCTGGACAAGGAACCGGGACGAGTGTATGAAGCAAGGCTGACGTCCGGATTTTCCTTTGACCGGGCAGTCCGCAATTCCTGCACCTTTGATCTGGAATTTTTCTGCCCAGACCCTTATGGCTATGCCATATCGGACGAGTCCTTTGATTTTGCGGAAGCAGGAACCTTTATCGCTTCTCGCGCTCTGGGGAATATCGAGTCCTACCCGGTCTACTCCTTAAAGGGTGTAATTCCCTCCGGGACAGACTCATATATCTCCATAACCACAAACGGCAACGAGCTTCAGATTATAGGACAACTTGCCGCCGGGGAAACATTGATTATTGA
>ERZ1106950.1839-NODE-1839-length-11940-cov-6.617669_pt1 | contig 11940 bp, 8 predicted proteins | sample MGYA00403675_ERZ1106950 | MGnify/ENA primary metagenome ERZ1106950 (study PRJEB35170, sample SAMEA104062410) | human gut metagenome | biome: human gut; feature: human-associated habitat; material: faeces | place: Denmark | collected 2012-06-13 ... | reverse complement strand
GCGCCCAGGGCACCGCAGAGATCCGGCTCGGGGGGGAGCCACAGGGGCGCGCCCAGGCGGGCCTCCAGCGCCTCCGTCACGCCCCGGTTGCGGGCCACGCCGCCGGTCATCATATAGGGGCCTTTGGCCCCCGCGCGGCTGGCCAGGGCGGCGGTCTTGGCGGCCACCGACTGGTTCAGGCCATGGACAATGTCGGCGGCGGAGTGGTTGCCCGCGATGAGGGACACCACCTCCGACTCGGCAAAGACGGTGCACATGCTGGAGATGGTCAGCTCCTGCTCCCAGTGCAGGCCGACGCGGGCCATCTCATCCAGATTCAGCTCCAGGGTGCGGGCCATCAGCTCCAGGAACCGTCCGGTGCCGGCGGCGCACTTGTCGTTCATCACAAAGTTGGTCACGCCGCCCGACTCGTCCAGACAGATGACCTTGCTGTCCTGGCCGCCGATGTCCACGATGGCCCGGGCCTCCGGGTACAGGCGGTGGGCCCCCCGGGCGTGGCAGGTGATCTCGGTCACCTGCCCGGTGGCGAAGGGGATGTTGTTCCGGCCGTAGCCGGTGGCCACGATGGCGGCCATGTCCTCCGGGGTGAAGCCGCCCAGGGCGGCGAAGGCCTTCTCCGCGCCCTGGCTGGCCTTTGGGCCGGTGCGGACGATGGCGGAGGCGGCCACGTTCCCCGCCCGGTCGAGCACCACCACGTTGGTGGTGGTGGAGCCGCTGTCGATGCCCGCCACATAGGCCCCCCGCCGGGCGGCGGAAGCAGGGGCGGGGCGGAGCTCCAGCCCCTCCAGAAAGGCCTCCAGCCGGGTGGAGAGCTGCCCGCTGGACAGGGGGGTGAAGTCGGTCTCCACCTTGAGCAGGGGCAGGGCGGTGCGCCTGCGCAGGTTCTCGTACTCGAAGGAGTAGAAGTCGCAGAACTTGACGGTGTGGTACACCAGGCCCTTGAGGCCGGGGTGGTTCAGCAGCTCCTCCCGGCGGCCCACCGCGTCCATGCGCAGGCAGGGGATCTGCCCCAGCAGAGCCCCGGCGTACCAGTCCAGCAGGCCGTCCAGGCCGTCCAGCCCCTCCGGCGGGGGCGGCAGGCTCCGGTTGCCGCCGCAGGTCAGATCGGCCACCGGCAGGGGGGAGACCCGCCGCAGGGCCTCCAGCAGGCCCGCCCCGGCCCGCGCCCCGGTGACGGCCAGGAAGGGGCCGTCCGGCAGGGGGACAGGGGGCGCGAAGGCGGCCCGGAGGGCCGCTTCGTCCAGTGTGGCGCCCCGGTAGGCCCCGTACTCCGCCGCCAGCCGCTCCAGCTCCCCCCGGAGCCGGGCCTTGGCGCAGCCGTCGTCGTGGTGGGGAAGATCCAGCAGGAAGAGGAAATCCAGCCCGCCCTGGGCGCGGAGCACGTCGTAGCAGCGGCGGATGGAGTCGCAGCAGTTGACCAGCACCAGCTCCCGCACGCCGTCCCGGCGGCACTCCTCCAGCACCGCCTTGGCGTGGCAGCAGAAGTGGTTGTGGGTCAGCGCCTCGGCGTGGGAGAAGGCGTTAGCCTCCCGGTTGAGAAGGGCCGGCTGGCCGCCCAGGGCGGCCAGCAGCTCCACGGGGGTGTATTTACAGGTATATCCGATCATCTGCATCCCTCCAGCAGCTCCAGAAAGGCCTGGAGCCGGGTGACCATCTGGCCGTCGTTCACGTTGCCGCTGTCGCAGCCATCCCCATCCAGCACCAGGGTGGGGAACCCGGCGGCCTCCAGCCGGCGTTTGACGAGCTGGGCCGCGCCGGAGGTCTGCTTGCAGCCCCAGTGGCAGAAGTACACCGCCCCGTCGGCCCGGAGGAGGCGGGCCAGCTCCGCTGCCCGCTCCGCCCGGCGCTCCGCACCGCCGTTGAAGGAGGAGCAGACCAGCCGCCGGGCCATGGACTCATAGGGGCGCTCCGGCTCGGGGAGCACATCGGCATCCAGGGCCATGTCGCACCCCACAATCTCCACGTCGGGGCGGAAGTTCAGCAGGGCGCGCAGGCTGTCCTGCCAGTGGGGGAGGGTGTGCAGCCACAGAATCCGCTTTCCACGCCGCCCCTCCGGCAGGGCGGCCACCTGGGCGCAGAGCTGCTCGGTGTAGCGCAGGGCCTCCGGCGAACCCAGCATGGAGTGGGTGGCGAAGACGGAGAGCATCTCGGAGGTCATCTCGTCAGAGAGGGAGCGCTCCGCCCGCAGGGACAGGTAGCGGTGGTAGCCCTCCACGGTGGCCCGGGAGCGGGCCACCGCGGCCCGCAGCGCGTCCTCCTCCAGGGGGCGCCCCCCGTGGGCCTGGACAAAGGCCGCCATGGCCCGGAGCTGTTCGGCCACCTGGGCGACACTCTCCTCCGAGGGGGCGTAGGGCACGTCCACCGTGAAGCGTGGGACGTCCCAGAACTCCGCCAGCCGGCGGAAGGTGAGCTGGTTGGCGTCGCAGGCCAGGGAGGTGTTGAGGATGAACCGGGGCCTGGCCATGACGCCGGTCTCGGCCAGGCCAAGCAGGATTTTGTGGTAGGAGCAGTAGCTCTCCGGCACGCCCCGCTCCTCCGCCGCCTCCACGAACACCCGCTCCGCCGCCGTGGACACCAGATAGCAGGACAGCCCCTCGGGCAGCACCGGGGGGATGTTCAGGGCGTGGAGCACCTCGCAGGGGAGGAAGATGTTGACGCAGGCCGCCCGGCCGGGGCGGCCCAGGGCGGCGGCCATGGAGCGGGCCGTGTCCCCCTGCATGGCGCACCGGGCGGGGAGCACGTTTTTGGGCGGGAAGTACTTCATCTGTACCCCCACCAGGGTGTAGGCCGTGCGGAGCAGGGCGCGGGCACGGTCAGGGTGCCCGGCCACCTGGCGGGAGATCAAGCGGCCCAGGGCCTCGATGGAAGAGCTTGGCATAGAGACTCCTTTCCGAAAAAACGGGCCGCCCCCTCGGGCGGCCCGAAGCATAGGGTTCTTTCTTACAGAGGCTTCAAGGAATCGTAAGAAAATCTTTCTTGCCAGCGGCGCGGGATATTTGCTATTCTATACCCACGCAGACGAAAGAGAGGTTTTTCTATGGAAATCATATGCAGTACCACTTATGACCGGAGGGCGCTGTCTGCGCTGGCCAGGGCTCTGCGTAAAACCGTCCGCAGGACGCGCTCACGGCTGCTGCGCGTCTGGTGCTGGGTGCTCCTGGTGCTGAGCCTGCTGTCGGCCTGGGTCTCCTGGGGCGAGTGGGGAACTGTGGCGCTCAATGGGGCGGTGGCCGTCCTGATGCTGGCCGTTCTGCTGGGGGAGGACGCAATCAACGCCTTCTTTGCCAGGCGGAATGCCCTGCCGGGGATGGAGGTGTGCACGGTGCGCTTTTTGGAGGAACACTATGAAACCCAAATCGCCGGCGCGGCCACTCAATGGCAATATAGCAAGCTCCTCCGGCTGGCGGAGAATGACCGTTACCTGGTGCTCATTCTGGGAAAGAACCACGGCCAGCTCTGCGACAAGGAGGAGCTGACGGGCGCCGCCCCGGAGGAGCTGCGCGCTTTCCTGGAGCAAAAGACGGGGCTGACGGTTGAACGGTTCCGATAGCGGGGGCCGCCGCTTCGACACCGGGGCAATTTGTTTGCCCTGGGCATAAAAGAAATCTGTGGAATCCAGAAATGAAAACGGGACGGCCATTGGCCGTCCCGTTTTCGTTTCTGGAGCAGGTGACGAGGCTCGAACTCGCTACCTCCACCTTGGCAAGGTGGCGCTCTACCAGATGAGCTACACCTGCAAGCGACGGATTATATTATAGCGAACCGTTCCGCCGCTGTCAAGGGGTTAATTCAAATTTTCTGCATTTTCTTCCGCGCCCTCCCACACGTAGCCCAGGGAGAGAAGATCGGCGGCGGAATAGGTGGTGCCGGAGGCGTCGCGGGTGAGATCGACATAGTGGGCGCCGCCGTCGGCGGTGAGCTGGTTCCAGAAGTGGGGTTCGCCGTTCAGAGTACCCTCCACCAGAACGGAGCCAACCTCCATCTTCCCGCTGAGGAGCTGAAAGGTCAGGGCCAGCCCCTCGCTGTCCGCCCCGTCGCCCAGCAGGGCGTCCCAGGCGGTGGGGCCGCCGTCCGGCCGGGCGCGGACGTGCTCCCGAACCAGGGAAAAGAGCTCGGCCTGCCGGGCGGAGGGGGAGAGCTGATGGGGCCGGAGAGGGAGCACCAGGGCATCTGCCGTGCTCTGGAGGTCATCGCTCTTTTGACGCAGTGCCTGGGTGTCCTCGGGATAGGTGAGCAGGATCTCCACAATGCGCTGCTGACCACCGGAGGCGGGGTAGAGGGAGACGGTAAACTCCGGCATGCCCAGGGCGCCGGCGGGCTCGTCGTAGTAGGCCTGCCGCACCAGGGCGGCAATGGAGTCGGCGCTCTCAGTGAAGTAGCCCACCCGCAGGGCCACCTCGCTCTGAAAATCAGCCAGGGCGGCGCGCACCTCGTCCCGGATGGCGCTGGTGCCGGTGACGTTGACCAAGCTGCGTATCTGCTCCCGGGTGCGGCGGTAGGAAATGGTAATGGTGGCCTCATAGGTGGTGAGCACCTTGGTGCAGTCGTTTTTGATAAAGTCCACCGCATAGGCCCCCAGAGGGTCGTCCTTGGCCACCTCCAGGCAGGCCCGGTTGAGATCCTCTTCCACATCCCCGTCATAGTCGTCGGTAAGCTGAATCAGCCCCTTTTCTGTCCCCTGGGAGACAAAAAACAGCACGGTGTTGACCAGCTCGGAATAGGTGCCCGCCTGGACGGCGGAGGAGTCCTCGGCCGTGGCCGGACGCTCCGTGTGCGGCTCCACCACTGCATAAGGGTTCTCCAGAAGGGAGGAGCAGCCGGTGAGCAGCAGGGCGCAGCTCAGCGCCAGCGCCGCCGCCATGCCTCGTTTCAATGCCACGCCCTCCTCTCCTCAGTAGCCCAGAGGCTCGTTGACCAGCACCACCTCGGCCCGGCCGATGCCGGTGGGCCTCTCCCACAGCACCGCCAGGGCGCGGCAGATGCGCTCCGGGCTTTTGCAGTCATAGCATTTGTCCCCCCGGACGGCGCAGGGAGTCTTTTTGCCCAGCCGCCGGGCGTTTTTGGGGGAGGCCACGTTGCGGGCCCGCCAGAGGGCGGCGTCGTAGTCGGGAGCCAGCTTGTTGACGCCCACGATAAAGTAGACCTCCTCATGGCCGAAGATGGTGGAGGCCACCCGGTTGCCCGTGCCGTCGATGTTGATGAGCTCGCCGGTCTCCGCCAGGGCGTTGACCGAGGTCAGATAGACCGGGGCGGCGGCTGCGTCTGCGAAGCTGTCTCCCAGCCAGTGGCTGCGCACCACGGCGTGGCTCTGGAGCCGATCGAGGAGGCCCAGCTCCTTGAGGGTGATGGAGCCGCCGTGCCCCACCGTTTTGCCGTCCAGCCTGCGGTCCAGGTAGTCCGCGGCCTCCGCCGCCGTGTCGAAGCAGGTCACATCGAAGCCGTGGGCCTCCAGATTTTTGCGTACCTTCTCAAAACCGGGCATAAACAGGTCTCCTTTCCAGCGTAAAATGACAGAGCACAGGGGGTTATCCGCCTGCGGGCAAAAAAGCAGGGCATATGCAGGGCGGGGGGTGTCCAGGGGCGCGTTCCCCCGCCCCTGGACAGCTCAGAGATCGTTGTGCTTATACTCCCGGAAGCCGTCGCCCAGGATCTCGTGGGCCTCGCACACGATCAGGAAGGCGTTGGGGTCGATGCTCTTGACGGTCTGCTTGAGGGCCACGATCTGCTTCTGCTTGAAGGCCACCAGCAGCACCTTCTTGTCCTCCCCGGACCAGCCGCCCTCGCCGTGGAGAAGGGTGACGCCCCGGTCCATATCGTGAATAATGGCGTGGGAAATCTGGTCGTAGGCGTCGCTGATGATATAGGCCACCTTGGCGTTGTCCATGCCGTAGAGCACCTGGTCCATGACGAAGGAGGAGATATACAGGGCCACCACGCCGTAGAGGGCGCTGTAGATGTTGCGGAAGGCGACGGCCACCGCCACAATGACCAGCAGATCCACCGCCAGAAGCAGCCGCCCCATGGGCAGCCAGGCCAGCTTCAGCTTGAGCAGGCGGGCAATGAGATCGGTGCCGCCGGTGGTGGCGCCCTGGAGAAACACCACGCCCAGGGAGCCGCCCATGATCACGCCCCCGAAGATGCACCCCAGAATGGGCTCCATAGGCTCAAAGGTGTGGATCATGTGGAGAATGTCGATGAAAATGGAGGAGATGAACATGGAGTAAAGGGAGGACACCAGCAGGTGCCCGCCCAGCAGCTTCCACCCCAGCAGGAACAGGGGGATGTTCAGGATGATGACCACGGTGCCGATGGGGGCCCAGGGGAGGATGTGGTTGATGATCTGGCCCACGCCGGTGATGCCGCCGAAGCCGATCTGGTTGGGCTCGTAGCACCAGTTGAAGCCCACGGCGTACACCGCGGACGCCAGGGTGATCCACAGATAGGGGAGGACATATTGCTTTGCGACACGATTCATAGCCGACACCTTCTTTATCTTATTCCAGTAACGTCATCTGCTCCTCGGCCCGGTCCTCCGGCCGGAGCAGCATGCCTGCGATGGGCAGGGAGCGGGCCCGGTAGCGGGCGGCGTTGACGATGGTGGTGTCCGCCAGGGGGCGGGCGTCGGCCACCTTGTACTTGGGCTTGAGGGTCATGACGTTGACCCCCTGGGTGGAGCGGGTGGTCTTGGGGGTGAGGGCGGCGGTGTGGAAGACCACCGCCCGGCCCTCGGTGGAGGTCACCGCCATCTCCGTGTCCTCTGTCAGCAGGCAGGCCGCCGCCAGGGGGGACTTGTCGGAGTAAGCGCCCGTGAGCTTCTTGCGGCGGGTCTGGGTCTGATAGGCCGACAGGGCCACCCGGGCCACCTTGCCGTTTTCAAAGAAGAACAGCAGGTGGCCGGAGTAGTCGGCGGTGACACAGGCCCACACGAAGCCCTCGCCGGGATCCATGCCCAGCTTGGTGGGCAAAAAGTCGCCCAGCAGGCTGGCCTTGGAGTCGTCGAAGTCGCTCAGGCGGGCCTTGTAGCACTGCTGCCGGTCGGTAAAGACCAGCAGCTCGTCCCGGTTGGAGGCCTCCCACTGGAGCCAGGGGCCGTCCCCCTCCTTGTACTTCTGCTCCCCGCTCATGCGCAGGGACTGGGGGGTGATCTTCTTGAAGTAGCCCTCCCGGGAGCAGAACACATGCACCGGGTAGTCCGGGGTCTCGTCCTCCGCGTCCTCCGCGGCGGCGGTCTGGTACTCATAGACGATCTCCGTCCGCCGGGGGACGGCGTACTTCTTCTGCACCGCCTGGAGCTCGGCCACGATGAGCTTCTTGATGCGGCCGGGGTTGTTCACGATGTCCTGGAGGTCGGCGATCTCCTCCTCCAGCCCGGCCACCTCCTCAATGCGCTTGAGGATGTACTCCTTGTTGATGTTGCGCAGCTTGATGTCGGCCACGTACTCGGCCTGCACGCCGTCGATGCCGAAGCCGATCATCAGGTTGGGCACCACCTGGTCGTCCTCGTCGGTCTCCCGGATGATTTTGATGGCCCGGTCGATGTCCAGCAGGATCTTTTTCAGGCCGCGGAGCAGGTGCAGCTTGTCCTGCTTCTTCTTCATCACGAAGTAGGTGCGCCGCCGCACCCCCTCCATGCGCCAGCCCGTCCACTCGTCCAGAATCTCCCGCACCCCCATCACCCGGGGCATACCCGCAATGAGGATGTTGAAGTTGCAGGAGAAGGAGTCCTGGAGGGTGGTGGAGCGGAAGAGCTTGGCCATCAGCTTGTCCGGATCGGTCCCCCGCTTGAGGTCGATGGTGATCTTGAGGCCGTTCAGATCGGTCTCGTCCCGCATGTCGGCGATCTCCCGGATCTTGCCCCCCTTCACCAGCTCGGCCACCTTGTCCATGATGGCCTCCACCGTGGTGGTGTAGGGGATCTCGTAGATCTCGATGAGGTTTTCGCCCTTGAGGTAGCGCCACTTGGCCCGCACCTGGAAGGAGCCGCGGCCCGTCTCATAGATCTGCCGAAGGGCCCCCTCGTCGTAGAGCAGCTCGCCGCCGGTGGGGAAGTCGGGGGCCTTCAGGTGGTCCAGCAGGTTCACCTGGGGGTTCTTCAGAAAGGCCACCGTGGCGTCGCACACCTCGCCCAGGTTGAAGCCGCACAGGTTGGAGGCCATGCCCACGGCGATGCCCTGGTTGGCGCTCACCAGCACGTTGGGGAAGGTGGTGGGCAGCAGGGAGGGCTCCTGCATGGAGCCGTCGTAGTTGTCCACAAAGTCCACCGTGTCCTGGTCGATGTCGCGGAACAGCTCGGCGCAGATGGGGTCCAGCCGCACCTCGGTGTACCGGCTGGCCGCCCAGGCCATGTCCCGGGAGTACACCTTGCCGAAGTTGCCCTTGGAGTCCACCAGGGGGTGGAGCAGGGCCCCGTAACCCCGGCTGAGGCGCACCATGGTGTCGTAGATGGCCGCGTCGCCGTGGGGGTTGAGCTTCATGGTCTGGCCCACCACGTTGGCGCTCTTGGTGCGGGCGCCCCCCAGCAGGTGCATCTGGTACATGGTGTAAAGCAGCTTGCGGTGGGAGGGCTTGAACCCGTCGATCTCCGGGATGGCCCGGGAGACGATGACGCTCATCGCGTAGGGCATGTAGTTGATCTCCAGCGTCTCGGTGATGGGCTGCTCCAGCACCTCGGGCCGCAGGCCCATGACGTTGGGGTTGGTTACCTTCTTTGCCCCCTCCTCGGGGGCCTTCTTTTTGGGCATTGGTATCAGTCCTTATTCAGAATCCAGTTCAGAGGATTGTTGGCGATAGATTGGCGGGTTTCGTCCAGATCGGCATCCTTTCGGATGATAGGGCCGTAATAGCCGGACTGCCACAGGCATTTCCGGCCGCTCCGACGGCTGACCGCGGCCTTGAACTGCTGCACGGCCCGGGAAAGGGGCTGCTTGGAACGGTCAGCCGCCCTATATAGCGGCCGTATGCCCGGTCAGGAGATGTCCGCCAGCTCCAGATACTTATAGCCGTTCTCCGCGATGTGGTCCTTCCGGCCCTGAAGGTTGTCCCCCAGCAGCAGGTCAAAGACGGCGGCGGTGCGCTCCACGTCCTCGGGCATGACCTTGATGAGCCGCCGTGTCTCCGGGTTCATGGTGGTGAGCCACATCATGTCCGGCTCGTTCTCGCCCAGGCCCTTGGAGCGGTTGATGGAGCACTTCCTGCCCGCCAGCTCGCCGCTCACGATCTCGTTCTTCTCCGCGTCGGAGTAGGCGAACCAGGTCTTGTCCTTGTAGGTGATCTCATACAGGGGGGACTCGGCGATATACACGTACCCCCGCTGGATGAGGGTGGGGGTGAGGCGGTAGAGCATGGTGAGAATGAGGGTGCGGATCTGGAAGCCGTCCACGTCGGCGTCGGTGCAGATGACCACCTTGTTCCACCGCAGGTTCATCAGATCGAAGGCGGCCATGTCCTTGGCGTGCTTGTCGTGCACCTCCACGCCGCAGCCCAGCACCTTCAGGAGGTCGGTGATGATCTCGCTCTTGAAGATCTTGGCGTAGTCGGCCTTGAGGCAGTTGAGGATTTTACCCCGGACGGGCATGATGCCCTGGAACTCCGCGTCCCGGGAGAGCTTGACGCTGCCCAGGGCCGAGTCGCCCTCCACGATGTAGAGCTCCCGGCGGGTGGTGTCCTTCGTCCGGCAGTCCACAAACTTCTGTACCCGGTTGGCGATGTCCACACTGCCCGAGAGCTTCTTTTTGATGTTCAGCCGGGTGCGCTCGGCGTTCTCCCGGCTGCGCTTGTTGATGAGCACCTGCTCGGCGATCTTTCCCGCATCCAGGGGATTCTCAATGAAGTAGACCTCCAACTGGGCCCGCAGAAACTCGGTCATGGCCTCCTGGACAAACTTGTTGTTGATGGCCTTCTTGGTCTGGTTCTCGTAGGAGGTCTGGGTGGAGAAGTTGTTGCTCACCAGCACCAGGCAGTCCTCCACGTCGGCCCAGGTGATCTTGCTCTCGCTCTTCTGGTATTTGCCCTGGGCCTTGAGGTAGGCGTCGATGCCATTCACGAAGGCGGACTTCACCGCCTTCTCCGGGGAACCGCCGTGCTCCAGCCAGGAGGAGTTGTGGTAGTGCTCGATGATCTGCACCGTGTTGGAGAAGCAGAAGGAGACGGAGAGCTTCACCTTGTACTCGGGCTTGTCCGCCCGGTCCCGGCCCCGCCGCTCGGTCTGCCAGAACACGGGCAGGGTGAGGGAGTTCTCCCCCGCCAGCTCCTTCACATAGTCCTCAATGCCGTTTTCGTACTGGAAGTCGGTGGTCTCGAACTTCCCCCCCACCTGGTTGCGGAAGCGGAAGGTGACCCCGGCGTTGACCACCGCCTGGCGCTTGAGCACGTCGGTGTAGTACTCCACGGGGATATTGATGTCGGTAAACACATCCAGATCCGGCTTCCAGCGGAAGCGGGAGCCGGTCTTTTTGCCGGAGTAGGGCTCCTTTTTCAGGCCGCCCACGTTCTCGCCCTTCTCGAAGTGGAGGGTGTACTCAAAGCCGTCCCGGTGGATCACCGCATCAAAGTACGCGCTGGCGTACTGGGTGGCGCAGGAGCCCAGGCCGTTGAGGCCCAGGGAGTACTCGTAGTTGTCGCCGTCGTTGTTGTTGTACTTGCCGCCGGCGTACAGCTCGCAGAACACCAGCTCCCAGTTGAACTTCTGCTCCTTCTCGTTCCAGTCCACCGGGCAGCCCCGGCCGAAGTCCTCCACCTCGATGGAGTGATCCTCATACCGGGTGACGGTGATCAGGGAGCCGTGGCCCTCCCGGGCCTCGTCGATGGCGTTGGACAGGATCTCAAAGACCGCGTGCTCACAGCCCTCCAGCCCGTCGGAGCCGAAGATCACCGCCGGGCGCTTGCGTACCCGGTCGGCCCCCTTCAGGGAGGAAATGGAGTCGTTTCCGTAATTTTTGGGGGAATTGCTTTTCGCCATGGGCCTCTCCTCGCTCGTTCCAAAATCAGAAAATTACATCTTATTATATTACTCCAAACCGGCCCAAAGTGTCAAGAAAACGCGAAAGGCCGCCGGACATTGTCCGGCGGCCTTTCTGCGCCTGACCCCGCTTCGTCGCGGGGCGGGCGGCTTTGTTTGGACAGCTTGCACTTCCTTTCGCCTTTCGCCAGAGGGTGAGCTCACCCGGCACCGGCTTAAAAGGAGATGCAAGGAGGAACAGGCCTCTTTCCTGTCCGGGCATAGTATGTGCACAGGACGGAGCGCCATACGCGGAAAATTTTGGTTTAGGCTCCGGCATATTTGTCCAGACTGGACATACCATGAGATGGGAAACCAAAAACAAAGGAGGCGCCGTTATGGCGGAGGAGGCCAGAGTGTTTTTCCTGCGGAAAAGACGGGAGCGGGCGGAGGATACCGAGCGGCGGGCGCTGTTGGAGGGGCTGGGACAGACCCGCAGCCTCATTGCCCAGGCCTATGCGGGCTTTAACGCCGCCAAGGACCCGGATCTGATCGAGTCCTATGTCTTTGAGATCAATGCCCTCCAGGCCCGGTACTCCTACCTGCTGCGGCGGGTCAAGGAGCTAGACGGGGAGGCGCAGGCGCAGCCGGGATAACTGCGGGGGGAACCCGCCGCCAAGGGACTGGCAGAGGAAAGCTGGGAGGGGATGGCGGTGGAAACCTTGCTCAATGCCCTGCCCTGGATTGTGGGCGGGTTGATCCTGATTTTGCTGTTGGCGGCCCTGCGGCGGCCGCTGGAGTGGCTGGTGCGGCTGGCCGCGCGGACGGGCGTGGGCCTGGCCGCCCTGTGGGCGCTGAGCGGTGTGGGCGGCCTGGTGGGTCTCCACCTGGGGGTCAATCTGGTCAACGCCCTGGTGCTGGGCGTGCTGGGCGTGCCCGGCTTTGGGCTCCTGTTGATGCTTAACTGGGCGCTGGCGGTGTGAATGCAGAAGAGGGGCGGGCGC
>ERZ1106950.1833-NODE-1833-length-11967-cov-15.322868_pt1 | contig 11967 bp, 9 predicted proteins | sample MGYA00403675_ERZ1106950 | MGnify/ENA primary metagenome ERZ1106950 (study PRJEB35170, sample SAMEA104062410) | human gut metagenome | biome: human gut; feature: human-associated habitat; material: faeces | place: Denmark | collected 2012-06-13 ... | reverse complement strand
ACCCTTAGCAGGGGCACCTCTTCGGCCTCTTGAGTACTTCTCCAGACTCCGAACTAATAGTTCAATATTAAATTCGAATGCACTTTGGAATCTCCCGAAGCGCATTTGTAATTATATGTAAAAAAACCTGTTTTGTCAACAGGTTTTTTTACTTTTTTTCATATTTTTTATTTTTACCCTAAAATCCGGTTTCAGGACTTGCAAATTTCATACTTCCATCAAGAAGTATACTGTGTTATTGTCGCTTCGATACGTTTTTTTACCTCTGCTGCAATCTCTGTTGTTTTCATATCTTTATACTCATCATAGTATATGGGTTCCAGAAAATGTACCTGCACTATAAGTTTTTTGACAGATCCCGTATCAAACGCTTTATAAGAATCAATCAGTGCTACGGGTACGATCGGACATTTTGATTTCGTTGCAGCTTTAAAACTTCCACCTTTAAATTCCTGCGGATGATTGCCGTCTTTGCTTCTGGTTCCCTCGGCAAAAATCAGATAGTTTCTTCCTGCCTTTACTTCTTTGATAACATTAATGATTACCTGCATAGATTGTTTGACATCATCACGGTCAATCATAAACGCTTTCATGCATGCAAATACCTGCTTCAGAAATGGTACGTTTGTCAGCTCTTTTTTTGCCACTACCGAGAAAGGTACCGGACACACCTGTATGATTGCAAGTACATCAAATAATCCCTGATGATTGGGAAAGAAAATAAACCCATTTTCTTTTGGAATATTTTCCATACCATGACCGTCAATTACCAGATTACCGCCTTTCACTGCTCTGTTATCTACATATTTAAGAAGCTGATATCTCTGTTCTTCACTGTAACGTTCTGCATGCGATGCATACCAGCATAACTTAAACCATCCATATGGAACAAAAAAGAGATTTCTAAATACCATCAGTAATATTCTTTTCATTTTTTTGCCCTCGATATATTACACTCCTGCTTTTTCCGAAATTTTGTCTTCATATCCCGGATTTTTCTTGATAAATGTTTCATATGCTTTGGTATACGTCTTGTAAGCATCTGTCTTCATAAATTGGACATATGCTGTAGCCGCCTGAGTTTTCATATCATCTGTGATCTGTGATGGTGCCATGATATAATAAGTTTTATCCTGTTTACCAACCATATAAGTTTCAACACATGGATATTCCTGATCATCCTCCAGGATCAGATTGTAGGTTATGTATACATAACTGTACTTGTCATTTTCAGAAAGGATCTCACAATCCTGAACAGATACTTTCTTAGGATTATGTGCCGCAAAATATTTGAGTGTTGCTGTAATCTCTGTCTGAAGATCTGCTTCTGTATTATCTGCCTGGTTATAGCACTCCTTCACTTTCTTTTCTTTCCCGTCAGTATAGGACTGAATCAATTCCTCTGTTACTTTTTCCGGTGATTTATGACTCACTCCCCCGCATCCTGCCACACAGAGTGTCAGTAATACCAACACTCCGGCTGCAAGATATCTGTACCATTTCTTCATGGTTATTCCTCTTCCCCTCTGTTCTCATCCTGTGTCTCCTGATCTGTCGGCTGATCAGATTCTTCTGTTTCTGCACTGTCCGTAATTTCCACTGCTGCCTGCTGTGCATTTGTATCTTTTTCTTCTTTATCTCTCACTTTAGCTACACTGGCTACAGTGACACCCTCTGTAAGATTGATCAGTTTTACACCCGATGTAATTCTTCCAAGAATGGAAATATCAGCGCAGGCGATTCTGATGATAATACCTTCCGTAGTGATCAGCATTACTTCATTATCTTCATTTACAGCTCTTGCTCCGATTACATCACCGGTTTTCTCGGTAATCTTATAACATTTTACACCTTTACCGCCACGATTCTGACAGGTAAATTCGCCCATAGAAGTACGTTTACCCATACCATTTGCAGAAACTATCAGCAGACAATCTCCCTGAGAATTCAGCTGCATTGCTACCACTTCGTCTCCATCATCGATATTCATACCGCGTACGCCCATAGAAGTTCTGCCTGTACTTCTTACATCTGTTTCTTTAAAACGGATACACATACCATCTTTTGTAACAAGTATTATATCCTTCTTATCATCTGTAAGCTTAACCTCGATCAGTTCATCATCATCACGCAATGTGATAGCTGCCAGTCCGTTTTTACGCACATTCGCATATTCTTTAATCGGTGTTTTCTTTACCAGGCCATTCTTCGTAGCCATCATCAGATAATGACCATCTTCAAATTTGCGGAGCGGGATTACTGCAGTGATGCATTCCCCCGGCATAAGCTGTAACAGATTAATAATCGCAGTTCCTCTTGCAGTACGTCCTGCCTCCGGAATCTCATATGCCTTCAGACGATATACCCTTCCTGTATTTGTAAAGAACATCAGATAATGATGGGTAGTTGTCATCAGAAGTTCTTCAATGTAGTCATCCTCAAGAGTCTGCATTCCCTTGATTCCTCTTCCACCTCTGTTCTGGCTTCTGAAATTATCTACTGTCATTCTCTTAATATATCCAAGTTTGGTCATTGTGATCACTGTATTCTCTCTCGGAATCAGATCCTCTGTAGAAATATCGTATACATCATATCCGATAGAAGTCTTTCTGTCGTCTCCGTATTTCTCTGCAATTGCAAGAATTTCTTCACGAATCACGCGAAGAAGAAGACTTCTGTCCGCAAGGATAGCCTCGTATTTACGGATTTTTTCCATTAAATCAGCATATTCTGCTTCCAGCTTCTCTCTTTCCAGACCTGTCAGAGCACGCAGACGCATATCTACGATTGCCTGTGCCTGAACATCTGTCAGTTCAAAGCGATCCATTAACTCCTGTTTTGCGATCTGCACATTCTGCGAAGCTCTGATAATACGGATCACCTCATCAATATTGTCCAGTGCTTTCAGCAGACCTTCTAAAATGTGAGCTCGCTCTCTTGCTTTATTCAGGTCATATTTCGTTCTTCTGGTCACTACATCTTCCTGATGAGCCAGATAATATTCCAGCATCTGTTTCAGGTTTAATACCTTCGGTTCCAGACTTCCGTTATTCGGAATAAGTGAAAGCATATTTACGCCAAAAGTATCCTGTAACTGCGTATGCTTATACAGTAAATTCAAAACTACATTTGCATTTGCATCCTTGCGCAGATCAATACAGATTCTCATTCCCTCACGACTGGAATGGTCATTCAGGTCTGTGATTCCGTCAATCTTTTTATCTCTTACAAGTTCTGCAATCTTTGAGATCAGACGCGCTTTATTTACCAGATACGGAAGCTCTGTGACAATAATTCTGGACTTTCCGTTTGGAAGAGTCTCAATATTTGTCACTGCACGTACACGAATCTTACCGCGACCTGTTCTGTATGCTTCTTCAATCCCTCTTCTTCCAAGAATCGTCGCACCAGTAGGAAAATCAGGACCTTTTACAATATCCAGAATCTCTTCCATAGTCGTTTCGCGTTGTTCTTCAATGATATTGTCTATAATCTTGACAACAGCATCCACAACCTCTCTCAGATTATGAGGAGGGATATTGGTAGCCATACCTACTGCAATACCTGAAGTTCCGTTCACCAGAAGATTCGGATAACGGGACGGCAGTACAACCGGCTCTCTCTCTGTTTCATCAAAGTTTGGCTGGAAGTCAACAGTATCTTTGTTGATATCTGCCAGCATTTCCATGGAAATCTTACTCAGACGTGCCTCAGTGTATCGCATGGCCGCTGCCCCGTCACCATCTACGGAACCAAAGTTTCCATGTCCGTCTACCAGCGGATATCTGGTAGACCATTCCTGTGCCATATTTACAAGTGCTCCATAAATAGAACTGTCACCATGTGGATGATATTTACCCATTGTATCACCGACAATACGCGCACATTTACGATGCGGTTTGTCAGGACCATTATTCAGTTCTATCATGGAATACAATACACGTCGCTGAACCGGTTTCAGACCATCTCTTACATCAGGCAGTGCTCTGGAAGCGATAACGCTCATGGCATAGTCAATATAAGAGTCCTTCATGGTCTTTTCCAGATCCACCTCGTGGACTTTGTCAAAAATATTATCTTCCATTTATCTATTCTCCCTATTATCAGATATCCAGATTCTTTACAAATCTTGCATTCTCTTCAATAAATTCACGTCTCGGCTCTACCTTGTCACCCATCAGTGTAGTAAATGTAAGGTCAATCTCAGAAGTCGCAGCCTCATCCATGGTAACCTTAAGCAGGATTCGTTTCTCAGGATCCATTGTCGTCTCCCAAAGCTGGTCTGCATCCATCTCTCCAAGACCTTTATAACGCTGGATCTTGTTATTTCCGTCACGTCCGATTTCTGTCAGAATCTGATTCAGTTCATCATCGTCGTATGCATACCATACTTTCTTGTTCTTCTCCACCTTGTATAATGGCGGCTGTGCAAGATACACATATCCCTGTTTGATAAGCTCAGGCATAAAACGATACAGGAAAGTCAGCAGAAGGGTTGCGATGTGCGCACCATCGACATCGGCATCAGTCATAATAATAATCTTATGATAACGAAGTTTACTGATATCAAAATCTTCATGAATTCCTGTTCCGAAAGCTGTGATCATAGCTTTGATCTCTGCATTTGCATAAATCTTATCCAGACGTGCTTTCTCTACATTCAGGATCTTACCTCTCAGTGGAAGGATAGCCTGTGTTACACGATTTCTGGCTGTTTTTGCAGAGCCACCAGCGGAATCTCCCTCTACAATGTAGATTTCACAGTTCTCAGGATTCTTATCTGAACAGTCTGCAAGCTTTCCAGGAAGTGACATATTATCAAGTGCTGATTTTCTTCTGGTCAGATCACGAGCCTTACGTGCAGCCTCACGTGCTCTCTGTGCAAGAACTGATTTCTCTACTGTAGTTTTCGCTACTGTTGGATTCTGCTCAAGGAAAATCTCAAGCTGCTTGCTCACCACGCTGTCAACAGCCCCTCTTGCTTCACTGTTTCCAAGCTTCTGTTTTGTCTGACCTTCAAACTGGGGATTCTCAATCTTAACACTGACGATTGCAGTCAGACCTTCGCGGATATCATCGCCACTCAAATTGGGTTCACTGTCTTTAAGCAGCTTGTTCTTTCTGGCATAATCATTGAACGTCTTTGTCAGGGCATTTCTGAAACCTACAATATGAGTACCACCCTCAGGTGTATTAATATTATTTACAAATCCATAGCAGTTCTCTGTATAAGAGTCATTGTGCTGCATGGCAACCTCTACAGACACACCGTTCTGCTGTCCTTCGCAGTAAATGATTTCCGGGTAAAGCGCTTCCTTGCTTCTGTTCAGATAGCTTACAAATTCACGGATACCACCTTCATAATGGAAAACTTTCTCTCTTTCCATTCCTTCTCTGGTATCTTTAAGAGAAATCTTCAATCCCTTTGTCAGGAATGCCATCTCTCTCAAACGCTGTTTCAGAATGTCATAATCATATACTGTTTCCTCAAATATTTCTTTATCCGGAAGGAAGACAACTGTTGTTCCGGTCTTATCCGGCTGGCAGTCTCCCACAACCTTCAGAGGATACATAGTTTTACCGCGTTCGTATCTCTGCTGATAAATCTTACCTTCATGATAGATCCTTACTTCAAGCCATGTGGAAAGTGCATTTACTACAGACGCACCTACTCCGTGAAGACCACCGGATACCTTGTACCCTCCGCCTCCAAATTTACCGCCGGCATGAAGAATGGTAAATACTACTTCTACAGCAGGAATCCCTGCTTTATGATTGATTCCTACCGGAATACCACGTCCGTTATCTACAACTGTGATAGAGTTGTCCGGATTAATAACTACCTGAATCTCTGTACAAAATCCTGCCAGTGCTTCATCAACCGCGTTATCTACAATCTCATAAACCAGATGATGAAGACCTCTGCCGGATGTACTTCCGATATACATACCTGGTCTCTTTCGTACGGCTTCCAAACCTTCCAGAATCTGGATTTGATCCGCTCCGTATTCTGTATTTTCTCCGCCCATTTCTTTCCTCCTGTTATATATACTTATCACCAGAATATATCTGAAAACCCCTGCGTGAAAATTATAGACAGGTTTTCAAATATATTCTGGTATCTGGACATAATAATACAAATTTATTATAGCACAAAAGCCCGTTCCTTGCCACAGCCTGAATAAAAAAGAATCCCCGAAAACGGGAATTCTTCTGTATGTTAATCTTATTCTTCAGTTTTATTGATGAGGTACTGATAGACATCTCTCTTCGTCATTCCTCTGTCATTTGCTACCATTTTCATAGCTTCTTTTCTTGAATGTCCCTGATTTTCATAGATTTCCATGTGTTCTTCTATGGTAATTTTTTCCCAGGATGCCTTCTGTTCCTCTTCCATCTCCTGTCTGCTTCTGCCTTCAATCACAAGCACACACTCTCCAAGTGGCTTCTCTGTCTGATAATAGAGGATCAGCTCCTCGATAGTCGTATGGAATGCAGTCTCATATCTTTTCGTCAGTTCCCTGCAAAGAGTCATTCTGCGATTTCCGAGAGTTTCCTTCAATTCCTCCAGAGTTCTTACCAGTCTGTGAGGAGCCTCATAGAGAATGATAGTTCTCGTTTCATTCTTCAGTTCTTCCAGAATCAGTTTTCTTTCTTTTTTATCTGCCGGAAGAAATGCTTCAAAAGCGAATCTTCTGGTTGGAAGTCCGGACAGAGTCAGGGCAGTGATACAGGCAGCAGGTCCCGGAAGAGAAGTTACTTCAATCCCCGCTTCATAACACATTGCCGCAAGCTCCTCTCCCGGATCTGAGATCCCCGGAGTTCCCGCATCTGTGATCAGTGCAATATTCTGCCCTTCCTGCATTTTACTGATCAGAACATATGCCTTATCAATTTTGTTGTACTCATGATAACTGGTCATAGGTGTTTTTATATCAAAATGGTTCAGCAGTTTAATACTGTTTCTGGTATCCTCTGCTGCAATAAGATCCACTTCTTTCAATGTTCGAAGTACCCGGAGTGTAATATCCTCCAGATTTCCTATGGGTGTTGCACATAAATACAATTTACCACTCATAATTTGTTTCCTCTCATATTACTTTGCAAATAAAATTCGGTTAAATCATATCATAAATCTTCAGTATATTTTCTGTATAGACTCCCGGCTCTTTATATACGATCAGAGGAGGTTCCACTGTAACTCTGGAATTTCCTCCCTTTAATGCCTCGATCAGAACCATGTTTGATTCTCTGTCTATGTATGGATATACAAGCTGCATCCTTTTCGGTTCCAGACGATACTTTGTGAGAACATTCATAATCTCAGCCAGTCTGAACGGTCTGTGGACCATATAAAATCTTCCACGTTCTTTCAGAACCTTTGATGCCTGGCTCACCACATCCTCCAGATTACAGAGTACTTCATGTCTGGCAATTGCTTTTGGCATATCCGGATTGCGAAGTCCATGCTGTCCGATCATATAAGGCGGATTACTTGTCACTACATCAAAAGAAGCTGCCCCAAAAATATCAGCAGCCTCCTTAATATCACCCTGTACGATCTCAACATCGTCCTCCAGATGATTATATCTGACACTGCGTCCGGCCATATCTGCACACTCTTTCTGAATCTCAAGACCTGTAAAGTGTTTCCCATTTGTTTTGGTTTTAAGCAGGATCGGGATAATTCCCGTTCCTGTTCCCAGATCCAGAGCAGTCTCACCCTTTTTTACTTTTGCAAAGCCGGAAAGAAGAACTGCATCCATCCCAAAACAGAATTTATCCGGATCCTGTATCACATAATATCCGTTCTGAAGATCATCTATACGTTCATTATCTTTTACCAGCTGATCAGTCATTTAATTTGGAATCTCCTTTTTTATCTTCCAGATTTCCAAGTTCTTTTAATTCTTTTTCAGAGACTTTGACTTTCTTCTTTCTCGGTCTGAATTTCAGGTCATCTACCGGAAATTCCTGAATTTCTTTCTCGTCATTGATCTCTACAATTACCTTTACACGTTGACGAAGCACGTTTACACTGTGTACAGTTCCGGTAAGCCCATCCGGAGTTGTAACTGTATCTCCCAGTCCCGGAAGCTTTTTATTCAGCTCTTCATATGTTTCCTGCTCGTTCTTCAGGCAGCACATCAGTCTTCCGCACACACCGGAAATCTTTGTCTGGTTAAGGGACAGATTCTGCTCTTTTGCCATCTTTATGGATACAGGTGCAAACTCAGACAGATATGTGTGGCAGCACAGACATCTTCCGCAGATACCGATTCCTCCCAGAATCTTTGTCTCATCGCGAACACCAATCTGGCGAAGTTCGATACGCGTTTTAAAAATTGCTGCCAGATCTTTTACCAACTGGCGAAAATCAATTCTGCCGTCAGCAGTGAAATAAAACAGCACTTTATTATTATCAAATGTATACTCTGCATCTATCAGTTTCATTTCCAGACCATGTTCACGAATCTTCTTCTGACAGATTTTAAATGCCTCTCTCTCTCTGACTCTGTTCTGTGCCTCTCTCTCGTCGTCCTCCTTTGTTGCCACACGAAGAACTTCTTTGAGAGGGTGAACAACATCTTCCTCACCTACTTCTCTTGGTGCAAGTACGACTTTCCCGTATTCAATTCCCCGGGCTGTCTCCACGATCACGTGATCGCCTGTTTTAATTTCATAATCTTTAGGACTGAAATAATAAATCTTGCCTACATTACGAAATCTCACGCCTACTACTTTTGTCATTCTATTTCTCCCTGATCGTCAGGAACAGCAATTCAAATGCCAGATCAAAATTAACATTTGCTTTCAGACGTACCTTTGTCTTCTGAATAGAATCCAGAATGCTCTCCAGATTCTCGTAGGAACGCTGCTTTGCCTGTTCTCTGATAAAATTAATTTCCTGTTTAAATACCAGATTGTCAATCTCCTGTGTTGCCTTAAACATCAGGACATCTCTGAACCAGAACTGGAAAATATCCAGATAATCGTTGATATTCTGTTTGTCCTCAGAAAGACTCTTAATCGCATCTGACAGTTCATAAACTTCCATGGTGTTTGCATATTTAAGAATCCTCAGTGCATTCTGAGTCATCTCTGCAAACTCCTGAGAAGTAGCTGCTTCTTTTGCCCTTCCAATACTGCCCTGTGCAAAGGATGCATCAATCTCCGCCTGGTAATCCGGAACATGAAGATGCTCCATCAGATATTTCTTTACAAGACCGTCATCCACTACCTTCAGATCAAGACGAACACATCTTGACTGAATAGTCGGCAGCAGTCCCCCGATATTATTAGTCAGCAAAAGAATCACTGCATATTCCGGCGGCTCTTCAATTGTTTTAAGAAGAGCATTCTGTGCCTGTGGTGTCATAAGATCTGCATCTGCAATAATATAAATCTTGTAAGGACTGTAATATGGTCTGATATCTATATCATTGATCACCTGATCCCTGATCTCGTCAATTGTGATCGTTCCAGGTTTCTCATGACTGACCATAATAATGTCCGGATGATTCTTACCCATCGCCTTTTTGCAGGAGTCGCATTTCTGGCAGGGTTCTGTACCTCCGGCCTCACACTGAAGTGTTGCCGCAAAAGTCCCTGCAAGGAGCTTCTTACCAGAACCTGGTTCGCCAGTAAAAATATAAGAATGCGATATTTTTCCTGATTCTATTGCATTTTTTAAATGTCCGATAATCTCTTCATGTCCGATAATATTGTTAAATCCCATCATAAGAATCACCTCACCAGTCCGTTTTGTAAGATATTATACCATAAAAGAAGAACTATTGCACAGACTTTATATAATTTGCGATTTCTTTCACACAGTCATCAAGATTTATATTCTGAAAACGTTTCTCTATCCCTGCGTTCAGAATATTTTCCTCTGAAAAATCCGACTGATCTGCAATAAATCTTCTACACATTTCCTCATATCTTGGATTTTCCTGTTCTCTCTCTCTATTAAGAGCACGACTCAGTCTTTCTCCATCTTCTACCTGGACATAAACAGGACAGACTGCATCTTCCCCATAGTATTTACGCATCTTTTTAAATGACTCCAGAGTACCGATTCCCAGATAATCGGAATCTGCAAGGTTCACCTGACCATCATCTGCAGTGAAATAAGTCCATATCCCATAAACCGTATGATATGCTCTCTCCTCGATAAGATTTCCGTTTTTTCTGAATTCTTCCAGTTTTCCGTCATCTACAAAATAATAATTTTTTCCATCCTGCTCTCCTGCCCTGATCGGGCGGGTTGTATACAGAATAAGTGTTTTCAGATTCAATTCTTTATGTGCGGCCAGAAGTGAATAGATTCTGTCTTTTCCGGATGCACTCTTTCCCATGATGTAAAAAATCTTTCCCATATCTGTTATGTTATTCCTTTGCCGGACTGTATTCTTCCTGTCCAATTTCATTTCGGGCAGCTACGCAGATTGTTTCAGCAGATGTATCACTGAGTCCCTGTACTTCCAGCCCCTGTTCCATGTATCTTCTCACATTTCTTACAAATTGTCCAGTTATCTGCTCTCCCGGCACAATAATCGGAATTCCGGGCGGATACAGATAAGCAAACTCTGCACTGACTTTGCCAACACTTTCTTTCAGAGAATATCGCCTTTGCTGCGCATCCACTGCCTGAGAAATTGTCATAAGCTGTGTCATTCTCGCATGAGAAGTATGATACTGCGATTCCTCCGACTCATCTGTTTGCTGTATCTCTGCATCAATCTCTTCAATTGCAGTACACAGTCTCTCAAATCCCTCTTCTGTATCTCCCACTGCTGCAATTCCAAGAACATATTTCTCAGCCGCCATTTCCATTTCAATGTGATATCTGTCACGAAGTATCTGATGGAGAAGATGTCCGTTAACAGAAGTTCCGACTGTGGAGAACAACAGCTTGGATCTGTCAAAATCATAGATTCCACTGCCTTCGATCATAGAACCTTCGATCAGTTTTATTTTTTCACACTTTGAAAGACGCTGTCTGGCCTTCTCCAGATTGAAGGTAAATTCGCGAAACATTTGCTGCCCGTCTTTTCTCAGTTTATCCATACATGCATCCATACTCGCCATCAGAATATACGACGGACTGCTGGTCTGGTAAATCCCCATAAATCTCTTTATCTTTTCCACATCTGCCATATCACTGCATATATGAAGCACCGCCGTCTGAGTCATAGATGGCAGCGTTTTATGGAAACTCTGTATTACAATGTCAGCTCCCAGATCAGCAGCAGACACCGGAAAATATTTAGAATAATGAAGATGTGCACCATGTGCTTCATCCACAATAAGAGGAATCTTATGTCTGTGTACAACTTCTGCAATTGTCTTTATATCAGACACAACGCCGTCATATGTAGGCGAAGTAAGCAGAAAAGCCTGCACATCCGTATTTTCTTCCAGATATCTTTCCACACGTTCAGGAGAAATTCCTCCGTTTATCCCCAGTCTCTGATCTTCATGTGGATAAATATAGACCGGCTGAAGCTCACGTAAATACAATGCATGGTAAACAGCCTTGTGACAGTTCCTCGCGACAAGTATCTTCCCACCTTTATTTACACTTGCACTGACTGCTGCCAGAAGAGCCGCCGTACTTCCATTTACACTGAAGAAACATTTCTTTGTCCCATAAATCTGAGCTGCATATTCCTGTGCTTCTTTCAAAATTCCTTCCGCATGATGAAGATTGTCAAATCCTGAAATCTCTGTAATATCTCTCTCAAAAAGAAAATCATCTGCTGAAGATGCCCGGTTTCTCTTATGCCCCGGCATGTGAAACGGATAATAGTCAGACTGCCCATAGCTTTCTAATTTTTTATATAATCTTTCCATTTTTTTCCTTTTTATACTATTGTGCCAACAAGTTGATTTCTCGAACAATCTTGCGTTCCAAATTTCCCACTGATTATTGCCTTTTCGTGCCTGAAATATGGAACTTCC
>ERZ1106950.1811-NODE-1811-length-12173-cov-8.860951_pt1 | contig 12173 bp, 15 predicted proteins | sample MGYA00403675_ERZ1106950 | MGnify/ENA primary metagenome ERZ1106950 (study PRJEB35170, sample SAMEA104062410) | human gut metagenome | biome: human gut; feature: human-associated habitat; material: faeces | place: Denmark | collected 2012-06-13 ... | reverse complement strand
TATCTGCCGTAAAACCATAAAAGGACATTTCGCCAATGCCCAGTTCCCGGCACATACGGTACAGGGACATTCCGGGTGAGATTCCGTGTACATACCCCTCTGATTTATCCATTCCCTGGCCTTTGGCCCATCTCCGGTTTCCATCCGGGATGATTCCGATGTGTTTTGGCAGTCTCATACCATCTCCTCCGTTCCTGCTTCTATATGGAAAGTATGGTCTTAAATGGAAAATCTATACCAAAGGCAGCGGCAGTGTGTCAGTCCTCCATGATTTTCTTCGGCTTATCCGTAATCAGATTATCCGCCCTGGCTTTCCTGTCAGCTGCATCAATTCCGCATCGTGAAACCCAAGGCGCATCTGGCCGTCGTCAGCAGGGCGGACGGCTGACTTCATCTCCCGCTCCGTAATCCGTTCCTCCCCTGTCAGCCGGCCGCACAGAAGCGGCGATTCCGGGTCATGCATCCTGCGGTTGGCTTCCACCTGAGCCGGACTGAAATTCGCATAACAATACCTGCAGAAATGGGAACAGGTGTTGTAAGCGCCGATATCCACGCTCTTGACACAACCGCATTCCTCCCTCTGGGCAGGGTCCTTCCTTACCGCCAAAAGCCGGCCCAGCAATCCGGCAATCAGCTGGTCATCTATGCATTTTCCCTTCTGAATATGGAATCCGGACAAATCCCCTGCCTCTGAACATGTCCTTATGGTCATGCCATGCCTTTCTGCCTCCGGACCCATGAAGGATGCCAGGGATACTATATCCTCCCCTGTCATTGTACTGGGCTGAATCTGTTCCATCCGGCCTTTTATTTTCCGGTACATATCCAGGAAACTGATAACACAGGTATGGGTGTACCCTTCCAGGCTGCCGCACAGCCGGGAAAACCATTGGAAATGGTATTCCCTGGTATAGGACGGACTGAGAAGCACCGGATCATACCTCCATATGACCCGCTCAGGCCCCAGCCTGCAGGACAGCTCACCAAAGGTCCTCACCAGCTCATTCTTATGGGGAAGTCCCGGTTCCACATCCGTCCCATAGGGTGTCAAGGTGAATTGGAAATAATAAGGATACCCCAGCCGGTCCAGAACAGAAAGCCTCTCCATCATAGGGCCCGGGTCCTTTGTCCAGAACACAAAGCAGTCCACTGTATCCGGACTCAGAAGAATCTTGCTGACCTGCCTGGGATTCATGGGATTCTTTACATACAGGTACCCTTCCTCCAGCCGTCTGAAAAACCAGTCTGAATAAAACGCGGGGATATCTGTCCTTCTGCTGGCACTGACGATCATGGCGGGGCCTCCCTTCTTTGGCTTACGTGGCAATCTGTGTAGTCTAATAGTAAGTGCCTGGTATGACAGTGAACTAAAGTCCTATGATCCAAAAGCCACTGTTTTGTTGACCGTATTGCCTTATAGGCATTCGCAGTCATTCCCACCAAATCTTTACAAATTGATTTTTTCTTCGATTTCATTTGCAGGCATGACAAAGACCTCCTTTCCATTGCTACAGTCCGAATCGTTGCATTCCTAACATAAATTCATCCAACCCCCGCAATCTTTTTACTCTGCGGAGCTTGATTTTACACACATCACATATCTGCTCTAATCCCGCTTCCACAATTATATTCGATACTCTTATCTCCTTTGGTGATCCAAATTGGAATATAAAACCTATCAGGATTTCTGCTAACATTACAATCGGATCATCATCCGGTTCTAACATTTCAAATTTGATGATTGTTCCTGTATTTGCATCTCCCAACAATGACAATGCCGGATTCCCGGGACGTTCATATTTCTTATCCGCAACAGATACACCCAGTACTGATACATCCGCCTCTAAAACGGCATCACATTTAGGAGCTTTCGCAAGGTCTGAAAGCAATTCCTCATCTGTGATAAGCAAATTGCCAAATTGAAATGATGTAAATGGTAAAGGTGCCTCACCAAAATTCCATGTCTTTTTGTCTTTTCCAAATGAAAATAGAAACATATTCCCATGTTCAAAATCAACTTTAATATCGGTCTCGTTATAATAACGCAATGCCAATTCTAAATCCTGAAGATAAGTGCTCATCCGAAGCACCTCAGATTCATCCATATTATATGGATAATATCCAGGCTCAAAAGACAGAAAGTAAAGCCACTGATTTTTACCGCGGTATGAGTAACCTAAGTCTTTGATAAGCTTTCTCTGCTTACCGGTTAGTTCCTCGCGATTTCCCCAATAGCATGTAAGATTTTTCTGATTAAACATGGCATATTCCGGTTTCAGATTCATACTCTGCTGCATTGGAAGCATCAGAAAACTGTTAAGACCTTCATAGCCCTCATAAACAGCTATACCATAACAGTCTCCGCCCCGACCAAGTATACTATAAAATACAGTGTCCTCCTTAGCGCCACTTCTGACAGCAATCAAATCCATATCCCAAAGCTTTTCCCATGGTTTCAATTCTTTTATACGGGTTGCTGCTTCATACAACTGTTTCCATTGTTCTAACAACGCTTCTTTTCTCATGTGTCTATCTCCTTCTGAATCCGTACTCCTGTTTCAGTCTTTCAAATATCTCAAAAGCTACCGGGCATATGGCGACAGTGTCCAACATGCCAAGCAAGCTACATAACCGTTCCGGCTGGTCTGTATATGGATACTTCTTGCAGCTATCCGGTTTGCAATCCCCTAATTTACAGTTGCCATCTTCCTGTAAAAAATCACAGGGCATATGCTTTGTATGATATCCAATACCGCACGCTTCTTTTTCCAAAAAGAAATCTATGAATTGCTCAACTGTAATACCCAAATATTCCGCATCTTTTTCAACATCCTCTTCCGGAATACTACCCTTATACATTTTACAACAATTCCTACACTTATTGCAATCATAATCAGCAAACAATTCTTTATGCAATCTCAGAAATTGTTTATCCAGTTCCTCTTCATCCGCATGTCCCTTCAAGAAACTACGGAATTTGTAATTCTCATCTTCTCTTTTCTTGGCTTCCATTCCTATCTTGTCTGGATGTATCATAAGACGCCTCCTATCCTTGCTTTTATCGTCGGTTTTTCCTTATTGAACTGGTTGTAATATTCAGCCCCAGATCCTCATCCTACCGGAAAGCTTGATATTGGCGCCTTCCAGCATCTTCTGGAGACTGTTCAGCTCCCTGGTACGTTCCCCAACAGGGCTTTTGCGGTAACGTACAAGTTCACGTAGTTCGCGCTGATCTTTATCAGGGATATAGCTTGGCTGGAGCAATCCGTGCTGCAGAAGATCAGCAATCCATTCCGCATCCTTTACATCAGTTTTCCGACCCGGAACAGCTTTCATATGGCTGGCATTTACCACCATTGCATTCAGGTCAGACGCTTCCTGCCCTTTCTGTAATTGAAGAGCTTTCTGAAATTCAATGCTGCTATTTTTGCATCAAAGAAGAACTTTCCACGCTGTTTGCCACGGGGCAGCTTCTCCAGATGGTAGTTTTTGCGGACATTCGACGGAACCGTTTCTACTCCGTTCCTGAATCGGGCATAGTTTTTAAATGTTTCATAAAAGAACAGCTCCTGGGTTTAGGCCCTGCAGGACATCGAAGCCGCTGTATGCACCATCTGCCACCATAACAGTCTTTTCTTCCTGCACATCCATCCGCTCAAGATGTTCACGGATAAACAGGCTGTCGCTGTGGATGTTCTGTTCATAAACCTTTGCCCAGGATTTTTCCAATGCTTTTTGTTCCCTGGATGTTAAAACGGAAAAACTGTCTGTAAGAGACAGCTGTTGGTAAGTGTTTTCCTTGAATGACATAGAGAATACCTTCTTTCGTAAGCTATCTCTATTATACAGCAAATGCGTGTATTATGCTTGTGCATACTACAAAATATATGAACTTTTCAAGGTGCTATAGTTGGGCTTTTGACCCCAACATCATAATAGGTCTCCTTATGATAATAGATTTTACCATAGAAGACCTATTGCCTGATAGCTATTTACAGAAAAACTTTCATACTCTCGGATTCAACTATTCTTACCCGTATTATTTTATCTCCTTGCTCTGCTCCTTGGCCCAGTGGTCCACCACAATACCGGGAGCATACACAAACATCATGTGCAGTTCCTCTTCCCCTGTGTTATACAGAGAATGTTTTAGGTTTCTTTACAAAGGCATAATCATAAATCACTACAAAAACCGAGCCAACCTACACTAAAACGTCGCTGTTTCTTTGTGAAAAGCGACGTTTTTTTATGGCCTGGTTTTGGAAAGGAGTGGTGCTGATTTCAAATTGAAAATGAAAGGGGGAGTTATTTTTGCTGGCCAGGCCGGGAGGTCTGGCCCTTTTTCATTCCATCAAAAAGGAGGTTAGCAAATGGCCGATGAAAAAGTAAACATGGGCCCGGAGGAGAATAAGCCCCCGGAAACCCTATCCCCGCCCGGCCAGGGTGATCTGCCACCGCTGGAGGAAAATAATGCTCCTGCTGTTTCTGGTGAAGATAAAACGGCTCCCGATCATGTGGAGCCCGATCCACCGTCTGCCGACAAGCACACACAGCAGACTGTTCTTCCCGGCATGGGCGAAGATACACCCGCCCCATCCGGCAAGGTGATCAACCTCTCGGACATCCAGGCCGCTGATAAGGACGGCAAGGCAGCTTCTGCTCCCACCCCGGACAAGAAAACGCCGGAGGCAGATAAGCCGCCGAAGCGCCGGGGCCGTCCCCCGAAAGAGCAGGCCGGGATGTCTGCGGGGAAAAAGGAAAAAGCGGCAGAGCCCCGCACAGGCCGCCCGTCTAAGGTTGACAAGGCGGCCCGTGAGGAGGCCCCGCCCTCTGTTCGGGACAAAGTGTCCAGAGGTAAGAAAGCTGACAAGGGCAAGGAAACGGGCTCCGGCGGTGCGCCTGTGTCTAAATCCGGTAAGGCGGTAAAGCCGGGCAAGGCCGCGCCCGTCAAGGAGGCTACCGCTCCGCCGCCGGAGATCAACCTGCCGCCCACGCCTGACGTGCCGCCCCGCCCGGTGGAAGAGGGAAAAATCGTCTATCTGAAAATGGCGGAGCTTCATCCGTTCCATACGTTCCGGGAGCACCCCTACAAGGTACAGGACGATAAGGCGATGGACGATCTGGTGGGGACGATCAAGGAACACGGCATTCTGACCCCCGCCACCGTCCGCCCGGAAAAAGATGGCAAGGGCTATGAGATTATCGCGGGCCACCGCCGCCATCATGGTGGCACACGGGCCGGGCTGGAGGAAATGCCCTGTATCGTCCGGGAAATGACCGATCTTGAAGCTGTCCGGGAAATGCGGAACAGCAACAAGCAGCGGGGCGATCCCCTCCCCAGCGAACTGGCAAAGCTGCTGGATTTGGAGGTGGAGGCCATCAAACGCCAGGGGGCCCGTCCGAAAAATGAGAAAGAGGCGGAGGCCCTGGGTAAGCTCTCGGTGGAGATTGTGGGCAAGGAACACGACATGAACTATAAAAAGGTCATGCGGTATATCCGGCTCAACTCCCTGGTGCCGGAGCTTCTGGACAAGGTGGACACAAAGCAGATGGGCTTTATGCCTGCGGTGGAGATCTCGTATATCAGGCCGGAAAACCAGCGGCTGATTGCTGTTTCCATTGACGGGGAGCAGTCCTCCCCCTCGGTGGCCCAGGCGAAGCGGCTCCACGAGCTGGACAAGGAGGGCAAGCTCAACGGCGATGTGATCGACGGCATTTTGAGTGAAGAAAAAAAGGAGGATCGCGGTGTGATTATTTCGACTGCTGAACTGTCTAAGTATTTCGGCAAGGAGGTCACTCCTGCCAAAATGAAAGAGCAGATCATGGCGCTGCTGGACGAGTGGAAAGAGAAACAGCCGCCCGAACTGGCGCAGCCGGACAGGAAAAAGGACTTGGAGAAGTAACCGGGCCCCGCTTCTGGACACTTTGTCCAGAGGTGAACGCCCCGCGCCGGGGATGGGCTCTGTGGTGATATATCCCCCGTCGCCGGATATTTTGCAGCGCAGCCGGGAACGGGCCGTCAAGGGGCGGAACGCCCGCCGTTTGCGGCGGCTTGCCCTTGACGGCCTGGCCCGGCTGTGCTATTTCCGGCAAGGCGGCGGGGGTATATCCTCCAGAGCCGCCCTTTCCCATGAATGGGAAAGGGCGGGGGGATAGGGTTTAACTACCTATTAAATATCGGAGGTGTTGAAGATGAAACGATCCCTTGCTTATATCACCGCTGCGTGGCGCGGTGATCCTGCGGTGGATATGGAGCAGGCGGCGCATTACTGCCGCGTGGTCTACGATGCGGGCTATTCCCCCATCTGCCCTATGCTCTATCTGCCGTTGTTCCTCAATGACGCGGTACCGGAGGAGCACAAGAACGGCATCGACATGGGCCGCGATCTGCTCCGGCGCTCCCGTGTGTTGGTGGTGTGCGGCCATTCCGTGACCGAGGCCATGAAAAATGATATTGCCGTGGCCCAGCGCCTGGGGATTACCGCGACTACCCTTGAGGGCATCCTGACCGTCAAGGGCCAGGGCCGCCGCTGATGGCGTCCCTGTTTGAAGCCTACATCACCAACCTGGGAAAGTACAACGAGGGCGAGCTGGTTGGCGAAACCTTGAAATTTCCTACTACCACCGAGGAGGTGCAGGCCCTTTTGAAGCGGATCGGTGTGGATGGGGTACGTTATGAGGAATTTTTCATAACCAGCTTTGACGGTGATGTGCTGGGGCTTTACGACTATCTCACAGAATATGAAAACCTGGACGAGCTCAATTATCTGGCCTGTCTGCTCTCCGAGCTGGATCAGGGCGAACTGGAGAAATTTGAGGCCGTCATTGACAGCGGCGAACATACTTCCAGCGTGGCCGATCTCATCAATCTGGTGCAAAACCTGGATTGCTATGAGTTTTACCCCGGTGTCGAGGACGATGAAACCCTGGGCCGCATCTATGTGGAGGACATGGAGGCCATTGACGTGCCGGAGCACCTGCTGAATTATTTTGACTATGAGGCATACGGGCGGGATATTCGGCTTGAAGAGGACGGCCACTTTGCCCCTGGAGGCTATGTTTTGAACAACGGCGGTCAATTCATCGAGCACTACCACGGGATCGAGGACATTCCCGACGAGCACAAAGTCTTTGCCTTTCCGCAGCTCACGGTGCGGGAGCAGATGGCGGCCTACAAAGAAATTATTGACGGTTCCTCCCTGGAGGGCTATCGGAAGATTGCCGCAAAGGAACACGAGGAACGATAACGGCACTTCTGGACACTTTGTCCAGAGGTGCTTTTTTCATGGAAAGGAGGGATACGGCTGATTGACGAGGACGTTTCCAGACGTACCATAGCAGTTTCGATCAAGGCGACAAAGCTCACGGGCCGGGTGCTGGCCCAGGCGTGTCTGGCGGTGGGCCGGAAGATCAAGAAAACGTACCGGGCCCGCCAGACACCCCACGGAAAACAGACGGTGCGCCAGCTTATGGGCCACGGGGCCGCCACGAACAGCATCGAGGTGGAGTCCCCAAAGGACTTTGATCGGGTGGCCCGGCGCTGGAATGTGGACTATGCCTTTTATAAGACCGGGCCGGACAAATACCTGTTGTTCTTTAAGAGCGGGCAGGCCGACGCCATCACCGCTTGCTTTTCGGAATATTCCCGGCGCGTGTTGAAGCGTTCCAAGTCCCAGCGTGTTCCCATCCGGGAACAGCTCAAACGGGCTGCCGCTGAACTGGCCCGCCAGCCGTCCCACAAGAAAGAACGTGCAAGGGAGGCGGTGCATGAGGACAGATAGCGTCAAAAAGTATGTGATACCCAATATCCCGTACCTGTTTATTCTGTGGGCCTGCCTAAAGCTGGGGACGGCCTACCGCCTGGCCCCTGGAGCAGACTTTGCTCACAAGCTCATGGGCCTGGGGCAGAGCATCGGCCCGGCCTTTGCCGACTTTGCGCCGGGGCTGGCCCCCTTTGACTGGCTCATCGGTATTGTGGGCGCGGTGGGCTTTCGCCTGCTGATCTACTTCAAAAGCAAGAACGCAAAGAAATTTCGGCGGGATGAGGAATACGGGTCGGCCCGCTGGGGCACCGAAAAAGACATCAAGCCCTTTGTCGATCCAAAGTTTGAGAACAACGTCATTTTGACAAAGACGGAGTTTCTTACCATGAACACCCGGCCCAAAAATCCCGCCAACGCCCGCAACCTCAACGTCTGTATCATCGGCTCGTCCGGCTCCGGCAAAACCCGTTTCTGGCTCACGCCCCAACTGCTCCAGGCGCACAGCTCCTATGTGTGCGTCGATCCGAAAGGCGGGGTGCTCTCCCAGGTGGGGGCTTTTCTGCAACGCCGGGGGTATCAGGTCAAAGTGTTCAACAGCATAGATTTTTCAAAATCCATGCACTACAATCCGCTGTCCTACATCCACAACGAGGCGGACATCCTCAAATTCGTGGACACCCTCATAGCCAACACCAAAGGCGAGGGCAAGGAGGGCGATCCGTTTTGGACGAAGGCGGAAACGCTTTTGTACTGTGCCCTGATTGCCTATATCATTTTCGAGGCACCCGCCGAGGATCGGAACATCAATACCCTGGTGGATATGATTTCCGGCATGGAAGTGAAAGAGGATGACGAGTCCTATATGAACGCGGTGGACTATATGTTCAAGGGCCTGGAAAAGCGCAAGCCGGATTGCTTTGCCGTGAAGCAGTACAAGAAATATAAGCTGGCAAGCGGCAAGACCGCGAAAAGCATTTTGATTTCCTGCGGCTCCCGGCTGGCCCCCTTTGACATCCCCCAGCTCCGGGAGATCATGAGCTATGACGAGCTGGAGCTTGACCGCATCGGGGATCGGAAAACGGCGGTTTTCTTCACGATTTCCGACACAACCCCCACTTATAACTTCATTGTTGCCCTGGCCTTTTCGCAGATGTTCAATCTCCTGTGTGAACGGGCGGACAATGTTCACGGTGGCCGCCTGCCCCATCATGTGCGGGTGCTGTGGGACGAGACCGCCAACACGGGCCAGGTGCCCTCGCTGGAGAAGCTGGTGGCCGTGATCCGTTCCCGTGAGGTAAGCGTGTGCCTGTTCTACCAGCAGTACGCCCAATGCAAGGCCATATACAAGGACAACGCCGAAACGATCCTGGGCAACATGGACAGCGTGGTTTTCCTGGGCGGGCGGGAAAGCTCCACCATCAAGGAAATTTCCGAGAACTGGCTGGGAAAGGCCACAATCTCCATGCAGACCGAGGGCCGTTCCCGTGGGCAGTCGGAAAGCTACAACCAGAACACCCAGCGGCTGGGCCGGGAGTTGATGACCCCCAGCGAGCTGGCTACCATGCCGGGCGATAAGTGCATTTTGCAGCTGCGGGGCCTGCCCCCATTCTTCTCGCCCAAATACGATTTGAAGCAGCACCCGAACTACAAATATACATCGGAGGCTGACAAACAAAAAAACGCCTTTGACCTTGATAAGCTCATTAACCGCCGCAGGCGGCCTGGGCTGAACGAGGCTTGTGAGGTGTACGAGGTAGACGGATCGGACACGGGGCCCGTAAGCGAGGACGAGGACATCCTCAACTACGATGATGTGGACGATCCGGATGACTATGTATAAAGCACTTCTGGACAAAGTGTCCAGAGGTCGTAACCTGCCGCCTGTATGGGCGGCTTTTTTCATGGCCGGGGAAAACCCCCGGAGAAATGGAGGCTATATGCAGTTCTTTTCTTCCGCTATTGATACTTTGCAGACCCTTGTTGTGGCTCTTGGCGCTGGCCTGGGCGTGTGGGGCGTTGTCAATCTGCTGGAGGGGTACGGCAGCGATAATCCCGGCTCCAATGCTCATGTGCCATAAAGTAACACTATAACATGACAAGTAACAGCCTACTATTCCGCAATAGAAAATGACAACAAAACTTTGCAAAGGGTATTGACAAGTAAACTTGGCGGTGCTATTATAAAGATACCAAGTTTACTTGGCAATCAAAAAACGGAGGAAACATATGAACAAAGAAGAAATCTTAGCAAAAAGCAGGCAAGAAAATCAGTATCAAGATGAACGAGATAAAATGATTTCTGCACAGGCTGGCACCTATGGCGCAATCGGAATGGCAGTTCTGTTTGTAGTGCTTTTTCTTATCCGGTTGTTGATGAAAGGCGGAACGGCATATGATTTGTTGGCAATGTACTTTGGCTATTTAGCCGTGACAAATATCTATAAAAGCACATTACTAAAAGGTAAGACAGAAATTTTTGCAGCCGTTATATATTCTATTATTACTCTTGTTTGGCTTGTTCTCTATGTTTGGAAAGGTTAAACAGGTGTAAAAATGGAAGAAACTTTGGTTTTGAAAAACAACCTAAAAGAAGTAAGAGCCGAAAAAAAATTATCGCAATCACAGCTTGCAGAAATGGTTGGCGTATCGAGAAATACGATTAGTTCGATTGAAACAGGACAATTTAATCCCACGGCAAAGCTGGCACTAATTTTATGTATTGCGTTGGATAAAAAGTTTGAAGAACTTTTTTATTTCTAAATATGGAGGATTTTTATGAAAGACGACAACAAAATGCGATTTGAAGTCCAAACCGTTAAAGGAACTGGTGCAGCCCTAATGATTGTAATTGACAAGGAAACGGGAGTGAATTACCTGGCTTTAACAACAGGAGGTATCACTCCATTACTTAACGAAAATGGTACGCCCATTGTTACTAAATGACAAAATCAAAAAATAGAAAGGAACGGAGGTAAGCATATGCAGATTTACATTTTCGTCATTCTTGCTGTACTGGCTATTAGCGCAGCTAAATCAAAAAAATATAACAGCGAAAAATAAATTTCTCTTAGATAGCAAAGTCAGCCGAGCCAGTCAACGGTCAAGATGAACGGGCTACGCCCGCCGTTGACAGCCCCGCCCGCCTTTGCTGGTAGGCAATCAAGGGGCGACAGCAAGGAGTGCTGCCGCCCCTCACATTATTCAGAAAGGGGGATTTTTCATGACCGAATTTGAAGAATATCAAGAGCATATCCAATACACGCATAATGCTTTTTGCAGAATTGTTATTCGCCATGCGTCCATTGACGCAGCCCGCAAGCTGTATTCAAAATGGAAGCGGGAAATCTCCCTTGAATACCTGTCCGAAGAAAAATTCATGCCGTTTGCCGCCACAGATGAATACTTTGCACAGCCACCGTCAAGTGAGGAATACCCGTTCACAGTCTGCGGTCAGACTGTTATGTTAAGCAATCCAGATCTTGCCGCCGCCCTGTCCTCTCTGCCGGAAGCAGAGCAGGAAATCATCTTCCTGTACTTCTTTGAACATCTAACCCATAAGGAAATCGGCAAGCGGTACGGACGGACACGCAGCACAGCCGGGCGGCACATTTATCTTGACTTGCGCCGACTGCGGGAGGAAATGGAGCTGTTAGCCCATGAGCAGACTTCTCCCCTATGAAACAATCGTACAGGCTACCAACGGGGAGCCGGAAGCGGTCAACGCTGTCCTTACCCATTATGCCGGATATATCCGCTATTACTCCCATATTTACGGGCATTACAACGTGGATATGGAGGACTACATCAAAACGAAGCTGATAGAAAGTCTATTCAAATTCCGGCTTGACCGATAAACCCACAACTGAATACCCGCCGCCAGAGGGCGGCACACCGAGCAGGAAATCAGTGATAAGGTTTCCTGCTTTTTTTGCGCCTTGCGGTTGCCGGAAATAGTTTTTTTGCATTACCTATGCAGAGCAGACCAGAAAAAATCCCGGTTCCGTTTGGCGTTTTTGAAAAACCCCTGTATTACCCCACGAAAAGGGAAAATAAGATAAAAATTTCTGAAATCTCCGTCCATTCTGCCTTTTGCTGGTTTGTAGGTATTAAAGAGAAAAATATCCGCCGCAGCATTGGCAAAAATTTTTCTTCTCCGTGGAGGGAAATAGCGGGCAGAAAAGGCATTTTGATTTGTCTTGTTAGTGAAAAGCGGGCAGAAAGCGCTGCTACAATCGCTTTGTTAGTGAAGCCAGAGAAGCCAAAACGCCCCGCCGGAATTGTAGTATTGGTAGACGCAGCGGAAAGCGTCACTTTTTTAGAGCAAGATTCTACCACAGTACCAAAATTCGCTTATCCGCTCATTTTGCCCCTGCGGGAATCTTGTTGGGGAGTGCCTTCCCCAAACCCTGC
>ERZ1106950.1810-NODE-1810-length-12175-cov-3.343152_pt1 | contig 12175 bp, 13 predicted proteins | sample MGYA00403675_ERZ1106950 | MGnify/ENA primary metagenome ERZ1106950 (study PRJEB35170, sample SAMEA104062410) | human gut metagenome | biome: human gut; feature: human-associated habitat; material: faeces | place: Denmark | collected 2012-06-13 ... | reverse complement strand
GAAAACAGACAGCTTCTAAAAGACAGAAGCCAATGCTGTACAGACGACAGCTAAAAAGTAAATTTATTATATCTGTATCTGTGTACAATCGCAATGCGCATATTATACAAATTAAATATTCAGAAAATTCAAACAAAAAAGAATAGTTTGAAAATTATTAAAGAAAAATATAAAAAATGTATTGACAAATAAAAGGCGGAGTGGTATTATTAAGTCAATCCAAAAGAGATACAACAATCACACATCTCAAAAGGATATTTAACTAAAGAATGATTCTTTATTCGTAAGACATCATTCTATTAGATTAAAAATAAACGAACTAAGGAGGCAGAGGTCCAATGGACAGTATATCATCAGTTACATATCAATATGTTAGTGGTACGGTAGATGCAGGTTCCTGTAAAAGAGACCTTTACCACAATAGATAAGATCCAGTAAAAGTGAATGAAAAGATCAAATCGAAGAGATTGTAAAGCTGGATGAAAATGAAAAGATTCGACATCTACAGACGTATTGAATATAGATACCACACTTAGCCAAAGTTCCCGAACATGTGTAAAGAAACATGGATAAGGAATATCAGTTTTATATGAAGCACCCCCAGTTATAGAAAGAATAATCAAATAGGATGTTGGAATATCGTCAGATGATACTGCAGCAGCCGAAAGGTTATAGAGAGAATAACTGAAGAGAGGACTTTCATGATAGGATGATACCGATACCGAGTCGGATTTAGGTTATAGATATTGTTAAATTGAAGAACAGGAGGTTTCATATAAGCCAGTCTTAGTGGACAGACTGCTATATCAATTAACAAGTGTAAAGGTCTTACAGGAACAGAATCGAGATAGTTCCTTCGATTTATAAAATATGAAAAATTTAAATACAATAAAAATGCATCTTCAATGTCAATTGAGGGTGCATTTTTTTGACATTACGGGAGTCATATGGTAAACTAGAACAAACTAGGCAATGAAGAGAAATATACCTATAGGGTACAGACTAAGTATAATGAGGTGAGCATAGTGGACAAGTATGAATATAAGTTGAAGACAGAACAGATGCTAAAACTTATGGAAAACGGTGCATACAACAGAGCCGCTGAGATTGCTGACAGCATTGATTGGAAGCGTGTCAGAAATGTAAATATGCTGTTAAACGTCAGCAATATATATGAGAAGATCAGAGATTACCGTAAGAGTTTTGGAGTTCTGAGAGCTGCCTATCATAGAACAGAGGGGAGCAGAAAGATATTATATCGCTTGTGTACTCTTGCGATAAAGGTTGGAAATCTGGAAGAGGCGATCGACTATTATGATGAATACGTACAGGCTGCGCCAAAAGATCCCAATCAGTACATCTTAAGATACCGCCTGTTGAGAGCACGGAGAGCTCCGATCGAGCAGCAGATCCGTGCGTTGGAGCAGTTCAAAAAAGCAGAGTATGTCGAAGAGTGGGCATACGAGCTGGCCAAGAGATATGAAGAAGCCGGGATGACAGCCGAATGTCTGGAAGAGTGTGATGATCTGATTCTGTGGTTCAGCGAAGGCAAGTATGTATACAAGGCTATGGAGCTGAAGATGCGATACAAGCCATTGACTCCGCTTCAGCAGGAAAAGTATGACAGAAGGCTGGAAGAAGCAGAAAAATCTTCAGAAAGAGAAGCGGAAAAACTGATTGATCTGGGCAGAATAAAAGCTGAGGAAGAAGAAAAGCGGAGAAGAGAGCAGGAAGAAGCTGCCCGCTATACAGAGGATATGCTGGAGCGTTCTGAGCAGATCGCAGAGCCGGAGAATGCCGAACTCAGTGAGGAGGAAGTGGCAGAGCAGCTGAAAAAAGCGGAGCCGCCGAAGAAGAAGCTGGGTGATACGATGAAGCTTGGCGAGGCACTTCAGAATCTTTTCCATACAGAAACAGAAGAAGCGCAGGAGCAGGAAGAGATTGAACTTTCAGAAGAGGATGCGGAAGAGTACGAAGAAGACATCGAAGAATTGGCAGAAGAGGACGCAGGACCGGTGGAAGGTGATGACGAGGAGAGTACAGGGGAAGATGATTGCTCAGATCTGGCAGAAGCGTTGGAAGAGATTGAGTCATTATCAGATCTGGAATTGCTGGATCAAGTGGCAGAGGAAGAAGTGATCGAAGAACCTGTAGAAGAGATCATTGAGGAGACGATCGAGACGAAAGTTAAGGAAGTTGACCTGAAAGAATTAGAAGAGCTGGCAGAACCGGAAACGGCAGATGCAGCAGATGTGGAAGTAATCGAGGAACCTGAAGTAGCAGAAGAGGCTGAGAAGGAAGATATGGAAAAAGAATCTATTAAATTAGAAGAAACAGAAATCAAAGAGGATGAGAGAATAGACGAGCCGGTTGACGATATACTTGATATTGATGATATTCTTGCTGAGTGGGAAGCCGCAGAGGGCGGTGTTGAACCGGAGGAAGTTCCGGAAGTGAATGAAGAGGATGTAGAGCAGATCGAGCGCAAGCCAAAGAGCCCGATCTTATCCCCGGATATCCAGAGGATGATCGATGAGATCGAAGGTGTGATTCCGGAAGAAGAGAGTGAGGAGATTTCGGTACACACGAGCACTCCTGTTGCACCTCCTGAGAATAAGGAGGAAGCAACAGAAGAGCTTAGAATGGAATCAGAAGAGCTGACTCTGGATGTTGACAGTGCAGAAGATTATGAAGACCTTCTGACAGAAGATGCAGCAGAGGAGTTGGAAGAGGAATTTGAAGAAGAACTGGATTATGAGGACGATTACGAATCGATTGCAGCAGGACTGCAGGAAGAGTTCAAGCCGACGCTGAGTGATGAACCGGACGATCGTGAGATCCCGGATGAAGAGCCTGTTGAGTCGGATATTCTGAGTTCTACGACACCGCTGAGCAGAAAAGAGACTGCGAAGCTGATCGCGACAGGAAAGACTGCACCGCTTCCAATGGATGAGATTGCAGATGCATTATCGATTTCCGATACAGGATTTTTGGTACACAGCCGCTATGACCTGTCCGGACAGGGCGCAAAAAGAGCAGGGCTGACAGAAGAGCAGAAGAAGCTGTTCTCCTACTTTGTTCCGGTGCGCGGCATGAGTGAACAGCTTGTGGATGTTTTGGAGCAGGACCGCAACTGTACGAACAGAAGAGGTACATCCAATACAGGCAACCTGCTGATCGTCGGAAACAAAGGCAACGGAAAGACGGTTCTTGCGGTTGATGTGGTCAAAGCGATCCAGAAGCAGAGAAAGATCCGTCAGGGAAGAGTTGCGATCATCACCGGAGAAGCGCTGAATAAGAAGAAGATCAGTGATATCATTGCCAAGCTGTACGGCGGAGCGCTGATCATTGAAAAAGCAGGAAAATTAAGTGAAAGAACGGTTGCGAAGCTGAACAAGGCGATGGAAAAGGATACAGGTGAGATGCTGATCGTATTGGAAGAGCAGAGAAAGCCGCTGGATCGGGTTCTTTCTTCCAATAGAGAATTCAGAAAGAAATTTACAAGCAGATTGGAAGTGCCGATCTTTGTAAATGACGAGCTGGTTACATTCGGTCAGACGTATGCACAGGAGAATGGATACCGGATCGACGAGATGGGAATCCTGGCATTGTACAGCCGTATCGATGCACTGCAGAGAGAAGATCATGCAGTGACAGTCGCAGAAGTAAAAGATATCATGGATGAGGCTATGGCGCATTCCCAGAAGGTATCTGCAAAGAAACTTGTAAAACGGGTACTTGGAAAGAATACAGACGATGCAGACCGCATTATTTTGACAGAAAAAGACTTTAATATTTAAATGGAAAGTGGAGGAAAGAGATTTCTTCCACTTTTTTGAAAATATATACAAAAAAATAAAAAAGAAGTCCTTGGAAGAATTAGAAAATTATATAAAAAACGAAAGAATGTGAGGAGATATTATTGCGCTTTTTATGTCAAACAGGTGAGGATTTGTTACATATTGTGTACTGTTATCAAAATTAGGAAATTATTGTATAAAAAGGCGTTATATGTTGAAAAACGTAGAGAAATGTAGTAAATTTAAATAGATAGACGATGTTTATGAAATTTTTATAAACATCAGGGATTGGGGATGGAAGAGGATAAGGATATTATCCAATGTTTGAAAATAAGTAACACTTAGGAGGAGAGTTTTGTGGGAAAGAGTTTGAATCAAGCAAAAGCAAATGCGGTTCGATACACGAAGAAGAAGGTTGAGCACTGGTAGGTTGTTTCCCTTGCGCTGGCCGGATACGACGCAGTTTCTATTGTGATTGCATTTTTTCTGGCACTGTGGTTTCGGTTTGACTGCAGATATTCTATGATCCCAAAGGAATTTTTGGGAGCATACCTTAAATTTATTGGTATTTATGTCATATTTTCGTTATTCGTATTTTGGCGTCTACGTCTGTACAACAGTATCTGGAGATTTGCAAGCTATAGTGAGTTAGTACGTATGATAGTTGCAACAGGTATTTCAAGTTTGTTTCATTGTACAGGTATGACGCTTTTTTTTGGCAGAATGCCGCTTTCGTATTATTTTTTCGGAACGGTGATCCAGTTTGGTATGACGCTGATGGTACGTTTTGCCTATCGTTTTGTTTTACTGGAGAGAAGTAAGCGGCGTAAAACGGAAGAGATCGCAAAAGCGAAGCGGGTACTTCTGATCGGGGGCGGAAAGGCCGGTCAGATCATCCTGCGGGATATCAAGACCGCAAAAGAGCTGAAGGATATTGTCTGCTGTATTATTGACGATAATCCGAATAAATGGGGAAGATACATCGAAGGTGTGCCGATCGTCGGCGGTCGGGACGATATCTTATCGTGTGTGGAACGCTATAAGATCGACAAGATCATTGTAGCAGTACCGAGTGCTACGGCAGAGGAAAAAAGAGATATTCTGAACATCTGTAAAGAGACGGGATGTGAGCTGAAAAACCTGCCGGGCGTGTATCAGTTCCTGACCGGAGAGGTCAAGGTGAGCGCTCTGCGGGATGTCGACGTGGAGGAGCTGCTGGGGCGGGATCCGATCAAAGTAAATATGGAAGAGATCCATGCGTTTATTCATGGCAAAAAGGTGATGGTGACCGGAGGCGGCGGAAGCATCGGATCCGGACTTTGTCGTCAGATCGCATCGTATCAGCCGAAACAGTTGATCGTGTTTGATATTTATGAAAACAATGCATATGATATTCAACAGGAATTGAAAAAGAAATATCCGGATCTGGATCTGGTGGTCCTGGTTGGTTCCATTCGGGATTCCAGAAGGATCAATGCGGTATTTGAGACGCATCGGCCAGAGGTGGTGTACCATGCAGCTGCTCATAAACATGTACCGCTGATGGAAGACAGCCCATGCGAATCCATCAAAAACAATGCGATCGGAACGTATAAGACTGCCTATGCGGCAATGATGAACGGCTGTCAGAGATTTGTCCTGATTAGTACCGATAAGGCGGTTAATCCGACGAATATTATGGGAGCGAGCAAGCGTCTGTGTGAGATGATCATTCAGTCTTTTGACCGCATGATCAAAGAGGGCACACCGGAAAAGCTGCCAATCCTGTATGTCCATGCAGATGATGAAGACGGAGCAATGGTGCAGCAGGAATTCCCGAAAGATATCAAGACAGAGTTTGTGGCAGTCCGTTTTGGAAATGTGCTGGGAAGCAATGGTTCGGTGATTCCACTGTTTAAAAAGCAGATTGAAGCGGGAGGACCGGTTACAGTGACTCATCCGGATATTATCCGTTATTTCATGACGATTCCGGAAGCAGTCAGCCTTGTCCTGCAGGCAGGGACATATGCGCATGGTGGGGAAATCTTCGTATTGGATATGGGAAGTCCGGTGAAGATCGATACTTTAGCAAGAAACCTGATCAAGCTGTCCGGACTGAAACCGGATGTCGATATCAAGGTGGAATATACGGGATTAAGACCGGGAGAAAAGCTCTATGAAGAGAAACTGATGGCAGAAGAAGGCCTGAAGAAGACGAGGAACGAACTGATCCATATCGGGTGTCCGATTCCGTTCGAAGTCGAAACATTTTTAAAAGAGCTGGAGACATTAATGGGTATGGCATACATCAATGCAGACAATATCCGGGAAAAAGTAGCTGAAATCGTGAAGACGTACCACCCGGCAGGCGAACATGGAAGCGAGAAAAAGGGTGAAGTGTATGAGAGACTGCTGGGGGAAGAGAGTGAAGTGCAGCAGAAGTTGGCATAGATAAGATAAAAATAAATTGCTGAATGATAAAAGAGGAAAAACAATGGAATTAAAACCTTTTGAAAATAAAGTATGGTTATCATCTCCTACAATGCATGGAGAAGAATTGAAATATATGACAGAAGCATATGAAACAAACTGGATGTCTACAGTTGGCAAAAATATTGATGAGGTAGAGCGTCTTACCTGTGAGAAAATCGGTTGTAAATATTCGGTTGCATTGTCTGCCGGCACAGCAGCACTTCATATGGCAATGAAGCTGGCTGGCATAAAACCAGGAGATCGCGTGTTTTGTTCTGATGTGACATTTGATGCGACAGTAAATCCAGTGGTGTATGAAGGTGGAGTTCCAGTATTTATCGATACGGAGTATGATACCTGGAATATGGATCCGGTTGCTTTAGAGAAAGCATTTGAATTGTATCCCGAGGTAAAAGTGGTTGTAGTGGCACACCTTTACGGCACACCCGGAAAAATCGATGAGATCAAAGAAATTTGCGACAGACATGGAGCAGTCATAATAGAAGATGCTGCAGAGTCACTCGGAGCAACTTATAAAGATGTGCAGACCGGAAATTTTGGCGATTACGGTGTGATTTCTTTCAATGGAAATAAGATCATTACAGGATCATCAGGAGGAATGCTGCTTACAGATGATCTGGAAGCAGCGAATAAAGTTCGTAAATGGTCTACTCAGGCAAGGGAGAATGCTCCATGGTATCAGCATGAAGAGCTGGGATATAATTATCGCATGAGTAATGTGATTGCGGGTGTGGTCAGAGGACAGTACCCATATCTGGAGGAGCATATCGCAGCAAAAAAAGCAATTTATGAGAGATATAAAGAAGGATTTAAAGATTTACCGATTGAAATGAATCCATATGACGAGAACGTATCAAAACCGAATTTCTGGCTGTCTTGCATGTTGATCAATCCGGAGGCAATGTGTAAACAGGTTCGTGGAGAGCAGGAAGCGCTATATATCAGCGAAGCGGGTAAGACCTGTCCGACAGAAATATTAGAGACATTGGCAGAATACAATGCAGAAGGGCGTCCAATCTGGAAACCAATGCATATGCAGCCAATTTACCGCATGAATGGATTTGTGACTCGTGAAGGTGATGGAAGAGCAAAGACAAATGCATACATTTCCGGGGGTGCAGTTGGAAAAGATGGAATGCCGTTGGATGTTGGAATGGATCTGTTCCACAGAGGATTGTGTCTGCCAAGTGATAATAAGATGACAGTAGAAGAGCAGGCTGTGGTGATTGAGATTATTAGAAGATGTTTTAAATAAAAAAGATGAAAAAAATTGAGTGATTTGAAAGGAAATATACTCATGCATAAAAAAGGGGTTTATGAAAAATATATTAAAAGGCCGCAGGATATGTTGTGTGCGTTATTGGCACTTATAGTTCTTTCACCTATTTTATTTATTACAGCACTTTTAGTTAGGGTGAAACTTGGAAGTCCGGTTATTTTTAAACAGGAACGGCCAGGATTAAATGGAAAAATATTTACACTTTATAAATTCCGAACAATGACAGATGAAAGAGATTCGGAAGGAAATCTTCTTCCGGATGAAGTACGTCTTACAAAGTTTGGAAAATTACTTAGAAGTACAAGTTTGGATGAACTTCCAGAATTGTTAAATATTCTTTTTGGAGATATTGCGGTTATTGGACCAAGACCGTTATTAGTAGAATATTTGCCGAGATATAATGCAGAACAAAGACGCAGGCATGAGGTGAGACCGGGATTGAGCGGATTGGCACAGGTAAATGGAAGGAACGCGATTAGCTGGGAAGATAAGTTTAAATATGATGTACAGTATGTGGAGCATGTGACATTTTTAGGAGATTGGAAGATTATATTACAGACAGTATTGAATGTAATAAAACGGGATGGTATTAATTCTGAGACAGCTGCAACGATGGAAGTGTTTATGGGAACAGAAGAAAAGGTAGAAAAAAATGTCTAAGAAATTGGTGATTATTGGCGCTAGCGGGCATGGAAAAGTAATTGCAGATATAGCAAAGAAGAATGGATATTACGAAATCGTTTTTTTGGATGATAACGAAACTATTCATGAATGTGGAGGATATCCAGTTATTGGTCGAAGTCATGAAGTGGATACAATCAACGCGGATGTAATCGTTGGAATTGGGAATGCAAGCATTCGAAAGAAAATACAGCAATCTATTCCGGCAAGAAAAATGGCTACGCTTATCCATCCTAGTGCTGTTGTTGCTGAAGATGTAATCATAGGAGTTGGAACAGTAATTATGGCTGGAGCTGTGATTAATTCAGGTGCAAGAATTGGAACGGGATGTATTATTAATACATGCGCATCTGTTGACCATGATTGAAATGTAGGAGATTATGTGCATGTTGCAGTAGGCAGCCATTTGTGTGGAACGGTTTCTGTGGGTGATGAAACATGGATTGGAGCAGGAGCAACCGTGAGTAATAATATTTCTATTTGTTCAGAAGTTATGATTGGAGCAGGAGCTGTGATAGTTAAGGATGTAAAAGAATCAGGGATTTATGTTGGGTGTCCCTCAAAGAAAATTAAGTAAGAAGGTGATTATATGGATGTTGTAATTATTGCTAATTTTTGTATGGATTTTTCTGAAACAGATAATGGTCGATTTCGTTATTTAGCGAATTTACTAGTACAAAATCATGATGTTGAAATTATTACGAGTAGTTTCTATCATATTAATAAAAGTCAACGTGAGACAGTATTTAAGCATCCTTATAAGATTACCTTGATAGATGAGCCAGGATATAAACAAAATATTTGTTTAAAAAGATTTTATAGTCATTATGTATGGGGGAAAAATGTGAAGAGGTATTTGATGAAAAGGAAAATGCCTGATGTGGTATATTGTGCAGTTCCTTCGTTAACTGGACCGTTAGAAGCAGCAAAGTATTGTGAAAAAAACAATGTAAAATTTATAATTGATGTACAAGATTTGTGGCCGGAGGCATTTCAAATGGTATTTCGCCTTCCGATTGTTAGCAATATTATTTTTGCACCGTTTAAATGGATGGCAAATAGCATTTACAAGCGTGCAGATGAAGTGGTTGCAGTTTCACAGACTTACGTTGATCATGTGCTTTCTGTGAATGAGAAATGTAAAAAGGGACATGCAGTGTTTCTTGGAACAGATTTAAAAACTTTTGACGAAAATTTTAAAAGGGACACTATATTAAAAAAGGCAGAAGGAGAAATTTGGTTGGGCTATTGTGGAACTTTAGGAAAATCCTATGACTTGAAATGCGTTATTGATGCTATAGCTATTTTAAATCGAAGTGATATTAAATTAGTTATCATAGGAGATGGACCACAACACGATGAGTTTGAAAGCTATGCTTCACAGAAAAAAATTAATTCTATTTTCATAGGAAGAGTGGCTTATGATACAATGTGTTCTTTACTAAAAGAATGTGATATAATGGTGAATCCTATAATTGGAACATCTGTGGCATCTATAATTAATAAACATGCAGATTATGTTTCAAGTGGTCGTCCTGTAATTAATACGCAGATTAGTCCAGAGTATAGAAGATTGATAGATGAATACGAAATGGGATACTCAGTTCCTAACGGTAATAGTGTTGAATTTGCAAGAATATTAGAAAAGCTAGTAAATAATGAAGAACTTCGAACTAAAATGGGGATAAATGCAAGAAAATGTGCAGTGGAAAAGTTTGATCGAAAGAATACATATGGTATGATTGTAAAATGTATAGAAAATTAGATTTTTTCGTCAAAAGTTTTACTTTTCAGATTAAGTTTGCAATTTATATTATGAATGGATCTTGAAATTCATGAAAGGTGGATATGATGAAAATTGAACTTTTAATTTCGACAATGAATGCAAAAAAAACTTTATTGGATAAGATTAATATTCATTCGAATGTAGTGGTTGTAAATCAGTGCGGAATCGATACCATAGAAATAATAGAATATAAGGGTTATTGTGTAAAATGGATTAATTCTTCTACTACAGGATTAAGCAGAAGCCGAAATATTGCGTTGTCTAATGCATCAGCGGATATTGTGATTTTAACAGATGATGATGTGTAATATGTTGACGATTATGTAACTAAACTTAAGGATGCATTCTCTTTATACCCGAATGCGGATATTATTGCTTTTCAAGTTGAAGGAAAAAATGGGAAATTTAAAGAGTATAGTAGTACAGAAAAAAAATTGAATTTTTTTAGTTCAATGCGAGTAAGTTCTGTAGAAATAGCTATGAGACGCGATAGAATAGTAGCACAGAATATATATTTTAATGAAAATTTTGGCAGTGGAGCTAAATATCAAATGGGAGAAGAAAATATATTTCTTTTTAATTGTCTAAAAAAGAATCTAAAGTTATTCTATATTCCGAAGATTATTGCGGGGGTGTGGATGGGGGATTCTACTTGGTTCAAGGGATTTAATTCAAAATATTTTATAGATCGTGGAGCAACATATTATGAGATGTTTGGTTCGTTAGCTCCATTAATGATATTACAGTTTATTTTTCGTAAACGTAAATTAATTCAAAATTTAAGTATATATCAGGCTTTTCGATATTCATTTGATGGAATGCTTGAATGGCGTAACAATCGAAGAAAGTAAATATGATTTTATTTTGATAAAACGAGGAAAAGAAGAAATGGTATGTAGTAAGGATGAGTTAAGGCAATATATTGAGATGGATGCCGAAGCTTTGGAAATAAATCCTAAAAAATGTTTTTGGGGAAATGAGGTGTGGAGATTTCAGAAGAGTCTCAGATTATATGAGTATGCATTAAACACTCACAAATCAAAATTAGTAAAACTATATAGAAAAGTTATATATAGATATTGGATGATGAAATTAGGCTTTGTTATCCCGCCTAATGTGTTTGGAGGAGGACTACGAATTAATCATTTTGGAAATATTGTGGTTAATTCAGAAGCGAAAATTGGCGAGTGGTGCGATATACACCAAGGAGTTAATATTGGGACAGATTTTGAGGGGGACCCAAAATTGGTGATCATGTATGGATCGGCCCAGGAGCGAAATTGTATGGAAACATTAGAATAGCATCTGGCTGTGCAATAGGTGCTAATGCAGTTGTTAATAAATCATTTAATGAAAGAGCTACAATTGTTGGAGTGCCTGCGTATGCAATTAATAGTAAAGGAAATTGCTATTATGATGAATCATAAGTGACAGTGCAACCTACGAACGGAGGAATGAAGATTTGAATCATTTAGATAGAGAGTACGGTAAAATATATCTTGGTGATATAGTGCTAATTGCTGTATTCTTATTTTCAATATTTATACATACAGAATTTTCGGAAGTGTTTTTTGGTTTATTTTCCTTGCGAAAGTTGTTTTTTATTTGCACTATTCCTTTCTTTATTGTCGCTTTAAGATACAAAAAAAATGGTGTGTTTTTTTTAGTCGTAGTAGGGACATATTTTATTCTTTTGTTGGGAACAATATTTGTGCCGGACTATTTAGTTGACATGAGAACGTTATTTTCTATATTAACATATTGCATCCCCTTTGTATTTACTAATTGTTTTTTTAATAATTGGGGAGAAATAGGAGTAAAATGCAGTTTTTTAGTGTCTCTTATCTTATTAATTATGTAGAAGTATATGGGGGTATTTTCGAGTTGGAATTTGAATTGTATTGCTTACCTATTTTTTGGAGGGATAAACTTATATTTATTCATACCTTTTCATTTTAAGAAATATAGAGCGAGAATAGTGACAGATATTTTATATTTTATAGCATACCTGTATGGAAATTACCTTTTATTTCAAACAGATAGCAGAAATATTATGTTAGCTCAATGTATGGTAATATTGATTCTTATTTTTAAGAAAATCATTACAAAAAAAATAATATATATTATTACTAGCTTTATTGCTATTACATATTCAGC
>ERZ1106950.1807-NODE-1807-length-12210-cov-2.400165_pt1 | contig 12210 bp, 10 predicted proteins | sample MGYA00403675_ERZ1106950 | MGnify/ENA primary metagenome ERZ1106950 (study PRJEB35170, sample SAMEA104062410) | human gut metagenome | biome: human gut; feature: human-associated habitat; material: faeces | place: Denmark | collected 2012-06-13 ... | reverse complement strand
CCGTGATGAACGGTTCGATTACCCTGGCAAGCATATAGATGCTTCCCTGCCAGCAGAACAGGACGCCCGCAGAAATGGCAACCCCGAATCCAAAGGTTGAACTAAGTACAATGGAGGTAATCCCGTCCAGGATGGCATTGGTAAACAGGAAGGTATTATCCCCCTGCAGGGCACTCTGCATGGGCCCCAGGATGGAAAGGGTGCCTGCGCAGAACAACAGGATGGCTGTCGACAGTCCCTGGGCAAGGTTGGAACCCCTTGATATCTTAGAAACCACCCGGTCAAAGGCTGACGCCAGGTCCAGCCTTGTCCCGATCAGTCCGCCCAGGGCCAGGCTCACAATAAATAATACATGATACCTGGACTCCGGCATGGCCTGGACAATGGAGTTGATTCCCAGCCCGGTGGCCGCCAGGCCCATGGCATCCATCATAACTGTTTTATATTTTTCCCCGATTCCTTTTTTTAACGTGCTTCCCACCACACTGCCTATGAGTATTGTGCTTGTATTGGCTATTGTTCCAATCATGGTCCTGTTATCCCCTTTATCTGTATTTAAATAACTTCTGTTATTCGTTGTACGTTATACGATTTTGACTTATTATGTATTATATCATGTTTGCCGGCGAAGTAAAGAGGAATTGCAAATAATTTTTACAATCATCTGCTGCCGGAAGGCGGAGGGCTTTATGTCCCCCGGTTCATGTCCCCCGTCTTCTGTCCATCACCCTGCAGAAAATGACAGCCGCTACCGTGGATATGAAGGTAGCCACCAGCGACGGACCCACAATGGCGGCCGGGTTCACGCTGCCGTACTGGCTGCGGTATGCTATCATGTTCATGGGTATCAGCTGCAGGGATGAGATATTGATGATAAGGAAGGTACACATCTCATTGCTGGCCGTGCCCTCGGGAACAGGCCCATGCCCTTTCCCCACCGCTGCTTTCGCGTCCTGCGCGCGCCTGCGTTCCTCCTCCACTGCCTTAAGCTCTTCCATGGCCTTAATGCCTGCCGGGGTCGCGGCCCAGCCAAGTCCCAGTATGTTGGCAATCATGTTTACGGCAATCTGTTTCCTGGCCCCGCCTTCCGGGGCAAGACGCGGAAAAAGGAAGGTCAGGAGAGGGGACATCCTTCTGGCCAGCTGGTCCACCAGGCCGGACCGATGGCCGATTTCCAACACCCCGGTCCACAGGGACATGACGCCCAGCATGGTGATACAGAGGGTTACCGCCTCCTTTGACGACTGAAGGGCCCCCTCGGTCACAGCTGACAGCTGACCGTGCAAAGCCCCCCACAAAATACCTGTTATCATCATTCCTGCCCAAAGATAATTAAGCATATGTAAACCATCCTGTCTGCATTGTTCATTCTATTCTATATGTATTCCAGGACGCCATGCCGTATGCCATACGGTCCCAGGGCTTCTGCCTCCTTAATCATGCCCCGTAATATTTTCCCGCACCGCATAATGGCTTAAACGGCCCTGTTACGGCCTGTCCGGGGAGTCAATGATTCCGTAAGAAAGCTTACACGGTTTACGCAAAATATTACGGTTCTTTACGGTTCCCTGACTTTGGTTGACCTTGGAGCGGCTCCATAGTATATTCTCTACCATGTCAGATATGACGCCGGTGCAGCAGGGCCGTATGCCCTATGAGGCAGGCCCTGGGCACCACCCCCCGATAGATTGAAAGGAGAGAATGAAATGATGGGAAAAAAGACAAAATGGTTTATCATACCTTGCGCGGCATTGGGGCTTACCCTTGGAAGCGCCCTTGTATCATATGCAGCAACCGGATGGGCGGAAGAGAATGGGGAATGGGTGTATTATCAGAAGGACGGCAGCAAGGCAGCGGATGTGTTTGCCAAATCCGGCAGCAACTGGTTCTACCTTGATTCAGACGGGACCATGGCCAAAAGCCAGCTGATTGAGAAGGATGATAATTACTATTATGTAAACTCAGCAGGAGCCATGGTAACCAACGAATGGAGGGAAATTGAAAATGAGGATGCTGGCGGTGATGAGCCGGATACCTACTGGTATTACCTTCAATCCAACGGCAAGGCCGTGAAGAAATCCGGCAGCAGCGACAATGTCAAGTTCGTAACCCTTCCAAACGCCTCAGGACAGGGCAGATATGCATTTGATGAGGAAGGCCGCATGCTCTTTGGCTGGATTGATGAGAACGGGGAAATGCTGACGGATGAAGATGCCTGGAAAAGCGGGATGTACTACTGCGGGGAAAACGGCGACGGCCGTATGGCCACTGGCTGGCAATACATTACCGCGGAAAACGACGAGGATACGGAACGCGACGGCGACGGCTACTGGTTCTACTTTGCCACCAACGGCAAAAAGACCAAGGACAATGACAACAAGAAAATCAATGGGCGCAAATACCGCTTTGATGAAAACGGCGCCGCCCACTTTGAATGGTACAATGACCCGGGTACTGCTTCCGGATCCAATGCAGTGAATAAATTCTACAGCTCAGAAGACCAGTGCTGGATGTCCACGGGCTGGTTCAAGGCCATCCCCAATGAGGATATAGACCCTGAGGGCTACGATGACGGTGACGAGCATTGGTACTATGCTGATTCCAGCGGCGACCTGGCAATGGCAGAAATCAAGAAAATCAACGGCCAGTCCTATGGATTTGACCAGTACGGCAAAATGCTCCACGGACTTTATAAAATAGAGTTCGAGGAAAACGGAAAGACCATCCGCACGGCTGAGGAAATCGAATCCTTTGACGACCTGCCGGATGAGGACGAAGAAGGCGTATTTGTATACTACTTCGCGGATTCACCCAAGGAAGGCGCCATGAAGACAGGTACGGTTACCATAGAACTGGACGGCGACAAATACGCCTACAGCTTCCAGAAATCCGGAAGCAGAAAGGGCGCGGGCATTGACGGCATTGACGGTGACTCCATCTATGTCAAGGGCAGAAGGATCGATGCCGAGGAAGGCACCAAATACCAGCCATTTACCTACAAGGATGAAACCTACCTGATCAGCACATCAGGCAAACTGATGAAAAACAAGAAAAACATAAAGGATTCCGACGATACTTACTATAAGACAAACAATAAGGGAATTATTGTCGAATCTGGAAGTGAAAAACTGGACTGATGAGGCTTATATACGCCGAATTAACTTGACTTTCCCCCGGGTACATGGGGTATAATATAGCAGACAGGGCGGCAGCGGGACCAAAACAGGTCCCATTGCCGCCCATAAGTATTTTTTTAGAAAGGAAGTTTTATTATGAAGCAGCTGAAGAAGCTGGCTTGCCGGACTGTCCTGGACTTACGGATGACCTTTCCCCCAAAGACCGTGTTATCCATCATCCTCGGTACAGCCATCACCACCTTCGGAATCTACAATGTACACCGACAGGCAGATATCACGGAGGGAGGTATCCTGGGATTGATCCTCCTGTTCAATTTCTGGATAGGCATGTCATCTTCCATACTGTCACCCGTACTGGATGCCTTAAGTTATGCCCTGGGGTTCAAATACCTGGGCAGGGAGTTCCTTAAGACATCCATCTTTGCAACCATATGTATGGCCGGATTCTTCCGTTTATGGGAAATGTTCCCGCCGCTCCTTCCCAGCCTGGCAGGCGCGCCGTTTACAGCCGCCCTGGTGGGAGGATGCTTCATCGGGACAGGCTGCGGCCTTGTGGTGCGCCAGGGCGCTTCCTGCGCAGGCGATGATGCCCTGGCCCTGGTCATTTCCAAGATTACAGGCTGCCGTATTTCCAGGGCCTATCTGCTTACGGATGTTACGGTACTTGTTTTATCCCTGTCCTACATCCCTGCACAGCGCATTGTGTATTCACTCATCACGGTCACGGTATCATCCTTTCTCATTGATTTCATTCAGAACCATGGGCTTGATAAGGATGATGATGAAGACGGCGGGGAATGCAGTACAGTAACCTGATGATAAATCATGTGTCTATATCTGCGATACAATCTTCCTGACCGGCATATATAACTCCAGGCAGAACGTAGCCCCGTCCTCATCAAAAAAGGAGGTCATGTCATTGGCATACACCCGTCCCCCGGCCTCAATCCCATGCTTCCGGCCCCAGCCGACCATACGGCTGACCATTTCCGGGCTGGGAAGGGTTTCCCTGGATGTAAGGACTGTATAGATGCACATCTTTTCCTCTGTGAGCGCATAACGGGAGGAATCAAAAGCATCCCCCAGCTGGTCCTCCAGTTCTTTATAAAACAGGAGCTGGGTGCCATGCTGGGTCAGCTCCCTTCCATTATAGGTAAGCTCATTATAAAAATATGTCATATCCAGCCCTGATATGGCGGAGGCCAGCCGGAACCACTCCCTCAGGCCATGGTGAAGGTCCCGGCACTGTCCCATGATATATGCTTTGGGGAACCGCCTAAGGGAATACCGGTTCAGGCTCTCCTCAATATGGTCCATATCCCTTTGTACCAGCTTCAGCCTGGCAATGGCCTGCTGGTGCATGCGTATGGTCTCCTCTTCCTCAGCCATACGCTGCTTAATCCGTTTCCTTCTGGATTCCATGGACCGTCCGCCGCTCATAAGGCCCTCTATTTCTTCCAGGCTGGTGTTCATCTTTCTCTGGTACAGGATATACATCAGCTTATAGATGTCATCTTCCGAATAATACCGGTATCCGTTATCTTTTTTCCTGGCATTGATAATGCCCTTTTTCTCATAAAACCGCAGGGCGTCCCTGCTGAGCCCCACCATACGGGCCACATCTCCAATCAGATACTCAGCTTTTTCCTGGACATTTGTTTTCTGCATATTCTTCACCCTCTGTTTTTCATATTCCCTCCCAATAGATTAAAATATTCCGGCGGATTGGTCAATGGGTTCCGGGAAAGTGCAAGATAACCGTAATAAAAATGACAGATTCTGAACATACCGCCCTCTATCCACCATATCCGCCAGTCCGGGCAGTCCGATAGTGGATAATGTGGATAACTTGTGGATATCTCTGTTAAAATGCTGGGGATAAGAGGTTTTCCTATGTGGATTTTCTAGGAAATGTGTGATAAAATTTACCATATATCCTTGTAAACCGGGGATTTCAGCGTATACTGCATCTGATGCAGGAAAGGAGCATGTATGTTGTGGAAAAGTGAGCCTGTGCAGGCGGCGGGCGGGCCGGATGCAGCCAAAAGGATTTTTACCGCCATTAAACTGAAATACAGTAAAAAAATCAGGCAGATAAGCTGGTTATGGTTTTGTCCAAAACAACACCCCGTCTTATCTGCCCGATTTTTATTTTCTATGAAAAACTCCTGAACAGGACATCATTCCTGTCCTTCCCCCATCAAATCATCCATCACATGCTTCACCGTGTCAATCTTCCCGGCCCGGTAGGCATTGCTTCCGCAGAACAGGAGCGCATGCTCCGTATCCCCCTCAGCCGCCTTCACAAGAGCCATGGTGATACAGTATGGGATAGTCCTTATATCGCAGTGCTCCAGGCACTGGAAACAGGATTTGATGGCCGGGCGGTCCCCGGACTTAATCTGCCTTAAGAAGGGATTCATAATGGCCCTTCCCGGCATTCCTACCGGGCTCTTGGTAATCACGATATCTTCCTTCCTGGCCTTGATGTATTCCTGCTTATATGCTTCTGATGCATCGCACTCCCTGGTGGTGACAAACCTGGTGCCCACCTGGACTCCGTCCGCTCCCAGCTCCAGCTGGTGCAGCACATCCTCGTGGGTGTAAATCCCTCCGGCCGTGACCACCGGGATATGGCGGCCATACTTGTCGCCGTATTCCCCAACCACCTTTATGATTGCCTTCACCTCTTCATCATAAGCAGCCTGGTCATAGGTTGCAGGCACATCCCCGGTGTCGGCCCCGTAGGCAGTAAGCTGGTCCAGCGAGAACCCCAGGTGGCCGCCTGCCAGCGGTCCCTCTATCACCACCAGGTCCGGCGCCACATGACATTTCCTGTCCCACATCTTACAGATTACCATGGCGGACTTGGCGGAAGATACAATGGGGGCCAGCTTAATCCGGCGGGCGGGCATCTCCTGTCCGTCCTCCTTCATTTCCGCGTAAGCGGCTTCCACATGCTCCGGAAGGGAAACCGGAAGCCCTGCGCCGGAGATGATGATGTCAGCGCCTGCCTTGACCGCTTCCTTGACCCACATATCATAATGTTTGGTGGCAACCATGATATTAAAACCAATGGCACCGTCCGGAGAAATCTCCCTGGCGGATTTCATCTCCCGGCGGATAGCCCTTAGGTTGGCTTCCACAAAATTCGTAGTAAAATCAGGTTCCCTGAAACCAATCTGGGCTGACGATATAATTCCCACTCCTCCGGCCTGCGCAACCGCGCCTGCCAGCTTATGAAGACTGATGCCAACGCCCATGCCTCCCTGAATAACAGGTTTTTTAACTACTAAATCCCCAATTACCAATGGTTTTAATTCGTTCATTACATTCTCCTAAATCTAAGATACCTTTGTTCTACCAGTTCTTCCTTTGTCATGGAAAGACAGCGTTCAAAAAATCCTGCCATGGCGCTGTCCATGTATTCAGCAACTTGGTAAAGGTTATCCGTGCATACGGGTTCTTCTTCCGGTACAATCCGTTCAATCAGCCCCAGCTTCTTAAGGTCCTGGGCCGTTACCTTCATGACCTTGGCTGCATCCGGCGCCTTCTTGCTGTCCTTATACAGAATGGATGCGAATCCTTCCGGTGAAAGGATGGAGTAGATTGCATTTTCCAGCATCCACACCTCGTTGGCCACGGCCATGGCAAGGGCGCCGCCGCTTCCGCCTTCTCCAATCACAACAGAAAGCACAGGGACCTTCAGGTCTGACATCTCAAACAGGCTGCGGGCAATGGCCTCTCCCTGTCCCCGTTCCTCTGCCTCCAGTCCGCAGAACGCTCCCGGTGTATCCACAAAACACACCACCGGACGTCCAAAGCTTTCCGCCTGCTTCATCAGACGCAGGGCCTTGCGGTATCCGTCCGGCGACGGCATGCCGAAGTTGCGCTTCAGGTTATCCTTGGTGTTCTTGCCCTTCTGCTGTCCGATCACAGTCACGGGCATGCCGTGGAACATGGCTATCCCGCCCACAATGGCGCCGTCGTCGCCAAAATACCGGTCTCCATGGAACTCGATGAACTCATCAAATATGGCGTTGATATAATCCGCCGCAACAGGACGGTCTGATTTCCTTGAGAGCAGGACCGTGTCCCAGGCTGTCTTTGACGTACCGCCGGTCTTTTTGCCGGATGTTCCTTTGCCGGATATCTTCCCATCGGATGTTTTTCCACCGGACTGCGCCATCTTCCCAAGGTTATCCACAGCGGCCGCTGTCTTACCCACCGGCAGGTCCACATTCATCCTGTGGTTGCGGTGCATGTAAAGAATCTGTCCAATCACCTTTTTCTGGTCTTTGCGCTCAACAATCTTGTCAACAAAACCATGTTCCAAAAGGAACTCGGCGCGCTGGAAGCCTTCCGGCAGCTTCTGCCCGATGGTCTGTTCAATGACCCTGGGGCCTGCAAAACCGATAAGGGCGTGGGGCTCTGCAAGGATGATATCCCCCAGCATGGCAAAGCTTGCCGTAACGCCGCCCGTTGTGGGATCCGTAAGCACGCTGATAAACAGCTGCCCGGCCTCATGATGACGCTTTAAGGCAGCTGAGGTTTTTGCCATCTGCATCAGGGATACGATGCCCTCCTGCATCCTGGCGCCCCCGGAGCAGGCAAAGATAATCACAGGAAGCTTTTCCTTTGTGGCCCGCTCCACTGCATCCGTTATCTTCTCACCCACCACATGGCCCATGCTGCTCATGATAAAACGCGCGTCACAAACGCCTACCACCGCGGGATTTCCGTCAATCATGCCTTTTCCTGTTACAATGGCTTCATTCAGATGACTCTTTTCCCTGGCAGCCAGGACCTTCTTCTCATAGCCCGGGAAATCCAGGGGGTTGGAGAAAGGCATCTCCTTGTTCCACTCCTCGAAGGTTCCCTCGTCTACAATCATCTCAATCCTGCGGTATGCGTGGACACGGAAATAGCCGCTGCATTTTGGACACACGTAATAATTATTCTTTACGTCCTCCACATAGATGGGCTGGCCGCATTTGTTACATTTGCGCCACAGCCCTTCCGGGATGCCCGGCTCCTCTGCGTCACCTTTTGGCGGCTTGTATTTCGTATCTATCTTTGTATACGTTTTTTTAAACATGTTCCGCAACATAGGCATTTCCTTTCACTATTTCACATAATCCGGGAAGTACTTCTCAATAAAGCTTGTATCCGTATCGCCTTCCTGGAATGCATCGTTTTCCAGAATCTCGTACTGGAAGTTAATATTGGTTTCAATTCCCTCAATAACAACCTCGCCCAGGGCGCTGCGCATCTTGGCAATGGCCGACTCCCTGTCTTTATCATACACAATCAGCTTCATCAGCATGGAATCATAGTTGGCCGGAACCTTATAATCGCTGTAGATATGGGTATCCACCCTGACCCCGTTGCCCCCGGGTATATGGACGTTGGTAATCAGGCCCGGACACGGCATGAAGTTCTTTGAGGGGTTCTCGGCATTGATACGGCACTCAATGGCATGGCCCTTAATGGTCACGTCTTCCTGGGTCACGCTTAAGGGTTCCCCTGCTGCCACACGGATCTGCTCCTTGATCAGGTCCATTCCGGTAACCATCTCGGTCACGGGGTGCTCCACCTGGATCCTGGTGTTCATCTCCATGAAGTAGAAATTCCTGTCCTTGTCTAAAAGGAATTCAATGGTGCCCGCATTCTCATAACCAACGGCCTTAGCCGCCCGCACCGCGGTATCGCCCATCCTGCGCCTGAGCTCAGGGGAAATGACGTCGCAGGGCGCTTCCTCCAGCACCTTCTGGTGGCGTCTCTGGATGGAACAGTCACGTTCTCCCAGGTGGACCACGCTGCCGTGCTTATCCGCCATGATCTGGAATTCCACATGCCTTGGCTTTTCAATGTATTTCTCAATATACATGGTGTCATCGGAAAAACCCTTGACGGATTCCATCTGGGCCGCATTGAATAGCTCCGTAAAATCCTCCGCGCTTCTGGATATACGCATGCCCTTTCCGCCGCCGCCCGAGGACGCCTTAATCATAACCGGGAAGCCGATTGTCTTTGCCATCTCAAGGCCGTCCTGGGCGGTGTGCACGGGTTCCTTGCTGCCCGGTACCACGGGCACTCCTGCCTCCATCATGGTTTTGCGGGCTTCCGACTTGTTGCCCATCTTGCTTATGATTTCAGCGGACGGTCCGATAAAGGTAATGTTGCATTCCGCACACAGCTTGGCAAACTTGGCATTCTCTGAAAGGAAACCAAATCCCGGATGGATGGCATCGGCCTTCATGGCAACGGTTGCAGCCAGGATCCGCTCCATATTCAGATAGCTCTGGCCAGAGACAGCAGGCCCGATACAGATGGCTTCATCAGCCAGCAATGTGTGAAGGCAGTCTTTATCCGCCTCAGAATACACGGCCACGGTCTGTATGCCCATCTCACGGCAGGCGCGGATGATGCGGACCGCGATTTCACCTCTATTGGCAATCAAAATCTTGTTAAACATCGGTATTCTCCCTCGATTCCCAAACTATTTAGTCTGTACTATCCAACCATGAAGGTAAGCTCCGCGCTTACAGCCAGCCTGCCGTCCACCGTGGCAGTGGCTTTGCCCACGCCCACAGGGCCCTTCTGCTTAATAATCTCACACTCCAGCTTTACTTTGTCCCCGGGCACCACCTTGCGCTTGAATTTAGCCTTGTCAATCCCGCCAAAGTAAGCTACCTTTCCCTTAAAGCCTTCCTGGGACAGGATGGCTACCGCGCCTGTCTGGGCCAGGGCTTCCACCAGAAGGACTCCCGGCATCACCGGCTCCTGCGGAAAGTGTCCCACGAAGAACGGTTCGTTCATCGTCACGTTCTTGATGCCGATCACATGTTCCGAATCGACATGCATCACTTTGTCGACCAACAGGAACGGAGGACGGTGCGGCAGCATCGACCGGATCTGGTTGATATCGTATTCGGGTTCCGTATTGGGATTGTACCGGTAGGAAGGCCGCACCGAATCACGCTTGATGTTCTTGCGCACCAGCTTCGCGAACTCGGTATTGGCGAAGTGACCCGGTTTGTTGGCCACGATGCTGCCCCGGATACGCACCCCGATCAGCGCCAGATCGCCCAGTACGTCGAGCAGTTTGTGGCGCGCGCATTCGTTCGGGAAGCGCAGCTTGAGGTTGTTGAGGTATCCTTTGGTAACCTTGATATCGGCCTTGTTGCAGAGCTTCGAAAGGCGTTCGAGCTCTTCGGGCGTGATGTCGCGCTCGACGATCACGATCGCATTGTCCAGGTCGCCGCCTTTGATCAGGTTGTGCTGCAACAGCTGCTCGATCTCGTGCAGGAAAACGAACGTCCGGCACGGGGCGATTCCCGAGGAAAAATTCTCGATGTTGTCGAGCCGGGCATACTGGTTGCCCAAAATTTTCGAATTGAAATCTATGTTGACATTGACCGTGAACTTGTCGTCGGGATAGGCCGCGATTTCGACCCCTTTGTCCTCGATCGAAAAGACCGTCTTTTCGTTGATGTCGTAGTACACCCGGTCGGCATCCTGCTCCTGACTGTTTCCGGCGGGATGATTTCCGTGGCTTATACGGATGCTGTCAGCGCGCTGCTGATGGTAGGCGGCTTCCTTGCCATCCCCATGCTGATCGGCAAGGCCGGCGGATGGTCTGAGGCCATGGCTGCCATACCCGCGGAACGGCTGACAGGAACCGGGGGACTGGGCGTGATTGCGATTCTCGGCTACATGATACCGACCATTTCCCTGCTGTTAGGCGACCAGAACATGATGCAGCGTTTTGCGTCCGCCAAGAGTGCGGAAGAGGCAAAGAAGTCCAATCTTGGATTGTTTGCAGCAGAAATCACGGTCTGTGTGCTGATTATCCTTATGTGTACCATAGGAATTGCCCTGTTCCCAAGCCTGGACGTGCCGTCCAACATTATTTTCTCACTTGCGGTTAATTACCTGCCATTTGTGCTGGGCGCAGTGGTGCTGGTAGCCTGCGTGGCATTTATCGTTACAACGGCTGATTCCTATCTGCTGAGCGCTGCCACCAATGTTACATATGATGTATGGGGCAAATATCTGAACAAGAACGCGGATGATAAGCAGAAAATCCGCTTCATGCGCGCCACCATCCTGGTGCTCACCATCCTGGCGGTCGTGCTGACCCTGTTCTTCCCAACCATCCTGAGCCTGCAGATGACAGCTTATACCATGTATGGTGCGGCCATTACCCCGGCCCTTTTGTTTGCCCTGTTCTCCAGGAAGGTGACAAAGGCTGGCGGCATTGCGGGAATCCTGACCGGCGGCGTGGTGACGGTTGTATGGACCATGGCGCTTAACAGCCCCTACGGGATTGCCAGCGCCATTGTGGCTGTCCCGGCAGCAGTGGTTGTGATTGTGTTAGTCAGCGCTCTGACCGGATTCAAGGGGGAAGAGACCTATAAGCTTCTGTATAAGGACAGCAAATCTTAATAAGGTTCAGTGCCAGGGAGCTGCGCTTAATGCCCTGGGATATGAAAGGAAAGGAATCGGTTTATTATGGAAGACCCACGTATACGTAAATTTGCCAAGTTTTTAATTAACCATGCAGTGTATCTCCAGAAGGATGAGAAAATCCTTCTGGAGCTGCACGGAAAGCAGACAGGCCTTTTAAAGGCGCTGGTGGAGGAGGCCTACGCGGCCGGAGGAAAGCCTTTTGTACACATCTTTGATTATGAGGTGGAAGGCGCCCTGATTGAGGGAAGCAGCGAGGCGCACATGGCTGAAATCGCATCCTATGAGCTGGAACGGATGAAGGACATGGACGCCTACATCGACATACGGGCCACGGATAACATCAGTGTGTGGAACCGTGTTTCAGATGAGAAAAACGGATACTACCGCAAGCATTACTGGGGGCCCATCCATCTGGCGGAACGCTGCAACCACACCAAGTGGTCCGTGCTGCGCTATCCCAATGATGCCATGGCCCAGCTGGCCGGCATGAGCACTGAGGAATATGAGGATTTTTATTTTGCAGCCTGCCTGGTGGATTATGATAAGATGGGAAAGGCCATGGAGAAGCTGGAAGCGCTGATGGACCGCACGGACAAGG
>ERZ1106950.1796-NODE-1796-length-12346-cov-2.965747_pt1 | contig 12346 bp, 9 predicted proteins | sample MGYA00403675_ERZ1106950 | MGnify/ENA primary metagenome ERZ1106950 (study PRJEB35170, sample SAMEA104062410) | human gut metagenome | biome: human gut; feature: human-associated habitat; material: faeces | place: Denmark | collected 2012-06-13 ... | reverse complement strand
ACTCATTTCATGCGGGGAAATAACCGTCAATACGGGTAAATTTTTTCTATCGGCATTTCCGGGCAGACCGGAATAACCAAAACGATTCAGAGCATTGACACACCAATGCCAAAGGCAGGGATCGTCCGTCCTGACGACAACTTCCTGATAATCCTGTACGATGGGGAAATAGCCCCCACGTCCCCGGTCAAAACATATTTTCCGGTGATCGAACAAACAGTCCAGTCCATCGTTAAAGACCATATCCTCCGTAACGCCACACTGCAATCCTTTTCCAGGCGCGAGCAACCACAGCCGGTCGGCCTGGATCAGTGCCTGGTCGATATCGTGGGTAGACAGCAGAATGGTCTTATGTTGTTCGCGGGCAATGGTATGCAATAAAGTCATGATCTCGATACGGCTTACCACATCCAGGAAAGCTGTGGGTTCATCGAGCAAAATCAACGGACATTCCTGCACCAATGCTTTGGCGATCATCACTTTCTGCCGTTCCCCGTCCGACAATTCGGCCACGTAATTTGTAGCTTTATGGGATATTCCCACTGCCGTAAGAGCCTCTTCGACGAGCTTATGATCTTCCCGGTTCAAACGGCCCCAGAATCCGGTATGGGGCTGACGCCCCAAGCTTACCAGTTCATATACGGTCAATCCGCCGGCCTGTGTCTTATCGGTCAGTACGACGCCGATCTTGCGCGATTTTTCCCGTTCGGAATAATCCCTCAGCGGACGTCCTTCAAGCCATAATTCACCTTCCAAAGGCAATTGAAAAGCCGAAAGAGTACGCAACAGAGTAGATTTGCCTGCCCCGTTAGGACCTAACAGACAAGTCAACTCTCCCGCCCACAAATCGAAAGACAGATCCCGGTGTACCACTGTAGAACCGTTCTTACCATGAGAGTAGCCGATAGCCAATTGACGGGCTGCAATTACAGGTAAAGTCTCCATAATCAATTGAAATATTGAATTTTACGCTGTTTGACCAGAATATAGATAATGACGGGAGCACCCAAAACGGGAGTGATGGCGTTCAATGGCAAAATCCCCGTTTCGCCGGGTAATACACTGATCAGATTACACAACAGGGCTACCGCCCCTCCCAGCAATAAGGTCACAGGCATCAGGGAATTGTGGTTCGAAGTACCCAGCATCAAGCGGGCAATATGCGGCACGGCCAATCCGATAAAAGCGATAGGCCCGCAAAAGGCGGTTGTTATTGCCGTCAGCATACCGGTCGCAATCAATAACAGATTGCGGGTAAGCCGCACATTCACACCCAGATTTTCGGCATACCGGTTTCCCAACAATAAGGCATTCAAAGGTTTGATCAACATGACCGATAAAACCAAACCGGCGGTAATCGAAACGACAAATACAGGCAATTGCCCGGAAGATACTCCGCTGAAATTTCCCAATCCCCAGATCATATAAGAATGTACTCCTTCGGCCGTAGAGAAAAAATTCAATAATGAAATCACCGAGGAGGTGATGTATCCGATCATGATCCCAATAATAAGTAGCATCAAATTATTCTTTGTAAAAGCAGAAAAGAACAGCAAGATTCCCATAACGATCATAGCCCCGGCAAAAGCTCCGGCCAATACCGCCAGAAAACCGGATATACTGAAAACCCCGGCAGTAATACTTCCTCCACCGAGCAACATCACCAAGGCCACACCCAGGCTAGCCCCGGTATTGATCCCCAATATCGAAGGTCCTGCCAGCGGATTACTGAAAACGGTTTGCAACATCAACCCCGAGACAGCCAAGGCTGCTCCACACAGCAAAGCAGTTATCCCTTGCGGAATACGCGATTCCAGCAAAATGAACCGCCAGCTCTCCCGTTCTACGGCATGTCCGCACAAAATATTCCATACTGCGCCGGCAGGAATACGTACCGAGCCTACCCATAAGTTCGCCGCGAACAACAGAAGGATCGATACGATCAAACCGATACTATATTTCCATCCGGATGGTAAAGATTTCATTTTTCCAATCTTTTAAAATAACGGCACTCTCCTGTCGGTAACACTCCCGGGTGAAAAATCCGGATCAGATCTTCCAACAGCCGTTCGGGATGAAAAGGGGTCTCTGTATAAAAAGGTACCCGTCCCGAATTACATCCATACACCTGCCCGGTTTGAAAGGCCCGGAAACCGGCATATGAAGCGTAGTCGGACTTTAATTCGGTCAGGGTTTTATCTTGTTGCCGGTTGTATTTGAATAACCAGAAATCGGCATCCTGCCCGCGGTCAAATACCGTTTCAAAAGACAAAGGAATCGAACCGCTATGTTCGTCCTCCGCCCACACGTAAGCAGCTCCGGCATCCTGATACAACCGTCCGGTCGTGCTTTTTCCTCCGGGTACATACCAGGCGGAACCGCTTTTCAATTCAGATATCACCGTCGGCCGCTGATTTACAGACTTGACCAAATCACACAGCTGTAAATAATCCGCACGGACAGCAGTGAATAACGAATCAGCCTGCCGCCGTTTCCCGAAAAGCAAACCGAAAAAACGCATCCATTCAGACCGCCCCAAAGGAGAGGTCTCCATATAATCGGCACATTCGATAATCGGTATCCCTAATTTTTCAATCCGGCCATAACCTCCACTATTTTCAAAAGGGGAGAGCAGGATAGCATCAGGATGAAAGTCGATTATTTTTTCAATATCCGGATTCATAGTATTTCCGGCGTCGACCATTCGCCCGGAAGCACAACGATTTTGTATTTCAGGTATTTCGATATATTGCAGATCACATATTCCACCAATCCGATCGATTGCCCCCAGTTCGGACAGAAGCCCGCAATGTACCGAAGAATATACCAATGCTTTTTCCACCGGCGTCCGGACCAAGGTTCCTTCAGGCAATCCTACCGGCAATTCAGTTTCCCGGCCGACCAAAACATAGGTATGTAAAATCCGGGCCGTATCCCAAGGGTTTTGCACCCGCACCAATATATAATGTTCACTCGAATCTATCCGAATCCGCCCGGCATATTCCATCCGGAGCGCGGACAAAGCGTCTTCTGCAGAAGCCGAATGCTTACTTTTACAACCTACCCCAAGAGCCAACAACAGCCCCAGCAACCAAAACCGCATCAATCTATCCATATCTCAATGATCAAATCCATCCCGGGACAATACTCCCCGGGTATAATAATGTTTCACTTCACGCATTTCTGTTACGAGGTCAGCCAAAGCCAGCAAAGCTTCGGAAGCATAACGCCCGGTAATCACCACTTCTGTCCCCGTGTCCCGCTGTCCGATAACTTCCAGTATTTCTTTATCGGAGAGCAAGCCAAAATACACAGCTATAGTCAGTTCGTCCAGGATGACCAGGTCCCATTCACCCGAAGCCAGTATTACCGCACATTCCCGGAGCCCTCCCTGGGCAAGGCGTACGTCTTTGTCTTCGGGCCGGTGATCAAGGAAACATCCTCTTCCAAACTGCCGGACCGCCAACCGCCCGGGGAAACAGGCTTCCAGCCGGGTTTCGTTATATTTCATGCTTTTGACAAACTGCCCGATAAACACCCGTTTACCAGCACATAAAGCACGGACCGCCAGACCGAATGCAGCCGTTGTCTTACCTTTACCGTTTCCGGTATAAACCTGAAGGTATCCCTTTGTTTCCATTGAAGCGTAAAAATACAAAAAATGCCTTTCCTTACAAAATACGAAAAGCCCCCCGCCAACTAAAAGCTGCAGGGAGCCGTCCGATGTAAATTATTTCCTTCAATTTTGTTCCAATTCTCCGTTTTTAGCCTGTTCGAAAGTCGGATTATAAGCATTATGCCCGACAACCCAAGAAGTATCGTCCGTCAATCCCTCGATTGCTTTTTCCAATCCTTTAAAAGATACCAGACCTAACTGGTACTCGATATTGATCACTCCGACATTTTCCAAGGCTCCAAAACAATCCAGATTAGTCAGGACATTATTACACCAACTTTCCTGACTCTTATTATGAGTGGTCAATACCAACTTCCCGACTTTTTTCAAAACGGGAGTATAGATTTCCTGTAACATGCTCACAAAAGATCCATTCACATAACTGGTTTTGATATTCAGTTCACCCGTCACCTCCTCCAATGCCGGAAAACGAAGGGCATCACAGACTCCGGTATAGGTCATGTTATTCACTATCCTTAAAACCGGAAATTCCGTCGGCTGTACTTTTTGTCCGAATCCTTCGGAAAGGGTCAATTTCCCGCTAATCTCTGTCAAATCAGGAAAACGAAGCACACCCAGGCTGGCACCATATGCCTGACTCACCGACAAAGTCCCTATTTTCTTTAATCCGGGGAAGTTGTATTCTACCCGTCCGGTAATAGTTGCAGGCATATTACTTACCGATACATTCTGCACCTCTTCGATTCCTGAAAAAGAAATTCCAGGTACCCCGTTAATGGTCAGATTCGTATTCAAGATTTTACCACCCTTTAACGTCAAAGCATTTTTCCCGGTTATCTGCAGAGCATCTACTTCGAGACCGGTCAGATCCAAGGAAGTCAAGGCATCCAAATTGTTTAAAATACAATTGTTCAAATGTACTCCCTTAAACTGGGCCAGTAAAGAAATATCCTGTAATTTATTCAGCCCATTGAGCGAACATTGTGAACCGATGGATTTCAACGCGGAGAAAGCGTCAATCGAAGTAACCTCATTCAAACTACTCAGGCTTAACGAGCCACCAATAGAGGTCAGGGCATCGAATCCCTTTAATTCGCTGATTGCCATACCGGACAGGGTGAAATTACCCCCGACTGTTGTCAGGTTCGGGAAACCGTTGAAAGCCGTCAATGCGCTCATCGAGGAGAAATCAAAATTTCCATCCACTTCCTTCAATGCTCTCAATGAGCTGACCTCCGTTATTGCCATTCTGGTTAAAACAAAATCACCTTTCACTCGCGTCAATGCAGGCAAACTCAACTCTTGTATCTTATCAGATGCATCGATACTGAATCCTCGCAGACCGACTTCAGTCAAAGACTCCAAACTGACTTTTTCCAAATTTTGAATGTAATAAATTTTAAACCCACCGAGTGATTTTACTGAAGGAAAATTCATTTCTTTTACTTGATGCGTCCACCACAATTCAAAATAATCGGCGACTTGCTCCAATTGGGTGAAGTCCAAAGTTTCAACAGCATTCATCTGCTCCAATTTAATAGCAGATGCCGATTTTAATGCCGGGAAAGCTAACTCTCTCACCCTATAAACATTACTCAATACTAATTGATTTCCAATCAAACTTAATTTCGGGAAAGTCAACTTTTCCGGGGCATTCAAGACACCGTTCACTTTCATGGATAAATTTTCTCCGATTACCGATAAGGCCGAAAAATCTATATCTTTCACATCTTTAATCTGAATCGACAAATTTCTTCCTACCTCTTCCAATGCAGGCAAACTCAACGTTTCAACGGTATCAGCTCTGAAAGTCAATTCTGAAGCTACTTTTTTCAAATTTGGCAATTTGATCTCCCGTATCCACCGAAGTCCAATGGTTGCATTCTGTATTACACGTCCCATCACCAATCCACCAACCTGCTCCAAATTTTCCAAACCGGCAAATGAAGTTCCGGCATAAGTCGGATTTATGGTCACCGTCCCGACAACCTCTTTCAGTGAGGCCAAAGCTGCCAAAGAAGTAAGGGAGTCTTCCTTCACAGTTCCTTCTTCTTTACCGATAACCAAATTTCCATTGACTTTATTGATCCCCTGAGCAGCAAAGGCTTCCAAATCTTCAACCGAAGTCAGACGAACATCTCCTTCGCTACCCGTCAAGGTTCTCCGTACTATATATTTGTAAACACGCTGAGTATTATTGTAAGCAGTTACTGTAAAATTTTGTAACTTTCCCCAATCCTCAACTTCACCAGGATCCGGAGATATCCGGGCATTTTCACTACACAAAATCTCCATTGTCGCCCCCTCAAGAGAAAGATTTTCAGGGATACTCAAAATCAGACTATCTCCCTTAATTATCCCGGCATAGGAATCTCCCTGCTGAACCAGTCGGAATGAGGTGATGTAGTTTTCATTTCCGGAAAACAGGCTGTCATCGTCCTCGCAACTCGTCAGCGAAACAATAATGCCAAGCAACACAATATATATTAAATTATTTATCTTCATAGGTTTATCATTTTTTACATTTACAACTTTTTCAGCTGATTAATCTCACAGTTGAAAAACAGGCTTCATCTGTTACTCCTGAATAGCAGGTTTTATCCATTGCTGGTCTTCTACCAATTGCTTGTAAGTCGGATTGTACAAATTATTTTCCACACTCCATTTCTCTTCGGGACAGGTCAGGATGGCCTTTTTAATTGCCTCGTAAGAAGCTAGTTTCCCATGATCATGAATCCGGATTCCCCCCACTTTTTCCAAGCTGGACAAGAAATCCAGATTTTCCAGAGTTTGATTCAAATAACCGGTATTCTCATTATCTCCCCAGGGAGTTGGTCCGATCGGGCGCAGTTCCAACGTCCCCCCAACCTGCTTCAAAGCCGGATACAAGACCACGGCCGGTCCCCTCGATCCATAATAGTCATATCCGGTCTGAAACATCATATCCTCCCCGACCGTCGCCAGATTCGGAAAAGTCTTTTCATCATAATAGTCGATACTTATGATTGCCTTCCCTCCGATAGACTTCAATTCGGGGAAATGGTATTCCTTGATATTGGAATATAATTCAAAATTACCGGTTACTTCTTCCAGTGCAGGAAATTCGACGGCCTTTACATTGGAATTGGCCCAGTAAGAGAAATCCCCGTTAATTTTACGGATATTACCGATTTCAATGCTCCCTCCGTTCAGGCCAAGATAACCGATATTCAGTTTTCCCACTTCCCGGAAAACCTTCTAATTTCGGGAAATATCCCGAAAGGTTATCCAAACTGATTTTACCTTTAAAAATATCGTCACCGATCACCGTCGTATTTTCCAATCCGGTACCGCTGAATCGCAATTCCTCGATTTCTATTCCCTGGATATCCAGGCGTTCTATACCTTTCGATACTACAAACACCTTCAAATTTTTCAAACCGGCAGGCAACTTCAAATATTCTGCCGTACAGTTCAATGACAGCTTCCCTCCGATTTTTTCCAAAGCCCCTAATTTTTCAGTATCCAGTCCTAAAAGTGTGACGTTTAAATCTTCGATTTTTTTGTGGATTTCCACAAGAGGAATAATTGACCGATGACAATTAACAATTGACAATGATTGGAAGCTTTACTTCCATCAAAAAACAGCTGAAAAAAAGGGAAATGAGTAGGGAAATTGAATGTTGAATGATTGATAATCAATATGATGTAAATATTTCCTAAAGTATGTTGTTTTACAGTAAACTGGTATTTGTCAATAGTCAATTAACAAACGTCCTGTAAGGGGCATCACTTTGTAAACTTTATGAAATTTCGACTAATTTAATCGAACGTTTTTCCATCGACATCCAATAGAATAATTCCAATTAAAAATCAGTACAACCGGCATTCTAATCCCAGAGAACACCAAGTTTCTGATCTTGGCAGGTCTTCTGACTTGCTTTATCTCCGGACGTCCTTCCCGTTCATGTAAAACAGTGGCGTGAGTAATGTCCAAAGACTTTAAAAAGCTTACAGCAGCGGGTCTGTTCAGGATTCACACCTGATTCCCTTTTCACCGCTCCGTTACGAAAATAACGAGCAGCACCAAAATCGACGGTAAAAGTACAAAAAAAGAGAGATGAAAGTTTATTTTAAGTAATTTTTTAAATCATTTTTAATATAAGGCGTAAAAATATACTGGGACAATCTTTACCAGCCGATTATTTCAAAAATACGAGCTTTGACATTTAAGATGCAATCAATTTGATTTATCAGTGCCAAGATATTGATTTACTCTTAAATACTCTTTCCTCTTGCTACCGTCACCAATAGAAAAGGAAAGAGTATAATTGAACAAACACCCGGTTCATTTCCGATTTTTACTTCCGGAGTTTTTCTGTCAATATGGGGACAATTTTATGTACATCTCCAACAATCCCCAAATCTGCTGCATTGAAGATCGGAGCATATTTGTCTTTATTGATAGCAATGATGTATTCTGATTCTTCCATACCGGCAAGGTGCTGAATAGCCCCTGAAATCCCCAGGGCAAAATACAGATCCGGCCGGACCGTCTTTCCGGTTTGCCCCACTTGGCGTTCGTGGGGCATAACCCCGGCATCGACCATTGCCCGCGATGAAGATACTTCGGCATTCAATGTTTCCGCTAAACGACCCAGCATGACAAAACCAGCCGTACTGCCGACACCACGCCCACCTGACACCAGCACTTTAGCTTCCGTTATGTCGATCCGGGTTTTCTGTTCTTTCACCGTTTTCAGAATTTTAACTCTGAATTTCGACGGGTCGAAACTGACTTTCATATTTTCAATCGTCCCCCGCCGTGCCGGATCTTTGGGTTTTGTACGCATCACTCCCGGCCGGACAGTAGACATTTGCGGACGATGTTCTTTACAAATGATCGTAGCCATCAGGTTACCACCGAAAGCCGGACGGGTCATCAGCAAATCATTTTCGGGCGAAATGTCCAGGCCTGTACAGTCGGCCGTGAGGCCGGTAGTCAGCCGGGCAGATAATCGGGGGCCCAGATCGCGGCCGATAGTCGTGGCTCCGATCAATACGATGGCCGGATGACGTTCACGGATAAATTGGCTGACAGCTTGTGCATAAGGCTCGGTATTGTACTCTGCCAATTCACGTTCGTCCACACACACGACAATGTCGGCACCATAAGCAATCAGCTCCTGAGCCTGGTCTTTCATATCATAACCGAGCAATAAGGCGATCACTTTCTCATTCAAGGTATCGGCAAGTTCCCGGGCTTTACCCAGCAGTTCCAATGCCACTTTTTGTATGATACCTTCGCGTTGTTCTACAAACACGCAGACGTCTTTATATTGGGATTTATCCATTGTATTCAAATTAACAATGAACGGTAAACGGAAGCAGACCTCAGCCAATGGCCGGAAAAAAAGTATATGTTCAAGGTATAAAAACTTAAGGTTTACCACAGTCTGTGGTCTGCAATCCGTTGCTACCTGTTCATCAGATTATAAATTTTTCTTTCAATTTCTCTACGATTATATCGGCAGCTTCGGCAGGTTCCACTTCAAACACCTTTCCGGCTGCTTTTGCTCCTTTGGTAAATGATTTCCATACGCGGGTGGGCGATCCTTTCAAGCCTAGTTTTTCTTCTTCTACACTGATATGTTCAAAGCCCCACACTTCAACTTCTTTGTTATAAGCCTCCACAATTCCCCGGACCGACATATAACGGGCTTTATTAGCCGTTGCCAGCACCGTCACCACGCAAGGCGCATCTACCTGTACCAGCTGAAAACCGTCTTCTGTGGACTTCCGGATCGTAAATGTCCTGCTCCCGTCAAATTCCAGGTTTTCAACATAAGTCACCTGAGGTAAATCCAAATGTTCGGCAATCTGTGGTCCTACCTGAGCGGTATCCCCGTCGATGGCTTGCCGGCCGGTGATTACCAGGTCAAAATCCAACACGCGCAAAGCGCCGGCAATCGCATTCGACGTAGCGAGAGTATCGGCACCGGCAAATTTCCGGTCGTTCAAATGAATAGCACGGTCAGCTCCCATAGCAAAAGCCTCACGCAAAATATCATCGGCCTGAGGAGGCCCCATGGTTATTACCGTGACTTCCGCCCCATATTTATCTTTTAATTGTAAAGCCATTTCCAGTCCCCCTTTATCGTCGGGATTCATAATGCTGGGCACCCCATCCCGGATCATCGTCCCCGTAGCGGGGTCCAATTTGATCTCTGTTGTATCCGGCACCTGTTTGATACATACTACTATTTTCATACGTTTATCATTTTTTCATTTATCGATTATCTTTTCTCCACTCTTATTTGAGTAATGCAGCTGCAATCACCATCCGTTGTACTTCAGACGTTCCTTCATAGATTTCTGTAATCTTGGCGTCCCGCATCATTCGTTCCACCGGATATTCACGGGTATAACCGTAGCCTCCATGGAATTGTACTGCTTTGGTCGTCACCTCCATCGCTGTTTCGGCTGCAAACAATTTAGCCTGTGCAGAGTCAGCAGAATAAGGTTGTTTCATATCCTTTTTCCAAGCTGCTTTACGCACCAGCAGACGGGCAGCCTGAATCCTGGTCTGCAAATCGGCCAATTGGAATTGAGTATTCTGAAACTGTCCGATGGACCGTCCGAATTGTTTCCGTTCTTTTACATACTTCACCGTTTCATCCATAGCCCCCTGAGCAATACCCAAGGCCTGTGAAGCGATTCCCATACGTCCGCCGTCGAGTGTTTTCATTGCAATCCTGAAGCCTTCCCCCACTTTTCCCAACAGATTTTCTTTCGGGACGATACAATTTTCAAAAATCAACTCACAGGTTGCGGATCCCCGGATGCCCATTTTTTTCTCTTTTTTACCGATAGAGAATCCCGGAAAATCACGTTCTACGATAAAGGCCGAAATCCCCCGCGTCCCCTGTGCCTTATCGGTCATGGCCATGACAATGTAAACGTGTGCATAAGCAGCATTGGTAATAAAAATTTTGGAGCCGTTGAGCACATAATGCTCCCCTTCCTTCACAGCCATCGTTTGCTGTGCCGAAGCGTCCGTGCCTGCATTCGGTTCGGTCAGTCCGAAAGCTCCGATCCATTCGCCGGAACACAAGCGGGGCAAATATTTACGGCGTTGTTCTTCATTGCCGAACTCATAAATCGGAGAAGCGCACAAAGAAGTGTGTGCAGAAACAATAACCCCTGTAGTAGCACATACCCGTGACAATTCTTCGACAGCCATCGAATAGAGTTGGTTGTTGCCACCTGCCCCGCCATACTCTTTGGGGAATGGGATGCCCATCATTCCCAAAGCAGCCATTTTCTTTACCGTTTCTTCCGGAAAACGTTCTTCCTCGTCGACAGCTGCTGCCAACGGTTTCACTTCTTTTTCTGCAAATTCCCGGATCATTTGCAAGAATAAATTTTCTGTTTTTGATGTTGAAAAATCCATATAAATCGTTATTTATTTTTCCATACGGAATGTGCAATTTTTAACATTAACCGGATTTTGTTCCACTGTTGCTTTTCGGTAAGTTTGTTTCCCTCTTCGGTAGAAGCAAAGCCACACTGGGGACTCAGACAAAGCCGTTCCAGGGGAACATACTGGCTGGCTTCCGCAATGCGGTTTTTCACTTTCTGTTTATCCTCAAGGGCAGCATTTTTGGTTGTAATCAATCCCAAGACTACAGTTTGGTTCTGTATGAAGCGTAAGGGTTCAAAACCTCCCGAACGCTCGTCGTCGAATTCGAGAAAAAAAGCATCCACCGGGAGGTCGAATAAGGTTTCGGCAACCGGCTCATACCCCCCCCACGATGCCCAGGCAGAATGATAATTACCCCGGCAAACGTGCATTGTAATGGTCATTCCTTCCGGTCTTGAGTTCAAAGCCATCTCGTTTATCCGGGCAAAAAGGAGGGCCATTTCTTCCGCATTCACCTGTGGATTGCAGCGGAATTTTTCATCACAAAGCATACCCCATGTGCAATCGTCGAATTGGAGATAACGACATCCTGCTGCAGCGAAACCACTGATCACCTGGCGATAGGCCTGTGCTATATCTTCTAATAATCCGTCTATCCGGCCATATACTTTCAGGGTTTCATCCATATTTCCCTCGCGGATCAACTCGGCCAAAAGTTGTGCCGGAGAAGGAATCGTTTGCTTGGGTATCGCCTGGCCAGCCAGTTTCTGGATGAAACGGAAATGAGCGATCATGGGATGATTGTATCCTGTAATTTTCCCGGTCACTTTTACAGATTCCGGTCGGGTTTCCAGATTGTGAAATACATATCCCTGCCCAACTGCCTTTTTCTCTATGCCTCCTAATCCCCAAAAGAAGTCGAGGTGCCACCACGAACGGCGAAATTCCCCATCTGTAATAACCTGTAAGCCGACAACTTTTTGTTCGGCTATTAATTTTTCAATTTCTTCATCCTCGATTTGTTGGAGTGCGGCAGGAGATAATAAGCCTGATTCGAAGTCTTTTCTTGCTTTTTTCAGTCGTTCCGGTCGCAAGAAACTACCGACAATATCCGCCCTAAACGGAAGTTTTACCTGTTCCATTGATTTTAACAGAATTAAGGTAACTCACAGATAAGATAGATTGCATGTAAATGACCACTGCCCTGTACACACCAAGTACAGTTTACCAGTTCATTTATTCTGTCACCTTTCACCCGAAAGCTACGAATTAAACAAAAGTACTCAGGCAGGTCTTCTGACTTGTTC
>ERZ1106950.1788-NODE-1788-length-12412-cov-3.463057_pt1 | contig 12412 bp, 5 predicted proteins | sample MGYA00403675_ERZ1106950 | MGnify/ENA primary metagenome ERZ1106950 (study PRJEB35170, sample SAMEA104062410) | human gut metagenome | biome: human gut; feature: human-associated habitat; material: faeces | place: Denmark | collected 2012-06-13 ... | reverse complement strand
TGCAGGACGCACCCGCCACCTCGAAGGGCTTGTCCACGCCGGGTAACGAAACCTTATGTTTTTTTTCATCCATATTGACAACGATATAGACCTTGCGGCCGTCCGGCTTCCGCCACTCGGCGGCCAGCACCGACGCGTCATCGCCGAACCCGGGGATCTTCACGATGGGATTGTCGCCCGCCGGGGTGAGCTCGCGGATGAAGAGGCCGCCGTACACGACATCGTGCAGGCTGCGGCGGAAATCCATGAGCGTCTTCATGAAACGCGCCTCGCTGACGGCCTGTTCCGACATCAGCGGGACGGGGTCGACCCACCCGATCTGCGAACCCCACAACAATGCCTTCGCCAGTTCGTAACGGAAGTCGCCCAGCGACATCTTATCCGCCTCGCTCGGCGTATAGGTGAAGGCGCTGGTGACGGCACGGTCGGAATAGACCATCGGGAACACCGGCCGGATGATGCAGTTGTCCTCCTCATGGGGCGTATTGACGACCAGCAGCATGTCGAACAGGTCGATATAGCACTCGGCATTCTCCTCGCTGGTCAGGATCCTGTCCTCGAGCAGGTGGTGTGCGCGGATCTCGCCGATAAGCCTGCGGTAGCCGTCGTACCAGAAATCACCGCCCCCGACCGGGTGGCCGTGCGCCTCGTTCCAACAGGGTTCGGGCGCCGCCGCAGCGATCTGGTCGATATAGATTCCGTTCACCCCGATCGCGTGTTGCAGGCTGTCCACCAGCCCGATGATCTTCCGGTGCCAGATATCCGTCGAGGGGCAGGTCACCGTATTGAGGACTTTCGACGTGGGGTAAATCTCGGTATAGAGCGAACCGTCGGGTTTACGGCACGACGCGTCGTAACCGCGGTCGCGCTTATAGCTGTCGGCCGCCGGATCCCAGAGCCGGCCGTTGATATAAGGCGTCACACGCGCCCCCAGAAGCTGGGCGTCACGCACCATCCCTGCAAAACGCTCCTGTGCGGGCAGGTAATCGGGATAGTGGGTATCGTAGGGGTAATGATGCCAGAAATACCAGTGCACACCCAGCCCTTGCCCGAAATACCGGGCGGCACGCCGGACGGCATCGTACGTCTGGTCGGTCACATGCTTGGCACGCACCCACGCGTCGGCATCGTAACACCACTGCGGGATATTGCGCGAGGCGAGCGGCTTGCTGCCCCATTCGGTCGTGAAGGTAAACGGACGGTACCACCTGACAACGGCATCTTCCCAACCCTTCGGCGTGAAACCCGTGACCGAGACCCACGGCAGGCGGAACGTCCCGTCCGCGATCCATCCGGCCGAAGCGGGAATGGCATCGCTCAATGCAACCGTCGTCGGCGTACACTGCGCCGAATAGGTCTTTCCGCAGCCGCGGCGGTCTTCCGTCCCGTAATAGAAGGCACCCTCGGCATTGTGTACCACGAGGAACTGCATGGCGGAGGCATGCGACGGGTAACGGGCTTCGAACGTAGCGATGTCGAGCGGCTTCTCGACGCCCCAGCCTTCGGTGGTGATGATCCTGCCGTCTTCGGGGCGTTCGATCACGACATTGGGGAATTTCAGATCCGTGACCAGCCACCCGGCGGGCAGGTCGGCCTCTATGTTCCATTGCAGCAGCTCGCCGCCGTCGGGAAGCGTCACGTACATCCGCACGGGATATTTCACCGGCGAGTAGTCCAACGTCAGCTCCCACGTGAACACCAAAGTTTTGGCTCGGGCGTCATCGCGGACTTGCACCCCGCGGTAAACGGCATGTTCGGGTTTCAACTCCGGGTTTTCTCCCTGGAAACCTTTGTATATCAGGATCCACGGCGTTTCGTTCTTGCCTGCTCCGACGACCTGTTTCCCGTTGAGCACCAGTTTCTCGATGTCGAAGCTTCCGCTCCCGCTGAAAACGGCCTCGACCGCACCGTTCGACAGGGTGTAGTTTTCGCCGGTACGGCTTGCGGCCGTTTTATCCTGTGCGAATATTTGCGTGTGTAGCAGGAGGCCCGCCACCAGCATACAACAATTTCTAATCATCATTTATTCCGGGTATTTTATTGAATTTTCAACTCAGCGCAGTTCCATGCGGTGCGGCCGGCGTAGCCGGATGCGGGCATAAACGGCAAATATAATATACATAGGTATACCCTGTTAGCCGGTAAGCCCGAAAGTTTACAGGGCAAAAATAAGCAAAAATATTTTACTTACAAACCCAAAAACAGTAAAAAACTTTTCGAATCATTGAAGCGGCAAAAATCAGGGGAGGCAACTATTTCCCGGCAGGAATGATTCGAGAAGAGATGAAACATAAAAATCTACAGCCAAGACCATCTTAATCCGTTAGCCCAAAGCCAAGTAGCTGATAAAAAGGACATTACTTTTTCACAAATATTTCACAGCCCTAAAAACACCAACAATATATTGAAAATCAATATATTATACACACAAATCCAAGGACATGCAAATCGTACCGCACCCCTTTAAAGTAAAAAAACTTATCAAAAATAGTAATGATAATAATTTTATTGTTATATTTATTGCCGGATAATGAATACTTTTAACTGAATTTCACAGAAAAAAAAGTACCACACAGGCCGTATGTTGTCGTATATCAAGTTCTTTCGGCATTGACGGCCATATCGGCAGACGAATTATACAACCGACTAATTATTCACCATACCTAAAAACTAAAACGTGCCTATGGTAAAACAGACGAGACCCGAACTATTGACTTCCTGAAAAACACTAATCCAAAGTGCTTCTAGCCAAGCAAGGATCAATCCAACACGTACGGGCCCGGGGCGCCCGACCGACGCCCGAACCGTACAAATCTACATTAAGTAATTATAAATGAGGAAATATGACAATGACTATACAAAAGCTCTTTTGTAAAATAATGCTCCGGTCATTCGTGTTGATACTGGGGCTTATATCGGTTACGGAATTGAGCGCAAATCCCGAATTTGCGTATTCCGCAAGCAGCCTGGAATCGTCTGTTACCGCCCCGCAAGGGGGGGGGAACGTCAAGATGACCGGACGCGTCCTGGACGAGACCAAGGCGGGTGTACCGGGAGCCACCGTGATCGTCAAGGGCAGTACCCGCGGTGTCATCACGGGTAATGACGGTACCTTCTCGATCGACGTAAAGCCGACCGATGTAATCGAGATTTCGTACCTGGGTTATGAAACCCAGAGCATTCCCGTCGGAACGAAGACCAACATCGTGACCGAGCTGGTGCGCAAGGTTTCCGAACTGGAGGCGGTAACCGTAGTCGCATACGGTAAACAGCGCAAGGAGAGTATCATCGGCGCCATCAACACCATCGACGCCGGCGAACTGGAAGTGGCAAGCGGCTCGCTCTCCTCGAACCTCGCCGGCAAACTGGCGGGTATCGTCGTGATGCAGCGTACGGGCGAACCCGGATCGAGCGCCGAGTTCTGGATCCGCGGACAGAGTACGTTCGGTGCCAAAACCACCCCGCTGGTGCTCGTCGACGGTATCGAGCGCGACATGGACTTTGTCGACGCGGACGACATCGCCACGTTCTCCATCCTGAAGGACGCAACGGCGACCGCCCTCTACGGTGTGCGCGGTGCGAACGGCATCATCCTGATCACCACCAAACGAGGCACCGAAATGACGGCGCCCCAGATCCGCGTCAAGGCCGAATTCGGCATTACGCAGCCTGTCCAGCTGCCCGAGCTGGCGAACGCTTCGCAGTGGATCGACTACTACAACGAACTCTACCGCGACAGCGGCAGCACCGAGATGCCGATTTCGGACTATGCCCGCCAGATGTACCTGAGCGGCCGCGACCCCGACCTCTATCCGAACGTCGACTGGGTCAACACCATCTTCAAGGACTTGGCCATGACCGGCCGCGTACACGCGAGCGTCACGGGCGGCTCCCCGAAAATCCGTTACTACGTTTCGGCATCCTACTACACGGAAGGCGGTATGTTCAATGTCGCTGACAACGACCGTTACAATGCCCAGATGAACTTCAACAAGTACAGCTTCCGCTCGAACATCGACATCGACATTACCAAGTCGACGCAGCTGGGCCTTTCGCTCTCCACGCAGTATACGACCAAAAACGCTCCCTGCACGACCACGAACGACCTGTACGCCTACACGATGTACGTTACCCCCGTGGCTACGCCGACCGTATTTTCGAACGGCATGCTGGCAATCCCGCAGGAGTCGGGCTCGGTCAACCCCTACAACATGCTGAACAACACCGGCTACCGGCGTTACAACACCATGGTGGCGCAGTCCCTGCTGTCGCTGACGCAGGATTTCTCGGACATCATCACCCCCGGCCTGAAAGCCAATGTAAAATTCGCATGGGATGCACAGAACGCAACCCTCCTGGAGCGTGCAATGTCCCCCGTGACCTACTATGCCACCGGGCGCGACGAAAACGGCGAACTGATGCTGACCGCTGCCAACCCCAACGGCAGCAACTACATGCGCCTCGCGACATCGGACTCGTCGGGTACGACGGCCATCAATTTCGAGGGCTCGCTTATCTATGAGCGCCTCTTCGCGGAAGACCACCGCGTAAGCGGCATGTTCCTCTACTCGGTACGCAGCAAATCCAAGAACAGGCCCGTCAATTACATCGACGCCTACCCGACAAAGAACATGGGTATCGCCGGGCGTTTCACCTACGCCTTCCGCGACAAGTATTTCGCCGAGTTCAACTTCGGTTACAACGGTTCAGAGAACTTCGCCCCCGGCAAGCGCTACGGCTTCTTCCCCTCGTACGCCGTAGGATACATGATCAGCAACGAAAAATTCTGGGAGCCGCTGCGCGATAAGGTCAACATCCTGAAAATCCGCGCCTCGTACGGTAAGATCGGTAACGACGAGATCGGCGGCAGCCGCCGTTTCGCCTACAATACGACCATGAACACCAATGCCGGCGGGTTCACTTTCGGCGACCTGGGACAGACCAACCTGCCCGGCTATTCGACCGGCGAGTACGGCAACCCGGACGTTGCCTGGGAAGAGGCGACGAAGGCCGACGTCGGTATCGAGCTGGGGCTGTTCAACAAGATCAAGATCCAGGCGGACTACTTCTATGAGAAACGCGAAGGCATCTTCATCCAGCGCGAATCCACCCCGTCGGTGGTCGGCACGAAAACGGCGCAGTGGGTCAACCTCGGCCGCATGAAGAACCAGGGTTTCGACATGTCGCTCGAATTCGACCACAGCTTCAACAAGGATTTCAGCATATCGGCACGCGGTAACTTCACCTACAACCGCAACAAGAAACTCTACGACGACAAACCCGACCAGATCTGGAAATACCAGAACCTCGCCGGCTTTGCCAACAACCAGCAGTTCGGCCTGATCGCCGAAGGCCTGTTCGAGTCGGAAGAGGACATCGCCAACTGGCCCAAGCAGGATTTCGGCACCGTGCGCCCGGGTGACATCAAGTACCGCGACGTCAACGGCGACGGCGTGGTCAACACCTTCGACAAGGTGGCCATCGGCTATACGCTCGTACCGGAGATCAACTACGGTTTCGGCGCCAGCGTCAAATGGAAAGGCATCGACGTATCGGTATTCTTCTCGGGCGTGGGCCACGTGACCCGCATCATCCAGGGACAGAACCTCTTCGGCGCTTCGTCGACGATCCTCCGCATGGGACAGATCTTCGAAGATGTGGCCAAGAACCGCTGGACGCTCGACAACCAGAATCCCAACGCCCCCTACCCCCGCCTGTCGCTCAACAAGGTGGACAACAACCAGCAACTTTCGACCTACTGGCAGCGCGACATGAGCTTCATGCGTCTGAAAGATGCGGAGATCGGCTATACGCTCCCCGAAAGCATGACCAAGAAATGGGGCCTGTCCAAGATCAGGTTCTATATCCAGGGAAAGAACCTGGTTACATTCAGCGATTTCAAACTCTGGGATCCCGAGGTAAATGCAAATTACGGTAATGTATACCCCCTCATACGTACCTTTGCAATCGGTGCAAATGTCAACTTCTAAAAAAGGATAAGCAATGAAAAAAATACGAATATTCGCAACCGCCCTGTTACTGGCCTTTACGCTGTCCTCCTGCGAGTCGTTCTTCGACGTGGAACTGGACGACCAGGCCAAGATCGAGGATATTTTCCGGCAGAAAACGGAAGTCCAGAAATACCTGAGCCACCTTTACTCCTACATTCCCCAGGAGGAAGAGGTCGTAGGCATGCACGGCTGGACGGTAGGACGTGCGGACGAGTCGTTGTTCTCGTGGTACCAGTGGGTCTACTACACCCAGTTCAGAACCGGCAACTACAGCAGCGCCACGACCAACTTCAATTACTGGCCGGATTACTACATCGGCATCAACCAGTGCTCCATCTTCCTGAAATATATCGACCTCGACAAGGAAGACACCCCGGCGACCCTCGCATACATGAAGGCCGAAGCCCGTTTCCTGCGCGCCTACTACTATTTCCTGCTGTTCCGCCAATACGGCCCGGTATTCATCTGGGGCGACCAGATCGCCGACGAGACGATCGACGGCAAGACCGTAGACCGCCACACCGTACAGCAGAACATCGACTTCATGGTCGGGGAGCTCGACGCGATCAAGAACGACCTGCCGGTACGCACCGACGACATCGGTATCGACGGCAAGCAGTGGGCCGGCCGTGTTACGCGCGGTGCAGCCCTGGCATTGAAATCGCGCATACTGCTTTATGCCGCATCGCCGTTATATAACGGGTGCGACCTTTACAAAGGCCAGATGCAGAACATACGCGGTGAATTCCTCTTCCCGCAGAGCAAGGATGAAACCAAATGGGAAGCAGCCGCACAGGCTGCATGGGATGTCATCGAACTGGCAGAAACGGGCTTATACGATCTCTATAAGGACACGGAACAGACCGACGAATTCACGCGTTACATGTCCTCTTATCAGGGCGTAAGGCTGAAGCCCTGGAACAAGGAGACCATCTGGGGATGGTGGAGCCGCTCGGGCGGTTATTCGTGGCTGGGCGGCACGGGCGGTCTGCTGGCAGGCGCCATGCCGGGCATGACGGGTGCTTCGGGCGCCGTTTACCAGGGTTACGGCGGTATCCAGCCTTCGCTGAAATTGGTAGACAGCTATCCCATGTACACGACCGGACGCTATCCCGTGACAGGCTACCAGGGTGAGAACGACATGTCGAAACCCATCGTCGACCCGCAATCGGGTTATCAGGCCACCGGCTTCACCGAAGGGTACAAACAGCCCGGTATCGACTGGGGCGACGGCATCAAGGCCCACAACAGTTGTATCAACCGCGATCCCCGTTATTACGCCTGCCTCGTACCCAACGGTTTCTGGTGGCCCAACAAGACGGAGAATATCAAGTTCACCTGCTACAACAACGATGCTTGCACCAATAAGTGGAATGCTGGTGAAGGCGGCGGTATCACCCGCGTAGGCTATGTATGGCGCCGTTTGCTCGAAACCAACAAGTCGCTGCGCGAAGCCAAGGATTACACTTCGATGCAAACGGTTTATCCGGCCTTCCGCCTGGCGGAAATCTATCTCAACTACGCCGAGGCCTGCAACGAAAAGCCCCAGCGCGACGAGACCGCAGCGCTCGAATACCTGAACAGGGTACGCGCACGTGTCGGACTGAAAAAGATCGAGGTCGCTTACCCCGAAATCAAAGGGAACAAGGAGCTGCTCCGCTGGTGCATCCAGAAAGAACGCATGGTAGAGTTCGGACTGGAAGCGATGCGCCACTACGACGCCTGCCGCTGGATGATCGCCAAGGAAGAATACCCGAGCGAGAACTGGACGCTGCACGTAAGCGCCACCACGTACGAAGAGTCCTACGAACGCGTACACACCGACTACGTCGGCGCCCCGGCCGTATTCCGCGACAAGGACTATCTCCACCCGATCAATGCGGCACAGATGGCCGAAATGACCAATATGACCCAGAATTACGGACATTAATAAATGCTCGAACCTATGAAAATAAATATGTGGAAACTGTTGATTGCAGGACTGTTTGCTTCGGCCGCTCTGGCCGGCTGCGAGGACAATCGCAACAACTTCATGGTAGACGATACGCTCTCATTCGTCAATGAGGAACAATATGCAGGCGTATCGGTTTATAATGGGAAATACGAATTCGCCATACTGAAAAACGGCAAGGGGCAGCAAAGCGCCAAAGCGCTCCTCAGCGTCTCGGAAACTGCCCTGGCCGAGTACAACGCGGCCAACGGCACCAACTACGCGGTGCTGCCGGCGAATTGTTACAAACTCTCCTCTTCGACGATCGGGTTCTCGGATGGCGACACCCGTAAATTCGTCGAGGTTACGTGGGATGACGCAGCCATCTTCGCCCTCGGCGAGGGTACGGAGTATGCCATTCCGCTTGAGCTCACCACGGTCAACGACGCGCTGGCCGTCGACGCGAACCGCAATGTGAAGATCATCAACCCCAAGCGCGCTTCGATCGGCATGGAGAAGGAACTGGCAACACCGTTCCACCCCACCGCTACGCACGAGGAGATTACCTTCGACGGCAACATCGTGCTCGACAATGCCATCACGACAATGGATCTGACGGTGAACTACGCGATCGACAACAGCCTCGTGGAGGCCTACAACCAGGCCAACGGGACGAACTACCTGGCCGCGCCCGAAGGGTTCGCCAGGCTGGACGCCGCCAGCTCGCAGATCGCAGCAGGCGAGACGACGGCCAAGTTCTCGGGCAAGATCAACTCCGACAAGCTGTTCACGGGCAGCAACCTCGATATCGTGGGCGACCTGCTCGTGCCGGTGCGCATCACCTCCGCGTCGCTGGACGGTATCACCGTCACCACCGAGGTCATGTATGTCCCCTTCTCGATGGACAAGGAACTGAAGGGCCCGTGGAAATTGCTCGAAGGCGAGGATAACTGCTATGCAAAAGACCCGAACAACGGCGGGGCCGCATGGATCATGCAGTATACAGCCGACAAACTGTTCGATGGGGAAATTACCGCCGGCCACGAATGGATATCCTGGTTCGCCACTCAAATCGAATTCCCGATAACGTTCGTCGTGGATATGGGACAGCGGCAGGTGTTCACGAAATTCCGGATCAGCGATTACTCGACCCACCAGGGTAATTACCGGGATTATGAGATCTACACGGCCGAAGAGTATAGCGGTGCAAGCACCCAGTGGAATCTGGTAGCCAGCGGTAAGCGTGATTTCAACTGGACAGGTGTGCCGACGCCCTATGACTATGCAGTCCAGAAAACGATCGCAGGCCGTTACCTGAAATTCGTGATTGTCAAACCCGAATACGCCCAAACCGGAGACTATCTGTATGGCCGCGGTAAACTGGCTGACGTACAGGGTCTGGGATTCTAACGACAGATGTTGAATAATTAATCCCGTTGTGAGTTCATTCTCTTTCACAACGGGATTAATTTTAATTTTACGAATTACGACTTACCGACTACGATGCTCAAATTCCTGAAAAATATCGTTCCGTTCGCAGCGGCCGCAGGATGCCTGCTTCTCGCGGGCGGTTGTTCCCGGACTATGTACCCGCAGGGGCAGCACCGCAGAGACCTGCAACCCCCCACGGATGCCGTGTTATGTTACGGCGGCAGCCACCACCGCACCCCTTTCCTGTGGGACAAGGAACGGCTGGGGCCCTATGTCACCTATGTCGATAAAGAGGGCGGGGAGCACTGGCTCTTCGACGGGTTCATCTTCCTGGAATTCCAGGACACGAACCGTCCCGACGCAGAACTCTACGCCTTCGAGACGGGGCATCTGCGCGACAAGGGCGAATCGGCCGGCAAGGCGCAATGGCAGGAGCTGATCGACTATTATTTCACGGACGGCAACGGGGTCGAGGCCCTCGAAGAGGCCGTGAAGGAGGCCGCCGCGCGGTTGGGCAAAGCCCCGCAGAAGCGCAAGGTCATCATGGTACTTCCCGACCCGGTGATTCACCGGCACTATATCGACACGACGTCGAGTACGACCTATTGGGGAGCATTGGACGGGCGGCAACTGGATTTCAACAGGAATGAAGACCGCATAGCCGCCTGCAAATGGTATATCGACCGGGTACGGGAGCGGTTCGCCCGGGGCAACTACGAACATATCGAGCTGGCGGGATTCTACTGGCTGCGCGAGATCGTCACCCGGCCGGTGGACACACAGTACAGCTACCACCTGACCCGCTCGGACATCATGCTTCCGCATATCGCCGATTACCTCCACAAGCTGGATTATACGTTCAACTGGATACCCTATTACGGCTCGCGCGGATACGACGTATGGCAGCAGTTCGGGTTCGACCAGGTCTACCTGCAACCCAACTATTACTGGAAGCCGCAGAACGACATGGATGAGGTTTGCAGACAGATCGACAGCCTGGGCATCGGCATGGAAATAGAGTTCGAGCCCACGCTGCTCAACGCACGCGAAGGCAGCGGAACATTCCGCAAGCGGCTGCGCGACTACATCGACTACGCCAAACGACGCAACATCTACGGCAAACGGCCGTTCGCATATTACCATGGCACCAACGGGTTCTACGACCTCCACGCTTCGGACGACGAGGCCGACCGGGAGTTGTTCGACGAACTTTGCCAGTTCATCATAAACAATCCGTTACGGGCACAACAACCGACAACGGACAGGAAATAACCCATAAACGGATATATTGACCCCGGACGGAAGAGACTGCTCCGGGGTCGGATAAAAACGACAAGACATGACTCGCAGACTTTTTACAGTAGCAATTGCAGTGGTAACAGCCTTGGTTTTCACGCTCCCAACCGGCACCGCAGGCCCGAAGGACAAGCTGTACCCGTGGGAGAAGAAACACAAGAGTCCGGCGACCACGACCGATGCCGTATTATGCTACGGTGCCAGCCATCACCGCAACCCCTTCCTGTGGGACAAAGGGCGCTTCGCCCCCTATGTCACCTACGTCGACCCCGACGGGAAGGAACAATGGCTATTCGACGGCTTCATCTTCCTGGAATCGCAGGATGTCGACCGCCCCGACAGCGGCGCCTACTCGTTTATGACGGGCGTGCTGCGCGACACGGGCGTATCGGCCGGCAAGGAGCAGTGGCAGGAGCTGATCGACTACTATTTCACAAAGGGCAACTGTGTCGACGCCCTGGAACAGGCCGTCAAGGAGGCCACCGCACGGTTGGGCAAAGCGCCCTGCAAACGCCGCGTGATCATGATGCTCCCCGATCCGATCATCCACCGACACTACATCGACACGACCACCACGACGACCTACTGGGGAGAACTCGGCGGGCGCCGGTTGGATTTCAACAGCAACGAAGACCGCGTAGCGGCCTGCAGGTGGTACATCGACCAGGTACGGGCGCGGTTCGCCCAAGGCGATTACAAATACATCGACCTGGCCGGGTTCTACTGGATCCGCGAGATCGCCGCCCAGCCGCACGACACGGAGTACAGCTACCATCTGACCCGTTCGGACATCCTGCTCCCCGAGATCGCGGACTACCTCCACCGGCTCAACTACACGTTCAGCTGGATTCCGTTCTACGACGCCCGCGGCCATGACGACTGGCGCAAATTCGGCTTCGACCAGGTCTACATGCAGCCCAACCACTACTGGAAGCCGGAAAACGACCTGGATTCCGCCTGCATGAAGATCAACCGTGCCGGGACGAGCATCGAGTTCGAATTCGAGGCTTCGATCCTCAGCGCGGATCCGCACAGCGACATATACCGGGCACGGATGCGTAAATACATGGAATATGCAAAGAAACACGGCATCTACGGCACCCGCCCGCTGGCCTATTACCAGGGGAGCAATGCCCTCTACGACCTCTCGGTTTCCACGGACGAAACGGACAGGGAGTTCTTCCACGAATTCTGCCGTTTCGTCGTAAACAACCCGGTACGGACGCAACACACCGGGAAGGGAAACAAATAAAAAAACCTGACATCCCATGAGGAATTACCGAATTATTTTCACGCTTCTCTGCTGCCTGCCCTTCATCGGCTGCGGGGACGGGGACGACGAACCCTCCCGGGGCCCGAAACCGACCCTGAGCATGACGATCGCATCGTCGGGCGCCAACTCCGTGACGCTGAACATGAGGCGTACGAATGCCTCGTCCGTCAAAATCATACACAAGGCCACGGGGGTCACTACGTCCGAAACGGCTCAGAGCGTCGCCCAGAACGGCACGCAATACACCGGGACGACGGTCGAGATCGACGGCCTGACGGCACAGACGACCTACACGGTCTTCGCCGTAGCCTGCAACGACTCGGGCGAATACAGCCAGATGCAGTATGTCCGGTTCACTACCGACGCCCCCGGCCCGCAGATGTACCCGTGGGAGCAAAGCCGCAGCGGGATACTCTCCTACACGGACATGGTGCTGTGCTACGGCGGCAGCCACCACCGCACCCCGTACCG
>ERZ1106950.1778-NODE-1778-length-12465-cov-2.252941_pt1 | contig 12465 bp, 11 predicted proteins | sample MGYA00403675_ERZ1106950 | MGnify/ENA primary metagenome ERZ1106950 (study PRJEB35170, sample SAMEA104062410) | human gut metagenome | biome: human gut; feature: human-associated habitat; material: faeces | place: Denmark | collected 2012-06-13 ... | reverse complement strand
TTTTATACTCCCGGCCCAACAGCCCCATCACAAACTGAAGCATTCCGGTCTCCATGTCCATGATATCCTCAAAGCCGTCGATATAGCCCATCTCGAAATCCAGGCTGGTGTACTCGTTTAAGTGGCGGGTGGTGTTGTGCTTCTCCGCCCGGAACACCGGAGCCGCCTCAAACACCCGGTCGTAGACGCCCACCATGGTCTGTTTATAAAACTGCGGGCTCTGGCCCAGCTCCGCCTTCTTGCCGAAGTAATCCAGCTTAAAGACATTGGAACCGCCCTCCGCGCCCCGGGTCACGATCTTGGGGGTGCGAATCTCCGTGAAGCCCTGGCCCAGCAGGTAGTCCCGAAAGCCTCTGACGATGCCCTCCTGAATCTTGAATTTTGCCCGTTCCCGCAGGTTGCGCAGGGAGACGGGGCGCAGGGCCAGCTTGGTCTCCAGGGATGTGTTCAGTTTCCATTTGCTCACCGCAATGGGGAGCGGAGCCGCAGGCTTTGACAAAACCCGAAGCTCCTTTAAGCGGATCTCAAATCCTCCCGGCGCGCGCTCCTCCCGTTTCACCGTTCCGGTTACTTCCACCGCGGATTCCTCTTTCAGGTCCCGGATATCAAAATTGGTAAGACCTTCCTCGTACACGCACTGCACCAGGCCACCAGCCTTGCGCAGCACCACAAAGGCCACCTCGCCCATGCTGCGGATGGTATGGATGGCGCCGTTTACGCGGACCTCCCTGCCCTCGCAGCCGCCGGACATAATCTGACGGATCTCCGTTACCGCTTTCTCTCTGACTCCTTCGATGAATTCCATAGTGTCTACCTCATTTCTGCATACAAGTGGATTGGTTTCCTGTATGGATTCCGGGAGAGGCTGTGAACGGCCTCCTGGGTCCGGCGCGGCGTCCCGCGCATCAAAAAATCCCGTCCCGGAATACATACAAAATCGTATTCCGGGACGGGATCATGGCGTTTTTTCAAACATTCAAGAATTCCCGCGGTACCACCCGCATTGGGTTCCGGCTGACCGGCTCCCCACTCTTGGCACGTAACGTGTGCAGCGTGTATGCCTACTATCAACGCCCCTGCGCGCAAAACGGGCATGTCCGAACTTGAACCTTATATTAATGGTCCGTTCACACCAGATGCCGCTACTGCGCGGCGGCGCTCTCAATCGGTGACGCCCCCTTCCTGTTACATTCCTCAGGCAAGAGTCTCCTTCATAGCTTTTCCCCCGGCGCGGACTCTCATCTTCGCCGGTTTGATTTAATACCATCTAAAATAGCGCAAGACGTCGGAAAAGTCAAGGCAAAAATGAATCGGCGGTTAAAATTGGAAATAATTAAGTCCTGTGCTTCCGCTCCCGCCTCATGCGTGGGGGATGTCCGTAAATTCTGAAATCTCCCGGCTGACGGTGCAAAGATCCTCCAAACAGAGCCCGTGAACGTCCTCGTGTCCGGTGATCCTGGCAAAGGTTTTTAACTCTTCCAGGGTCACGTTCAGGAAGTTGGCCACCCTTTTAGCCGCCGCCTCCTGCGGGAACCGCTTGCGCAGCTGGGGATCCTGAGTCGCCACCCCCACCGGGCACATGCCGGTGCCGCAGATCCGGTACTGCTGGCAGGCCGCGGCCATCAGAGCCGCGGAGGCGATGGCCACGGCATCCGCGCCCATTGCCAGCGCCTTGGCGAAGTCGGAGCTCACCCGCAGGCCGCCGGTGACCACCAGCTGGATCGGGCTCCCCGCTTTGTTTAAATAGGCCTTTGCCCGGTGCAGGGCGTAAATGGTGGGCACGCTGGTGGCGTCCCGGATCAGCTTGGGGCTTGCCCCCGTGGCGCCTCCTCGGCCGTCGATGGTCACAAAGTCCGGCTCCGCAAACACGCAGAATTCCAAATCCCGCTCGATGCGGCCCGCCGCGATCTTGATGCCGATGGGTCTTCCGCCGGACTCCTCCCGGAGACGGTCCACCAGCGCCTTCAAATCCTCCTTCGTGTCGATCCCCGGAAATTTGGAGGGGCTGATCACGTCCTGACCAAAGGGCTTGTTGCGGATGGACGCGATCTCAGGCGTCACCTTGCTCCCGGGCAGGTGGCCGCCCATGCCGGGTTTGGTCCCCTGGCCGATTTTGATCTCGATGGCGTCCGCCCGGCGCAGGTTCTCCGTCGTGACGCTGTAGAGGTTGGGGACGTACTCGAAAATGTACTTGTAGGCCGCGTCCATCTCCTCGGGCAAAATTCCTCCCTCGCCGGAGCACATGGCGGTCCGGGCCATGGCGCTGCCCTGGGCCAGAGCCACCTTGGTCTCCTTGGAGAGCGCGCCGAAGGACATATGGGAAATGTACACGGGGTGTTCCAACACCATAGGCTGTTTCGCGTGTTTCCCGATCACGGTTCTGGTGCTCACCGGCGCGTGCTCGTCCAGAGGCGGCGGATTTAACTGCGCGCCCAGGATCAGAATATCGTCCCAGCCCGGCATGGGCATCCGGGTTCCCATGGCCGCGATGATGCTCCTGCCGCTCACCGCCATCTCGTGGATATCGTCCATGAAACGGCTGTCCGTGTTGACCCTGGCGTACTCGGGGTCGTAGGCGGGAGCCGGGGAGGGGCCGGGAGCCGCGGCGGACGGCGCTTGCGCCGGCGCAGCCCCGGACACAGCGGCAGTTCCGGCTTCCGGCGCCGCATCCGCCCCGGGCGCCGCAGCACCCGATACCGTTTCGCCCGCATTCCCCACATCATCCACCCTCACCAGCTTATCCGCGGCCACCCGGCATACCGGGCACACCTTCAGTCCACCGACCGGCACACCTTCCTTCTCCTCATCATACATTGACCCGCAAAATCTACAGCGATAAACTGCCATCCCCTACTCCTTTCCAATAATTCCGACCTTCAATAATAGTAACTATTCTCATAATAACACAAAAAAATACAAATGTCCATGAAATCTCGTGCAGGATTCCAAAACAGGATGCCAGTATGCGTCCCATTCACCCAAATGCCCCGGCACCGCTTCCGGCGCCGGGGCATACTCACGCTTCCGTCTCAGTCCGTTTCAATCATCGTCTCCAGCAATTCCAAAATCAGGATCAAATTCCGCGTGATGTGGAAGGGGTCTTTCACCGGAAGGGCCACCACCTTGTCCTGAGGGCTTCCATCCCGCTTGCAAATCTGCTTCCACTCCCGCACCTCAGGGTCACGGTTTGGGAATGTCCGGAAGGTATAGGAAAACACCTTCTCATGCCACTCTAAAAACCGCGTTTCGCCGGTACGGTGGTAACACAGCAGCGTGGTGTAAAGCGCCTCCGAGTGCACCCACCACAGCTTGTCGCCCCAGCCCTCCCGGACCTGACGTTCCACGGGCTCCATAGCGGACGCCGCTCCGTCCGGCAGCTCAGGCCCCGCTGCGGCAGCTCCCGGCAATCCTGCGCTCGCGCGTCCCCGCCTCACCGGCGGCCCGCCCGTTACCGCGCTGTAATGCAATATCCCCCCAAATTCCTGGTCCCAGCCGATCTCAAGCGCCCGCGCCGTTATCCCGGCGATTCTTGGCGTCAGCTCCGCCCGCCCCAGCAGGTCCGCCGCCTCCATCATGAACCACATATCCTCGATGGTGTGCCCCGGGTTGGCGTGCTGTCCCAAAAGCCCCTCCACCGGGCGGTTGTCCGCGGCGATCACCTCGTGGATCGCATCCCTCTCATCCGCGAAGTGGTTCAAAATATCGTCCGTAAATCCCTCCAACCGCTCCCGCAGCGCCATGCAGTATCCGGAATCCGGCTCCAACAGGGCCGCGGCCGCGTGCAGCTCCTTCGTCACATTGGAAAGGATCATGGGAATTCCGTGTGCCCGGTAGCGGTCCGACAGCGGGTAGGGCAGGGTGTTGTACTTCCCCGACTTCACCCGCTCCAGAATGGATTCATAGAGCCGTTTCCCAAACGCATAGGCCTCCCGGTCCCCGGCCGCGGCCGCGTACCCGGCCATGGCCAGCACCACAAAGCAGTCCGCGTAGATACTCATGTCCAACGGCTCCCAGCCCTCCACGTGCCTGGGGCTTCCGTCCCGCTCCATCCGATAAACAGACAGTGCCGCATCAGAAAGTCCCGCCCGTTCTTTGCCAGCCGCAAAAACTCCTTTCGCTGTTTTTGGGTAAAAATTCCAATTCTTGTGACAGCAAGCCTGGAAAATACCCATACAAACCTTCCCTGGCTCCAGGTGTATTTGTCGTAGCTTTGAAGCTTCTCCCCCGCGTTGTCAAAGCAGTTCACATACCCGCCGTACTCCCGGTCCTCGCACCGGGGCAGCCAGAAAGCCAGGATGCGGTTGGTCAGTTCATTTTCATAAAAGCCTTTCAGGCGAAGCAGTTCATTCCGGTCCATTTCCCCCTCATTTCCCGGCCCCGAAGGAGCCGAACGCCACGCTGCCCTGCACCATAACGCCGTTTACGCGGATATCCTCGTCAAAGCTGATCAGATTGGCCGTCTTTCCCGGCATGATGCTGCCCACCTGGTCCGCCAGGCCCATAATCGAGGCCGGGGTCAGGCTCATCATGCGCACGCAGTCCCACAGCGGCACCCTGGCCTGGTGGTACATCACCCGCACCAGCCGGTCGTCCGTGGCAATGCTGCCCGCAAATGCCGTGCGGTCCGGCATCTTGGCCACATCGTCCTCAATGATCACCCGCTGTCCGTTCTTTAAGCTTCCCAGCACGGATTCCTTCACATTCTGCCCGGCGCAGCGCATGGAATCGCAGGTCAGCGCCACCTTGTCCGGCCCCTTCAGGCGGTACACCATCTCAAGAATTTCCACCGGCAGATGGCAGCCGTCGGCGATGACCTCCACGGTCAGATCGCTGATGCAGAACGCGCTCTCGATCAGACCGGGATAGCGGAAGCCGCCCCTTCTCACCATGCCGGACATGGCGGAGTAGAGGTGAGTCACGTGGTTGATTCCGTTGTGGTACGCCTCTAAGACCTGGCCGTACTCTACGTCGGTATGGCCCATGGAGGGCACGATGCCGTGATCCCGCAGACAGCGGGCAAACTCCATGGCTCCCGGCAGCTCCGGCGCCAGGGTCCAGCGGGAGATGGCTCCCTGGCCGTAGAAGATGAACTCCTCATACTCCTCCCGCTGCGGGTCGCGGATGTATTGTTCGTCGATGGCCCCCTTCTGTTTCCGGTTCAGATAGGGCCCCTCCATGTGCAGTCCCGGCAGCTCCGGCCCGTCCGTCATGATGCGCCTTGCCAAGCGCAGCCCGTCGATGCTGTTTAAAATCTCCTCCCGGCTGGCCGCCAGGGTGGTGGGAAACAGCGTGGTGGTGCCGTGCTGCAAATGGGTCTTTGCCGCCGTGATCACCGCCTCCGCGGTGCCGTCCATAAAGTCGCAGCCCCCTGCGCCGTGGCTGTGAATCTCCACAAATCCCGGGGACAGGTATTTTCCTCTCAGGTCATACACCTGGTCCCCCGGGCCGGTCTCCGGAAGTCCCGTTCCGGCGGCTTTGATCCGGTGGCCCTCCACGGTGACAAATCCCTGTTCCACCCGGTCCGGGTAGATCACTGCGGCGTTTACAAAATGTATGCTCATGGAATACCTCCCGTCTCTTTACAACAGACCGCTTGCGGAATCCCGGTCCAGATACAGGGCCGCGTCCGGGTGAGTGGTCAGGATACTGGCCGGACAGCGCTCGGTCACCTGTCCGTTTAACATGTCCCGCACCGCCTCCGCCTTGGTGGCTGCGGGCACGCTGCAGAACATGGACCGAGCCGCTGTCAGCCCCGGGATGGTGACCGTGATGGCGTGGCCCGGCACCTGCCCGATCTCCTCAAAACAACCGTCGTGCACCTGCTGCAAACGGCATTTTTCTTCCAGCTTCACCACCTTGGCGAACACCGGATCGTTAAAATCCGCCACCGGCGGGTCGTTGAAGGCCAGATGGCCGTTCTCGCCCACTCCCAGCAGACAGATATCCGCCGGATGCGCTGCAAGAAGCTGGCCGTAGCGCCGCGCCTCCTCCTCCGGGTCCTCCGCGTTTCCGTTGATCAGGTTGACGGAGCCAAGGGGCAGGCGGTCGAACACCGTGCGTTTTAAGTAATTGCGAAATCCCGCCGGATGTGCTGCGTCCAGCCCCACGTACTCGTCCATGTGAAAGGCGTTGACCCGAGTCCAGTCGATCCCCTCCGCGCTTACCAGGGTTTCCAGGGTCTCATTCTGGGAAGGTGCGGCTGCGAAAATGATGTTGATCTCCTCTTTTTCCGCCAGCAGCTCCCGGATGCGTGCCGCGGCCTGCTCTCCCGCCATGCGCCCCATGTCCTCCCGGGTGTCGAATACCATCACGTGCAGCTTATCCGCAAAAAAGTCTTTTATAATCGTCATATGGATTCTCCTTCATCGTATAAAAATGCCTCCGCACCTCCGCTCATGGCAGCCACCCGGCAGCCCTCGTACTCTGCCACCGCGTCGTCGATAGCCTGCTGGAGCGCGGACAGGGGATAATATTTGCAGCCGCAGGCGCTCATCTGCTCCTCGGTCACGCCGTCGCCCACCACCACCAGCTTCCGGCGGCGGCGCATCTTGGACATGCTGTTGCCAACGGCGATAGCCAGCCGGTCGCCGGGAATGGCTTCCCCTGCGATGCAGGCCCGCACGATGGCGTCGCCGTCGTCCCTCGCCATGTATTCCGGATACTCCGGGTGAGGCCCGATTCCCTCATAGTTGGGGCTGATCATAATCATGGTGCCGCCCCGATCCCCCTTCAGGGCCGGTTCCGCCCCGTACATGGCCTTTGGAGACTGCCAGAAATCCTGGTCCGCCGGATGGGAGCTGACGATCACTACGTCGGCCTTCTCCGTCACCTTGCTGCCCAGCACCTGCTTCCCGATCCTCACGCCTTCCCGGTGGGCGGCCACGTAGTCCCCGGCCACCACCCGGCAAAGCTTTAACTCCGGGGTCAGAATGGTGTTGATGATAAAGTCCAGGCCGATCAGCTTCACCCAGCCCTCCATCATATCCCGGATGGGGGTGGTGGACAGCCCGAACATGTTCTCGTCGTAGAGGCTGGCTTTCAGGTGGAAATAGGATACCGTGTCCTCCCCGGCCACGCCGGGAAAAACGATCTTTCCGCCTCCGCCCCAGCCCATCACCGGGTGGGGCACCAGATTTCCCACCCCGATGCGCAGGTCCGCGTCCATCACGGAGCCGGTGGCCATGAGGGGCGCGCCCTCCTCGGTGTCTCCGATATAAACCAGCTTTTCAGGATCCCGGAACTCGGAGTTCACCACCGGGTATGTTTGGTAAATCTCCTCCCCCACCCGCTCCCGCATCTCGTCCTCCGTCATATAGCGGTGGCTGCCCAGGGCGATGACGATCTTGATCTGTTCCCGCCTGGCCCCGCAGCGGATCAGCTGATCCAGCAAAACCGGCAGAATGGCGCTTATGGGCGTGGGGCGGGAGCCGTCGTCCACGATCACGGCGATCCTCTTATCCGGGGTCACGATGTCCTCCAGCTTTGGACCGCCGATGGGGTGCTCGATGGCGTCCAGAATCACCCGCTCCGGGTCCCCGGCGGGCTGGGCCTCAGGCGGGTCGATCATGCCGATAAAACACTGGTCCGGCACCTCCATGCCCACCATCTCATTTCCGTATGGGAGACTGATTTTCATGGTCTGACACCTCTCTTTTCCATTACCGCCGCGCCGATTTGCTCCATCCGTTCCCGGTACTGATCGTCGGTCAGCGTGATTTTATCCTGCTCCTGAGGGAACAGCACAAAGGGGCCGCCCCATCCCAGCCTGCCCTTGTATTTCGGGCACAGGGTGAAATGCACGTGGGTCACCTCGTCGCCGTAGATCGCATAATTGATCTTGTCAGCCCCAAACAGCTCCTTTATGGTCTGAGCCAGGGCGCAGACGTCGTCCATAAACGCGTCCCGCTCCTCCTTCGGAATCTCATACAGCTCGTTATAGTGGTCCCTGAACATAATGGTGCAGCGGCCCGGCAGCGTCTGGTCCTTGCACAAAAACACGGTGGAAGCCTTCAGATCGCAGATTTTAAACAACAGGCTGCGAAACCCCTCATCCTGGTCGCAGTAATAGCATCCCTTCACATTTTCCATGATAAATATCCTCCCTATTTATTTAATCGCTCCCGCAGTGTGATCCCCGGTAATATAATTCCGGATGCAGATAAACAGGATCACCAGCGGAACGGTGGTGTACATGGCCCCGGCCATCACGTAGTGCCAGGGGATTCCCACCGCCGGATTGTTCTTTAAAATCTCGTAAAGGCTGACAATAATGGGCTTTTTCTCCGTGGTGGAGATAAAGGTGAAGGCGAACAGGAACTCGTTCCAGGTCCGGGTGAAGGCGAAGATCACCGCCACCGCGATTCCGGTGCTGGACACCGGCAGAAAGATCCTTGTCATCACCATAAACGGGCTGCAGCCGTCGATTTTCGCCGCCTCCACCACCTCCTTGGGAACCCCGTCGAAGGTGGCTTTCAACATCAGCACAATAAACGCCAGGTTGAAAGTGGTGTTCATCAGCACCAGGCTGAGCCAGCTGTCAATCAGTCCCATCTTGTTCATCATGGTATAGAGCGGGATAATGACGATAACCGGCGCGAACATCTGACTCACCAGCACCAGGTAATACATCTGTTTTTTGCAGTAAAAATTCAGGCAGGAGAAGGCGTAGGCCGCCGGGATGGCGATCACCATGATCAGGGCGATGGTCATTCCGGTGATGACCAGGCTGGCCTTGAAGCCGTTTAAAATGTGCATTTTCCGGAACACCTGCACGTAGTTCTCAAAGGCGAACACCTTGGGAATCCAGGTCACCGGCATGGTGAACACGTCGTTGGCCTTCTTTAAGGACACCGAGATCATGGCCGCCACCGGGAACAGCAGGGTCACGATGATGAGAAGCACCATCAGCAGGAAAAGGAATTTTTTTACATTTCGTTTGACTCTGTAACTATTCATACCGCGTATCCTCCCCCTTGGAATTCACATAGAGCACCGCGAACACGGACAGGATCAGGAAGCTGACCACGCTGATCGCCGCCGAGTAGCCCCGGTTGTTGAACTGGAACGCGTTCTGGTAGATGAAATTTACCATAATGGAGGACGAGTTGGCCGGCCCTCCCTGGGTCATCATGTAGATGACGTCAAAGGTGTTGAAGGCCCAGATTCCGATGAGCAGCCCCAGCGTGCGCACCGAGGAGGTAATCAGGGGCAGGGTGATGGACCAGAACTGCTGCCAGGCGCCAGCCCCGTCGATCCGGGCCGCCTCGTAGATGTAGGAGGGGATGGAGTACATGGTGGACAGAATGTTCAGGGCGCAGAACGGCGCCACCGCCCAGATGTTGACAATCATCACCGCAATCAGCGAGGTCTTGGAATTTCCCAGGAAATCCACGGGCAGCCCCAGAATATGGGTATCCATCAGAAACTGGGTGATATGCCCGAACATGGGATTATACATCAGACGCCAGATCATGCAGGACACCGCAGCCGGCATGGCGTAGGGAATCAGCATGATGGCCGTCATCATTTTCTTGCCCAAAAATTTTTTGTACAGAATCAGGGCCATGAGAAGCCCCAGGATCAATTTGAACGCCACGCCCACGAACACCCACACAAAGGTGTTCTTAAACATGCGCGGCGTATCCGGGTTGGCGAACAGGTCTGCAAAATTTTGCAGGCCCACAAAGATCATGTCTCCGTTCACCTTCCGCTCAAAAAAGGACATGTAAAAAACCTGTGTGATCGGGTATAAAATAAACACGAGAAATATCGCAAGCATGGGAAGAACGTAACATAAATTAACCGCTTTATCGCGCTTTTCTTTTTTCGATAAACCATTCATTGCCGGTCCCCCTCATCTAAAAAGCGGGCGGGAAAGGATTCCGCCCGCTGATTGGTTGTCATTGTTTTGCCAGTAATTCGTCCACCTGCTTGCCTGCCATCTCCATGGCCTCCGACGCGCTGATCTCGCCCATAACCGCCTTTGTAACGGCGTCCGCCATGGCCTTCTGAACTTCCTCCCAACAGATGATGGAGGGTTTGAATTTCGCCATGGGTTCCATTGCCGCAAAGGGAGCCACCATCACGTTGCTGGGGTCGGTAAACTCCGGAATCTCCTTGAAGTAGCTCTGCTGGTTGGGAACGAATCCGGCCTGGTTGATCACCTGGCCCTGGTACTTGGCGGTGTGCCAGAATTCCAGCCATTTGGCTGCCGCTTCCTGGTTGCCGGTGTTGAACACCAGGTCCACGTCCATGACGCCCAGGGAATACCGGGAACCGCCTGGCCCTGCCAGAGGCTCCGTGATCTCGGCCCAGCTGTAGTCCTCCCCCGCTTCCTTAAGCGCCGCCAGACCCTGGGCGTTGTGGAAATAGGCCGCCGCGATCTGGGTGGTAAAGTTGTTCTGGGTGCTGTTGATGTCCGCCTGGCCGTAGTCCGGCACCGCGTACTTGGCCAGATCCACATACATCTGCAGCGCGGCCACGCCGTTCTCATTGTTGAAGCCGTTGGCCGTGCCGTCCGCGTTCATCACGTCCGCATCGTAGGCCCAGAGAATGGGCAGGAAGCAGTCCAGAGTGTTCTTGGGATGGCCCGCCACCATGGCGTAAGCGTATTTTCCGGAGGAGGGATCGGTCAGCTTTTCAGCGTCCGCCAAAAATTCTTCCCAGGTGGTGGGAAGCTTCTCGATCCCGGCATCCGTCATGCGGCTCTTGTTGAACAGCATGCCGCGGATGGACATGTAGGACGGCATGGCCCAGAGCTCATCCCCCACCTTGCACACGTCCAGGGCAGCGGGTGAAAAGTCGTCGTAAAGCTCCTTGCTGATCAGGCTGTCGATGGCCACCGTGTAGCCGGCCTCCTTGAACTGCTGGGTCCAGGACGAAAAGCCGTACATGGCGTCCGGCATATTGCCGCCCTCGGCCAGGGTTAAAATCTTCTGGTACGCGTCGCTGTAGGCCCAGCTCTCCAGCTTCACCTCGATGCCGGTCTCGTTTTTAAATTCCGCCGCAGCTTCCTTTAACAGCTCCATACCGGTGTCGCCCAGGGTGACGTAGGTGATGACCGTGCCTTCGCCCGCCTTTTGCGCCTCGGTCTGGGCCGCGCTCCCGCCTTCCGCCGTACTCTCGCCTCCCGCCGCAGCGCCGGTGGTTGGCGCCGCCGTGTCGGCCGGAGCCGAAGTTCCGGAAGAACAACCGCCCAGAGCGGCCAGCATCGCTACGGAAAGGATCACAGAAACAGACTTCCTCAGTTTTCTCATAGGTTACTTCCTCCCATCAAATTTAGTGTCTTTATTATATCGGTTTTCCTCGAAATTGTATTTACATTTTTTGACACGATTTTTTACAAGTTTTAAACGAACTTCTTGTAAACTGTATAGATTTTCCTGTTTTTCCGCCATATTTTATGTAATATTTGAAAAATATACCCCCATATGATATAATCATCATATGATTTTGATCATCCTTGGAGGGAGGGATTCAGTTATGCCGGTTCAGAGAATCAAGCTGTCCGACCAGGTGGCGGACCAGTTGCGCGCCATGATCACAGCCAAGCAGTACCGCCCCGGCGAGAAGCTTCCGGTGGAGTCCGAGCTGGCGGCGGAATTCGGAGTCAGCCGCATCACCGTCCGGGAAGCCATGCACAAGCTGGACGTCATGGGCATCGTGGAGGTCCGCCAGGGGGCTGGCACCTTTGTGCGGGAGATCACCCCCGCAGCCTACATCAAAACCCTGCTCCCCATGCTCAGCATGGACAACAACAGCCTGAAGGACATTTTCGAGATCCGCCAGATCATCGAGTGCAAATCCGCAGAGCTGGCCGCCCTAAACGCCACGGTAGAGGACTTAGCCCAGGTGAAGCTGCCCCTGTCCAAGATGCCGGAGGCTGCCCGCACCGGCAAGCTGCGCCAGTACAATGAGCTGGACCTGCAGTTTCACTACGCGGTGGCCAAGTGCACCCACAATCAGATTCTGATCACCATCCAGGAACTGCTCAGCGACCTGGTGGAGGGTTCCATCAGCATGGGCATCACACCCTTAAACGCCCTGGAGCACTCAGTGATCTTCCACCGCAAGATCTACGAGGCCATCGCCAAGCACGACAGCGTCAGCGCGGCGGGTCTGATGAACGCCCACATCGAGGGGGGCGTCAACTACGCCAAGAACATTATGCAGGACAACTACGGAAAGGAGCGCTCATGATACAGGACATCCGCCTGACCGGCTATGATTTTCTGGACAAGCCGCTCCTGCCGCTGGCCAAGGGACAGAGTTTTCACTTATTCTACGTGTTCGACGGAAGCGGCGTGCTGATCGTGGACAGCAGCAGCCACACCTGCTCCCGGGACAGCTTATTCCTGTTCCCCTCCCTGGAGGTGGCCGTGCCCAGCCCTGGCAGCCGCTCCAGCCTGACCATCCTGCATTTGCCGTTCACCTGCGCCTCCCCCAATATGGGCGCGGAGATCGCCC
>ERZ1106950.1773-NODE-1773-length-12483-cov-3.046669_pt1 | contig 12483 bp, 8 predicted proteins | sample MGYA00403675_ERZ1106950 | MGnify/ENA primary metagenome ERZ1106950 (study PRJEB35170, sample SAMEA104062410) | human gut metagenome | biome: human gut; feature: human-associated habitat; material: faeces | place: Denmark | collected 2012-06-13 ... | reverse complement strand
TCCATCTCGTCGGCAATCTCCCGGTACTTTTTTCCTTCTACGAAACATTTTATCAATACCTCTCTTTGCTTATCCGGCAAAGCCGCCAGTCCGGCTTGCAGACGTTCTATTTTCTGATCGTAATCCTCCCATTCGTCCTGAATACTTTCCATCTCACGCATCAAAGCCTCCTCGTTCTGTGCCACCACTTTCTGATGGCGGAGATAATTCAATGCATAATTACGTGACAAAGTAAACAGATAAGATTTTAATGACCAGGAGAAATCCAAATGTTCCCGATGATTCCAAAACGTAAGAAACACATCGTGTACAATATCGCGGGCAACTTCCTCATTGCCGACATAACCGTATACGAACCTCATCAAATCCTCGAAATACTGATTAAAAAGATCCTCAAAACTCTTATAACCAAAGATTTCTTTTTTCATTTGCCTCAAAGGAAACTCCCAAATTAGCTTTCCTCACTGACAAAAATAATATATTCCACCAGAAAAACAATCATATATCCGGCTGATAAAAATTTCAACAACCGGATATAATGAATGTTTATTATAACTTTAATTTCCAAATACCTCTTTCAACTTTTCATCGATCGGGGCAGACTCTCCTACCGTCTTCACGATAATTTTTCCTTCCGGATCGATAAGTACCTTTGTCGGGAAAGCGGTAATCCCATAAAGTTTTACCACATCACAAACCTCCCGGTCCTCGTTATTCAAAATCTGGGTCCAGGTCATCTGATCCTCCTCAACAGCCTTCAGCCAAATTTTCCGGGCATCGGCTCCGTTTTCCTGGGCAATATTGATCACTTCAAGTCCTTGCGGCCCATAATGAGCCTGTAACGCTTTCAGATGGGGATGGGAAGCCCTGCAAGGGCCACACCAAGACCCCCAGAAATCCAACAGCACATATTTTCCTCTCAGATTCGCCAAGTCACAACCTGTTCCAGAAAATGGGTTATTTTTATTCTTTAATTACAGAATAATCGTTTTCGCCGGGTTCATAGGTATTGACAAGCCATTTAAAGCCACCGGCTTCGGTAAAAAACATATTGTTGCGGTTTTTGTCGAACCACTGTCGCCACTGTGTCGGGGTTGAGAAGCGTTTAAGGGTATAGCGTTCGGCCAATATACGCCCTGTCACCGCCTCGTCTCCACCTTTCTCCATCATGGTGATAGCCGTGTCAAGCAAACGGATGTCGTTGTTGGCAATACCGAGTTCACGCGCTTCCTGATCGATCTTCTCTAACCATGGCTTATCACTTGCCGGGTCGCCGTAGAAATAGGGAGCGTTCCGGTCATAGTAGTCCATATAGCTCTGTTCATCGGTTCCGAAAAGCTCGAAGAGTCCCGGTCTGGCATGCTGTTTCAAATGTTCGGCATAAGTGACGTCAACCGGTTCAGTCATATGCGAGAAATATTCAAGATACATCTTGTCCTCTTCGTCGAGCTCCTGTCCGGCAGCCTTCTTGGCTTCAGCTTCAGCCGCCCCCTCTTTCATGCTCTCATACGACGAACGGTTCATCTCGTTATAGTGTTTCCACCCTTTCTGAGAAACCAAGAACTTGCTTTCCGCAATCATCGGGCGTGTGAAACACACTTCGTTTATTTTGCGTGCTATAATCGGCTGTGTACAAGCTTTTGCGGTATAGACAATTGCATTAGCCAGAATTTCACGGGTAGCTGGAAGCATATCAGCAGGAGCGGCGGCAAAACCCCAGTGAAACATGTTACCGTGGCGGCCAATTGCAACGGCATCGATCGACTTGGCCGAAACTCCTCCGGAAATCACTTCAGCCTCAGGCGAATCGAGATACCCCCACGGACGACTCACCATTCCGATGCGGATATTTCTATGTCCGGGGTCTTTGTAACTATATTTCGATACCCGAAACATCTCGAGTTCTTTCGGCGCAACATAGTCATAGAATTCGCCATACTCAACAGCGCTTTTCGGAGTCGGATACATTTCCGTTTCGAGATTCACCTTAAACGGACCGTTGAAAATAGGATGCGATTTATTCCAGTTATAGGCGTAGTTGTCGAGACAGAGACACATCCAATCGTTCTTCGAACCTAAGGCATTGCCGAGCTGTTTGCTGTACGAAGCGATGCACAGAGCAGGGTATTTGAAGTCGGAAGGCAGATATTCCGCTTCTTCATAGCGGGTAACATTCCCCTCGGCATCCCGTTCCATCACCCGTTCCTTGACAACCGGAGGCATTCCGTCGAAAATGGTAACATCAACGGCGGCCGACATGCCGGGACTGTAGTTCTTGCCATCGACAGCGGTTACTTTGGTGAAGTGCTGCCGGAGAAATTTGATGAAATCGGCAGTGCGTTCCTTTGCCGAAGCCGCAACTGCGGCGGGATCAAGATCCCGCGTTCCGAATGTCTCTATATTAGCGGAACCGCCCACATAAAGGACGTTCAGCTTGTGCCGACAAACCCGAAATGGTCAGCCCGCCGGCGAAGATCAGTGAAAAAATCTTTTTCATTGCATTTTCTTTTATTATTGAGCTAATCAGACTGATTGGTCTTATTCGTCTGATCGGTCGGTTATAGCGTTACTTTTACGGTTGTCGTTACAGGGAGTTTGCATTCCGAGTGGTCGCATGCCTGATAACGGATTTTCGCGCCAATCTCACCCTTCCCGTTACCTTTAAGCGGCTGACGGAATTCTACCGTGTCGACGTAATACGACGTTGCGTTCGATGTCGGTTGGAATGGAGGCATGATCATGTCACCGTCGGCTTCGACGCCTGCAGGATATTCCATTTCGATTGTCGTCAAGATATACGGATCTGCCGGATCGAGCCTGGCATAGGTATGATAGCCGGGGTGAATCTTCATGGTCAGTACATATTCCTTTTTACCGTCAGCACGGGTGTCGATACGTGCGGTAAGCACAACGGGATTATCCTTATCGGTTGTAAGATTGTCGTTGTTCACTGGAACCGGAGCTACAGCTTGCGCCGAAACAGCTTCAGCGGCGAGAACAGAATAGTCATTGGCGTCTTTTTCGTTCACGAGCCAGAGATAACCACCAGCTTCGGTAAAGAACATTCTCGGGCGATGGATGTTAAGCCAGTTACGCCACTCGGCAGGGGTCGCGAAACGCTTGAGAGTGTAACGTTCAAGGATAGTCTTGCCGTCGGGATTACCTTGTTCCATCAGTTCGATCGCTTTGTCGAGCAAACGGATATCGTTATTGGGAATTCCGAGCGCCCGCACTTCCGGATCTATGACAAGTTCGTAACCGCGCAAGTCGGGGCGCATATATGGAGCGTTTTTCTCGTAATAGTCCGCATAGGCAGCTTCGTCGGTTCCGAATACTTCATAGAGTTTCGGATTACGCTCCTTCAGATATTGTCCGAAAGATTTCTTTACGACCGGAGGCATCTGCGGCATATCAAGATATATGGCTTCAAATCTCGAGAGCTCCTCACCTTTGTTTTTTTTCTCTACGGCAACAGCATGAACACTATCTATCATTTGGCGGAACGTCAGATTTGTTTCGTTGATATAGTCGTTCGCCTTACGTGTACAAGCCCATTTTGTCATCGGCAGATGATCGCGTGTGACGATTCCTTCGTTCATTTTGCGCGCAATGAGTTTCTGTCCGTTGAACTTCGACGCATAAACAATGGAATTGAGCAGAATCGCCCGTCCGGCGGGAGTGAGGCGCTCGGGATCGGCGGCAAAACCGAAGTGAAACAGATTCCCGTGGCGACCGATGGCAACGGCATCGATACTCTTTCCACAAAGACCGCCCGAGATTACTTCCGTGTCGGGAGAGTCGAGATAACCGCCGGGACGGCTTACCATGCCGATGCGGCAGTTGCCTGAAGCATTCTCTTCTTCCGTCCAGTTGGGATGCATGAGCAGCATAGGCATTTCTTTCGGAAGCGATTCGCCCATCATTTCGGCAACTTCAAGAGCAGGAGCGGCTGTAGGGCGCATCTCTGTTGTCATGTCCACTTTGAACGGACCGTTGAAAACCGGGTGCTCGTTCTTCATGCCGAGAGCATAGTTATCGAGACAAAGACAATACCAGTCGTTTTTATTTCCGAGACTGCGGCCAAGCTCCTCGCTCATATGACCGATCATGACTGCGGCGCAGTCGAACGATTCGGGCAGATAGCTGTCGCGCTCGCCTCTCATGCGGTCGCCTTTCATGAAGGGAACAGGCCTGCCATCGAAAACCGTAACGTCATAGGCGGCCGACATTTCCGGAGTATAGTCCTTCCCTTCTATCGATTTCACATTAGTGAAGTTCTTTTTAAGGAATTTGGTAAAGTGAGCCATACGCTCTTTGACCGAAGCCGCAAGTGCTACGGAATCGACAGATCCAGGGGACATGAGTATGGGATCCATATTGGCTGTGCCGCCAACGTAAAGAACGCTCAGTTTTACTTTTGCCGACAATCCCGAAACGGCCAGCATGCCGACGAGAATCAGTGAAAAAAGTTTTTTCATTACATTTGATTTTATTGGATTAAAAATTTTTCCGACCGGTCGGAATATTAAATTATTCTGCAAAAATTTCGGCAAGGGTTGAATCAAGCTGCTCGTCGTTCCCGATCTTACCAATGATTGTTCCATCGGCAGCGATCAGATATTTCGTAGGTAAATAGTGGACAGCATACTTGTCACTTTGGTCGTTCGATCTGTCGAAACCAACGAATTCGCCGTTCTCATCCGTGAGCGTTTTAAGTCCGCGCAAAATGTGGTGATAGTTCTGCATGCCTACTTTGCTCCCAGCGATGAAGTTTTTCCATTCGTCTTCAGAAGAATCGTTATCGGCCACACAGAAAACTTCAAATCCTTTGTCATGGTATTTGTTGTAGAGTTCCTGAATGTGGGGAAGCGAGGCAACGCATGGTCCGCACCAGGTGGCCCAGAAATCAACCAGAACAACCTTGCCTTTCAGATCACTCAGCTTTATTTCCTTGCCTTCAGGATTTCTATTTATCAGGTCGGGAGCCGGTTTCCCCGGCAGCACGGCTTCGAGGGCATCGATTTCTTTTTTAGTCCCGGCAGCTTCGGGCTGAACCTCGGGAGCAAGAGCGTCATAGAGTTCTTTCATCGTCGAGTAGTCAAGGTTTCCCTGAATCTGTACAAGAACCCAAGGAGCAACGAACGACTTGCCATTGTTACGAATAAAGTCAATGCTCGTTTGCTGCATACTTTCCCGGAGGGTTTCGAGCGAATCACGCAGGGCAGCATTGTCCGGGTCGACTTTTATCGACTCATGCAGACGAGTTATCTGTTCTGTGAACGGTTGGAGCAAGCTTTCATATGCTTTTTGCTGGTCGGTCGACAGCGAACCGGCTATGGCAGCATGAGAGAAATCCGAGCCCATAAGCCCTGAAACGACGATTTCACCCGGTTCCACAAAAAGCCCCACACGAGTTTTGTTCTTCCCGTTCCGTGGGTCGCCCATCATAAGGATCGCCCCGATTGGAGTTTCCTGAATGCCTTCGAAAATAAAACGTCCGTTCTCGATCACAGCTGTGTCGACCGTTGCAGCCGAACGGTTGTTTGAAGTTCTGTAAAGATAGATTTCCCGACCGTCGGCATCGGAAATTTTGCCGCTTACGCAGAAATAGCCAACCGGCTTTGTGTTGCAGGCACAGAACATGGCGGTTACACCTGCAAGAAAAATGATTTTTTGTGCTTTCATTTGATTTAATTGATTTTTCGGACAAACCGGATAAGTCCGGCTTGTCCAATATTCTGTTAGACACGATTGTGGGTCCTATAGATCCGAACCGGTCGATCAATCATTAGTTTTGGGTAACCGGATAATTGTGTTCGAAATTACCGTTCTTTTCCATCAGACTCTTCGGAAACGGGAACACCCAGATGGTTGATTCCGGTTTCAACGTGTAAGTCGTACCCGAGAATGTCCAGCTGATATCCTCTTTGTAATCACTGAGCAGTGTCCAGCGTTTAAGAGTAATGAAGTCGTAGATGTTAAATACATTCTCGCCATGGGCAACTTTTCTGAGCATCTCTATGGCATCGTTTTTTGTTGTTACCGAGCCTTTCAGCGCATGATAGTCTTCCGGAAAGAAGCGGCCCACACGGATTTTGTCGAGATAGTCCATTGCGTCGTCGATCAGGTTGTTGTTGATGGCATTCTCGGCGAGAATCAGATACATCTGCGGCACGCTCAGATTTATTCGTCCGACGCGGCCATTTCCTTGTACTCCGTAGCTCATGGAACCTTCGGTAACCCCAAACATACTTTCCAACGCCCCCTTTACCACCTGAGAGGTCGTCTCCCAGCTACCCATCCACATCATGGTGTGATAGGTGGCAAACCAGTCTTTCTGAATGTTCTTCTGTTCATAACGTTCGTAGTAGCGCGGTGTAAGCCACGAGAAAAATTCGACATCGGTATCAGTAAAATAGTCTTGGGCAAGTGCCAGTTGGGGCGTCTCGAATGTTTTTACCAGAATTCCCGCACTGCTCGGTGCCTCGGTGCAGTAGTTGGCATAGTCTGATACCGAGCTGTTAACCGCAAGCGCTTTCTGTGCCTCTTTTGCAGCTTCGCCGGGCTGCTGCATATACATCAGCACATGAGCTTTGATCGCATGCGGACATGCGGCGTTGAAGCGCATTCGGTTTACAGCCGACTGCGGAAGCGCGTTCAGCTCGATCGCAGCATCGAGGTCAGCGAGAATGTATTCGTAGACCTCTTTCTGAGTAAGCTGTTCGGTAGGTTGTTTGATATCCTGTGTTTCCAGAACATATGCGATAGATTTCTCGGAGTCAGCCGTAGCCGGATCATAGGCTTTGGTAAACTTCACGGCAGCGAGCCAGTGGAAATAGGCGCGGATCGTCAGAGCTTCGGCTTTTAGTGCCGTTTTCTTTTCTTCGGAACCTGTCGCGGCATCCACAAGACTCAGAATAGGATTGGCAACTGTTCCGATATAGTTGTAGCAATTTGCATAATAACTGTCGCTCGAAGTCAGGTCTACCTGTTCCAAAGCATGCCCCGCCTCGTCGTATTTCAGAAGGATCTGGGTTGTTGTCTTAACCGGATTGGCAAGAACAGTCCCTACGTTGCCGGGATAATACTGTACCGAACCGCATACACGCTGAATATCGGCAATTCTGATATTATACTCCTGGTTGAGAAGCATCTCGAGCTGGTCAGTGGTGGAGAGAAGGTTCATTCCTTTCTGGTCGATTTCTGTGAAATCGGAACAGGAACTAAGCACCGAAGCTCCCACCAGAAAAAGACCTACGATATATCTTGTTTTCATTGTCATGTCAAAATTAAATATTACTAAATGTTAGAGACTCAGGTTCACGCCGAACATATACGATGCCTGTTTACGGATTCCGAGTGTCTCGGGGTCGATTCCGGCGTTGTTCTTAATCCAGAGGGCTTTCGGGTCGTTGATCTGAAAACGGAGTGAAATCTTACTGATACCGACTTTTTCCGTTAGGTACTCAGGAAGATCATAACCGATAGTTATATTACGGATTTTCAGGAAATCAGCGTCATAGAGACAGTTTGTCGCCGTACGACATTCACTGCCCAGTGACGTAGAGGCATATTCGCCGATACCCGGAACATCGGAATGGTTTTCGGGAGTCCAGGAATTGAGATAGACAATGTTCAGCGGACTGTCCCATGACGATTCGAACACTTCCGATTTGGGCTGGGCGAACATTTTGTGGCCACCGTAGTAGACAAGGAGAAATCCGAGACTCAAGCCATTCCAGCGCAGCTGATTATCCATTCCGACGATCGCTTTCGGATCGGACTGACCACCGAATTCAAGAACGTCGACGCTAGCACTACTTGCGTTGTGCGATGTGTTGCCATTCTCAACGTAATACATCGACTGGCCCACCAGACCCGGCCGGTCATCGATCCCAGCGAAACGATAAGCCCATAGCGCATTTACGGGATAACCGGTCTTATAAGGTAAGCTGACGAGATCATAGGCGCGAGTGGCAGGATTCTCCACTTCGAGAACCTTGTTCTTATTGTAGGTTACGGTGAGGTTGGTTGTCCAGCTGAATCCACGGCGGTTTCCGGGAACAAACCAGTCATAGCCGATGGCAAGCTCAATACCATTGTTCCGGATTGAGGCCACGTTGGCAACCATCGATGAGAAACCGGTTGTCGGGTCAAGAGTGATCGGGGCAAAAATATCCTTACCGGTCTTCACGTAATAGTCGAGCGATCCACGCAAACGATAGCTCATAAAACCGTAGTCGAGACCGACGTTGGTCGTCCGGTTCTGCTCCCAGCGCAAGTCAGGATTGGCGGGCGATGAAATAGAGGCGACAGGCAGATTGGTCGTTGAATTTATGTCGCCCGACGATGCCGTCATGTGAGAGGTAGCACCTTGATAGATATTACCGGTAACACCGTAGGAGAAACGGAGTTTCAGGAAATCCATCCAGGACAGGTCGCGGAGGAAACTCTCGTTGTGGGCGTTCCAGCCTATACCTACCGACCACAGGGGTCTGCCACGGAACTTGGCGTCGAGACCGTAGATGTCGGCATAGTCTTTTCGAAACGAACCGAAAATGTTATATTTGTTATCATAGGTGTAGGTTGCGTTGAAATAACCCGAACCATAGCGATGGCGAACTTCTTTCACGATTCCCATTCCGTTTTCAAGATAGGGTGTGAACGCGAACTGGTTGCACGGGAAAGGAGAGCCGTTCATTTGAAAGTAAGGCGAATTGCTCATCTGCGATAAAGTTCCGAAATCAACAGTATGGGTAGCACTGCTTTGAAGCTGTTCGTCATATCCGAGAACAAGCGATTTGTCACCACTGGTTTTCGTCTCCCGGAATTCCAGACCAGCGATAGCCGAAATCTCGTGCTTGCCGAAAGTGTTGGTGTAGTTCAGCTGGCCACGGGCAGTCCAAAAGTTTCCGCTGGTATGAGTAGTCTGAAGAAATCCACCGGTTTCGGGAGTCATATAAACGAGCTTGTGGCTCTCTGTATCCATTTTGGCGTACGCATTCTTGATTGTGCGTGCGGCGTGACTCTCCTGTGTCGCATGTTGCTGGACGTTCTGAGAGTTGACTTCATATACGAACTGGGTCTGAGCCGTAAGTCCGGGGATAATCTTAAAGAGAAGATCGCCATGGTAGCGCATTTCCTGACGGCGCGTCTTTGTCTGGTTATCCCTAAGCTCGTCAACGAGGTTGAATCCGAGATCTTCCATGCCTTCCTGAAGGGGCATGTATTCATTGCCGCAGTACCATGAATAGAGTTTCTTAACGGAGCCGTCGGCATTATAGAACGACTGATACTGGGCATAGGAGAACGGGTCGAGATTAACGTTGTAATCGTTGCCATACTGCTTTATATTGGCGTATACGCCGTTTACCGAGAATGTGGCCACGAGCCATTTTGCAAGGTCGCAACTACCTTTGTAGTAAACGTTGAGCCAGTTGCTCTTATGCTCTATGATGCCCATGTTGTCAGTGCGATAGTTTATCACTAAGTTGTTGCGGAACTTGTCGGAACTACCACGGAGCGAGAGGTTATACTGCTGCATGACCTGGCGACGATAGATGTTGTCGGCGAAATCCTGTGCGAAGTTGTTTTTCGACAAATCAGCGAGAATGTTGTCGAGTTCGGAGCGACCGATATTGCCCGCCGCGTGCTGATACCAGGCATAGGCCACGGGGTTTATCTGAGCGCCGTCGGTAATGTTCTTTCCGAAATTCTCTATGACTTTGTCCCGGGTCATACTCGGATCGTCGGCATACTTGCGGTTGAAATAATAGTCATAGTATTCGCTGGCGCGTTCCACCTGTTCTTCGGCGTTCATCAGGAAGTTATCATGATAATCGACATTCTTGTTTTCATACAAGGTTATGTTTGCCTGGAAGTCAATGTCGATCTTGCCTTTGTTACGGGCATTCTTGGTTGTTACAACAATGATTCCGTTTGCGGCGCGCGCACCGTAGATAGCCGACGCTGCAGCGTCTTTCAGAACGTTCACCGAAGCGATGTCATAGGGATTGAGGTCTTCGATAGAGCCTTCGACCGGAAGACCGTCCACAACGAGCAACGGAGCCGATTCGCCATAGAGCGTACCCGTTCCGCGGATAATCGGTTTGCCGCCGTAGGTCGACAGACCGGCAACGCGAGCCTCAAGATTCTGGATAAGATTCGGAGTGTAACGGTCACTAAGTTTTTCGGAGGAGATGGTGGTTACCGCCCCGGTCATTTTCTCTTTCTTGACTTCCTGGTAACCGGTAACGATAACTTCTTCCATTTGAGACACATCTTCCAGCATGACAATATGTAACACTTGCTGACCGCTTAAGACTACTTCTTGCGTTTTCATCCCCACAAACGAAAATACAAGCGTCAATCCCGATTCCTCCGGCACTGTCAGAGTGAAATTTCCATCCACATCACTCACCACTCCCACGGCAGAACCTTTCAGCAGAATGGTTACTCCCGGCAACGGACGTCCCTCTTTGTCTTTTACATTCCCGGTAAGGGTGATTTTTTTCTGAGGAACATCAGGTTGCCTGAATTTCGGAGAAATCACAATGATATTGTCTTCCAACCGATACCATAAACCTGTATTTTTCAGGCATACAGCCATAATCTGTCCAAGATCACAATCTTGCATATCTACACTTACCTTTCCGGTCCGTTGTAACATTTCATTACTGTACACAAAATGATACCCCGTCTGTTCAGTCAGTTTTTCAAACACTTCCTGCAAGGAAACCTCGTTTACCGAAATACTGATTTTTACTTGTGAAAAAGCATTGCCATAGACAGTAGAAAATCCTATCAGAAGGAAACAAAACAGCAATTTCATAGTCAACCACATTTTCCAAACTACACCGGAAGCTTTTCCGACATCGGATTCTTGATTTTTTTTCATAGATTTGTCGTGTTTTAATTAAGTGAATAATGACCCTTCGCCAAAAGGGCGTTATTTATTATCGACAGGAAAGTGTTAGCGCGCTTTCCTGTTTTTCTTGAGTCAATCCCGTCTCACCACAACCGTCCGGCCTTTTACTTCAAATTTCACACAAGCCGCATATTCAATGATTTCCAACACCTTATCCATATTTTCGTATTTCGGTAAATTAGCTGTCAAATGTAAATTCCGGATTTCATCGTGCATGACAAACACTTCGACATCATACCAGCGTTCCAGGTCTTCCAATACCTCCCCTAATAATTTATTTTCATATACAAAACGGTGCTCCTTCCAACCGACATAATTCATGACATTCACAGAAGCCACCCGCAGTCCTTCATCAGTTTCGACGGCCTGTTGGCCGGGCCTGATGACAACCTGCTGCCGATGCCAATTGACAGCCACCTGCCCTTCTATCAAAGTCGTCTGACGCTTAACGCCGGGGTAAGCCGACACATTAAACGAAGTACCCAGCACCTTTACTTCCATATCCCCCAAAACGACTGAAAAAGGTCGCTTCACATCTTTCGTCACTTCGAAGTAAGCTTCCCCCTTTAACACCACTTTCCGCTGATCTGCTGAAAAATGGTCCGGATACATCAATTCCGATGCAGCATTCAACCACACCCGGGTACCGTCGGCCAAAACCAATTTGTATTCTCCTCCACGGGGTACCGACAAAGTATGCCATTGTATCCTTTTACCGTTTTCCTGTTCATGATAAACCAGTTGTTTTCCATCATTTACAAAATTCTCGCCTTTCAATTGCTGGCATCCCCTATCCACTTCTAAATCCACGCGACGTCCATCCGGTAAGACCAACTGCGCTTTTGAACTACCTGGACGAATAGTTTCAACCATCGAGACAGGCTGCTCAGATTTTCCGGTATTTTTATATTTTATCATCCAAGCAAGCCCTATCGCTATCAGTACCAATGCAGCATACGGCAATAAATACCGGAAAGGAACACGCTTCCTCCGTTTCATCGCTACTTTCACCCGTTTCCAATCTTTCCGGGAGTCGTATTTCATATATTCTTGCCATTCTGTTCCTTGATATGAACGGGCCCCGAGGCTTTCATAAAACGAGCGGTTGTCTGCACTCTCTTCCAACCATTCTTCCAGTTCGGTCATTTGCTGTTTATCTGCTTCTCCGTGCCAACAAAGCAAAATCAAACGGGCAATTTCCTGAGGAGTATATTTTTTAGAGGTCATCTTTTCTTCATTTTCTATTAAAACCGGTAAAAGAAGCAAAAGGATGACAAAAGATGAAAAAATAATCAAAATATTCCGAAAAGTTTTAGAGCGACCATTACTAATGCAAGCAATAAAATATAACGTATGTACTTCGCTCCCCATTTCACACTCAACCGGGTCCCGATCCAGGCCCCCGCCATGTTACCGCAAGCCAGAATCAAACCGGTACGCCAATCTACCAAATCATACCAGACAAAAATAATGAGTGCCCCGAAAGTATAGATCAAGATAAGCAATACTTTCAAAGCATTTGCCTTGAGCAAATCGTAGCCACATCCCAATACCAA
>ERZ1106950.1751-NODE-1751-length-12664-cov-10.614244_pt1 | contig 12664 bp, 13 predicted proteins | sample MGYA00403675_ERZ1106950 | MGnify/ENA primary metagenome ERZ1106950 (study PRJEB35170, sample SAMEA104062410) | human gut metagenome | biome: human gut; feature: human-associated habitat; material: faeces | place: Denmark | collected 2012-06-13 ... | reverse complement strand
TGGATGAACTCAGACAAAAATACATCAAAAATCCTCCAGAAGGAATGACACCCAAGCTGGTCAGAAATATGACCGATTCCGATTTATTGGATATGCATTACTTTTTAACTGAAGATGATGACCTTGACGATGATGGGTTAGAAGAAGGATTCTATATCAATCTTTTTTAATCACCGTCTATTTTCTATGTCCTGATTTAGCAGTGTTATCGGTTTACATAACTCGTTTTCAGTAAGGACTTTCCTAATATATAAATTAAGCCCGGCAGGGAATGGGACTGTGCGTTCCATCCCTCCGGAGCCAGAGGGAGAATCAGCACCGCCCCATCGTATTCGGACAACGCCTGCCAGCCTGACTTCCGGGCAAACTGCTCCGCCAGGGACAAGTCCGCCGCCATCTCCCCGGGTGCGAAGACGAAAATTGTTTTGGCCGGGTCATAGCAGGCCCTGGTGGACACATACATGTAAAATCCGTTGGCCTCTTTCATGGTTTCCCCCTCCTGTCACAGCCTTTTTTTCAGAAAATTGTAGGCAAACTGGTCGATCTCCTCCCCCAGGGAGGGACCGTGCCCGCCGCCGGAGCAGGCCACAAAGGTGGCGTCCGCTCCCGCCTTCACCAAGGCGTGGTACAGAATCTCGCTCTGATCCGGCTCCACAATGGTATCGCGGCCGCCCTGGAAGATCGCCACCGGCGGACAGTCCGCGCCGGCGTAGGTAACCGGGCTGCACTTCCTAGTATAACTCAATTTTAATAAGTTTACATTATTATCCTGAAAACCAAGGGAAACGTGCGCCCAAAGCACGGACACGTAAGCCAAGAAATCAGATTACTACCAATGCTTAAATTGTAAGCTTATTTAAATCGAGTTATACTAGTCTCCTCAATCAAATCAAACAGTTTCTGTATATCCTCTCTCTTAAGGCCATCAATCGTATCATTTAACATTTCACTATATGTATCAAAGAACATTTTTCTTTCCTCCAATTTCCTCTTTATACTTCTTCCACATATTCTCCGGAGTTATCCTCCAGTATGTCATAGCCTGCGCGCAGGTAAAGGTCAAGCTGGGGCGGTGTCGCGATACCAAGCGTTACAAAGTCCTCTGTATTTTCCGCTGGATTGCGGGTGCCGTGCAGGACGCCGGGAGGCGCAAACACAATATCTCCTGTCTCAACCGGAATCCACTTGTCATAAAGGTAACACTCACCCTTACCGCTGTGGATGATGAGGATTTCCTCAGAAATGGGATGCTTATGGGGCGCAAATTCCTTACCTGGCTTATGAAATCCAACCGCGATATTTGCTCCGCGGCATCCCATCTTTGGATTTAAAGCGAAATGAACATCGTGTCCATTTGGCATTGTCCACACTTCACCGCCGCTGATACTAAACTTTCCTCCATATTTCAATACATGCTCTTTGTTTGTCATTACAAAATCTCCTTTTCCTGAAATTATTCTATCATTCAATTTTTTTATGATCGAAACCGGATAACTGGCTTGATTGCAAAACCAGACATCATGTCATCAAACGCCTTAAGGGCATCCTTATAATCATAAACCGTAATCAGCTTCTTTAAGTCATCCTGAAGCCTCACCAGAATATCAACTGCCGCGCTGGTACCATCTGTCTTTAGATGTGGATACGGGCCCTTGGAGCCCAGAATGGTCAGCTCTTTGCGCATAATGGGCAAAAGCTCTACCTGGTCTGCAAAGCCGCTGTAAACACTGCCCACCACGATGCGCCCTCCCGGCCGGACCACCTGGAACGCGCTCTGAAGGACCGGGAGCGCTCCTGTAAGCTCAATAATCACATCCACACCCTTTGAACCGCACATTTCAAATATCTGGTCCTGCCAATTCCCGTCATTGCTGTCAATCACATCAATAAATCCAAGACTCTGCACTTTTTCCAGACGCGCCTTACTATTATCCACTCCCACAACCACATCTACGCCCATGCTCTTTATAATGCGGGCCGCAATCAGCCCCATGGGTCCCATGCCAAAGACAACCGCCGTATCCCCATGCTTCACATCAGCCCGACGCGCCACGTGGTAAGCACAGTTGGTTGGTTCCAGCAGAGTTGCGGTAATATCATCAATGGTATCCGGGACAGGGCTGATAAAACTGTATTCCGGCGTATTTAACACCAGGGTTTCCTCTGTAAATCCTCCGGGCAGAAGGGCATCATTCATGCTCCTGCAATAATTGGGAAGCCCGTTGCGGCAATTCCAGCAGTGTCCGCAGGCCCTGGAAAGCTCACTTGCCACGCGCATACCCTTCTTAATACCATTTGCGCCATCGCCAGGATCTGCTACCACGCCGGAAAACTCGTGCCCGAAATATCTTTCATTCTCAAGGGAACGTTTTCCACGGTAAAGCGCGATATCGCTTCCGCAGATACTGCAGGCCGTTACATCAATCTTAACTGTTCCCGGCTCAAGGGCCTTAATGTCCCCGCAGTTATCCTGTAATACTAATTTCCCATAATCAACCAATGCCACTCTTCTCATAATATCTATCCTTTCCATACCTCCGGACGTATGTCCCGGTATCTGACTACAGCATAATTCATCCAAAAATAGAACGGGCGTATTTAATACCGTTGCCCATATGTTCAACCGACTCTTCAAAGGTGTCATACCAGAGTTTCCACGGATAAAGCCCAAATACCTCAAAGGAACAATACCTCTTAAAATCCACTTCCCGAAGCGCCTCCGCCACAGACGCAAAGTCAAAGTGTCCATCTCCCGGCGCCTGGCGGTTTGAGTCCGCAAGATGCAGGTTTGCCAGGGTATGTCCATATTTGCGGATGGTTTCAGCCGGATTTACTTCTTCTATATTCAGGTGATAGGTATCCGCCATGGTACGCACATTTGGAAGGTTCACCATATTCACAAAATTTACCGCTTCTTCCAATGTGTTCAAGAAGTTGGTTTCATACCGGTTAATTGCCTCCACCGCCAGGGTAACCCCTTTTTCCTGGGCATACAGACCAACCCGGCGTATTACCTCAGCCATACATTTCACTCCTGCCTCCCTGTCCCAGTCAGGCTCAAAGCTTCTGGTCTTTCCGCCGCTTCCCACTATAACGGTAGGGCATTCCATATCATATGCAACATCCACTACCTGTTTCAAATAGGCGGCAGACTGATTCATCATCTCCGAATCCGTGCTCAAAAGCCGAATGGTTCCGTCGAAAATATAGTGAAGGGCGCTGCAAACAATTCCTGCATCATGAATCCAGCCTAAAACCTCTTTTCGGCGCTCCGGGGTGGATTCCACCGGCAGGTGAAGGGCCGCGGTAAGCTCCACGGCATCATATCCCAGCTTTGCCGAAGTATCAATAATTTTTTTCAGATCCGCCATGCCAAAGGCCGCGGTACAGGCACTAAACTTCATATATATCTCCTCCTACAATTAATTTCCTTATACGGTTATACCACACTGTATCCCAGCATCACCGGAACATAGGTGACCAGCGACGGGATATAGGTAATCAGCAGCAATGCGGCAATCTCTGCAATTAGATATGGAATAATGCCCTTGATGCCTTCCTCCACCGTAATATCTCCAATTCTGCTTCCTATAAATAAGCAGTATCCCAGCGGAGGCGTAATGTTACCAATGGTAAGGTTAAGCGCCATGATAACACCAAAATGAATTGTACTGATACCAAGAGCAGCCGCAACTGGAGCCAGAATCGGAGCAAGGATAATAACAGACGCTCCTCCATCCATGAACATTCCCATAATAAGAAGCAGGATATTCACAAGCATCAGAAATACATATTTGTTACTTGTTAAGGAAAGAATCAGGTCATTCACAATAACCGGCATCTGGAGCGCTGTCAGACCGTAACTGAATATCCGGGCACAGGCAATAATCAGCAGCAATGGTGCCGCACTGTTAACCGTTGCAAGCAGCAGAGACCAGATATCCCGAAGCCTTAAGGTGCGGCTGACAAAAAGACTGACCAGCAGACTGTAAACAACCGCAATGGCGCCCGCTTCTGTAGGAGTACATACACCTCCCATGATACCTCCCACAATGATAACCGGCATGCCCAATGGGATGATACCATCAAGAGCAACCTTCACAACTTCGTTGCGGCTCAGCCGTTCATCGTGCTTCGGAAAATGATACATGTGATTACGGACCAGCAATACAATCATCAGTATCAAGCCTACCAGAATCCCCGGTATCAGGCCTCCCATAAACATTGCTCCAACCGAACACCCAACCGCGGTGGCAAATACAACCATGATGATACTCGGCGGGATAATTGGCCCGCAGGTAGAAGCCGCAGCAATAATTCCAACCGCCTCTTTTGTGGGGTATCCCTCCTCTTTCATGGCGGGAATCAGGATACCGCCCATGCAGGAGGTACTTGCCTGTGCGGAACCAGTAATGCCGCCAAAGAACATACTCGCCACAATACTGGAAAGCCCAAGACTGGCGGGCAGGCGTCCAATCAGCAGCATTGCAAACCGAATCAGCTTCTCCGTAATCTTTCCCCGGTTCATAATCTCACCTGCAAGCATGAAAAACGGTATAGCCAAAAGGGGCAGGCTTCCTATGCCGTTAAAAATAGACTGTGGAATAACCAGTGTGGCAAGAGGAGTTGCTGTGGATGATGCCAGTGCCACAAGGCTGAGCAAACCGGTAAACATCAGGCTGATGTAAATCGGGATACCTGCAATGATAAAAACAAAGGTCAAAATGACCAGGAGCGCAATTACTTCTCCCATCTATGTTTCCTCCTATTCATTCTCGGACGCTGCGTCCGTTAATATCTTTGTCTTGACCACCTTCAGATACTCATAAATGCAAAGCCCGAATCCCATGGGAATTGACATGTAAAAATACATTCTCGGAATACGAAGTACCGTACTCTTCATGGTTCCGCCTAAGGTAAACTGCATTGAAATCACGAACATGAACACCAGCAACACAATCGTAAGTATATTGATTGCAGCCCGCATTGCAATTCGCGCCGTTCTTGATTTCCGGTTGTTAATAAAAGAGGTGAATTCCGCATGACCATTGGAACGCACTGCTCTTGCACTCCCAAACATGCCCATGGCGACAAGCAGCATCTGGTTCACTTCGTCCGCCCATAGAAAACCTGTATGTAAAACATAACGCCCAAATACACTTCCCGCTGCGATCACCACAATCCCTGCCAGGCAGAACGCAGAAACAATGTCCTCAATCCACGCAACCACAGAATCAAACCTTTTAAAAGTCATCTTGCCCTCCTTATCGAATTATACTGTAATCGATTACAATTTATGTCTATAGCTTAATGGATATTTATATTGTTGTCAATTGTTATTTTTACTGATATCATTTTGTATTTATTGTTACTTTTTACTATATTTAGCTTTGTTAATATCTGTTCGGATTTTTTTAAATTGTAATCGATTACAGTCATGTCAAATAGCAATTTAAATTATTTTGCATGTTTTTCTTGCAATGCCAACTTTAATGTTATAAAATGTAATCGATTACAGTATTTATCATTAAAAAATAATTCTGCTCCATATAAATGCGTTTTTCAATTTTTGTTTCTTGGGAGGATAAATATGAATGCACCAACCATAAAAGATGTAGCGAATGCCGCAGGAGTTTCCGTTGCAACCATATCCAGAGTGCTCAGTAACCCCGATCTTGTCAAACCGGCAACAAAGGAACATGTACTTCAGATAATCAAAGAAATGAATTACCAGCCAAACGTTCTTGCACGTCAGCTTCGGACTCAGACAACAAGAGCTGTCATTGTTATTGTTCCTAATATAGAAAACTCCTTTTTTCATGGAATATTATCAGGTATCGGTACGGAAGCTGAACGGCAAGGATATCAAATGCTGATTGCTGATTTAAAGAGCCAGCCGTCCTTGGAAAAGCATTACATTGAGGCAATTAAGCAGCGGCAGGTGGACGGAATCATTTCCCTATCCGCTAATATGACACAAAAGCTAGAAACACTGATTACGGAAAGATACCCTTTAGTTATGGTAGTGCAATGCGTACCCAATTACAAAATACCAAGCGTTTCCATTGATAATATGGCTGCTTCAAAAGCGCTTATGACTCATCTTATCCGGCTTGGACACCGCGAGATTGCACACCTCACTGTATCACCTTTACAGATGCCTTATCAGGATCGTCTCAACGGTTATATTTCTGCTCTTGAAGAACACAAAATTCCTGTTGATAATGAACTGATCAGTTACGGAGAACCCGCCATCAAGGGCGGCTATGATCAGATGTGGACATTACTGGCAAAACAAAAAAAATTCACCGCTGTATTTGCCGCAGGTGATACAATGGCAATTGGTGCTATGAAAGCATTAAAAGATCAGGGACTGCGTGTTCCTGAAGACTGTGCTGTTGTCGGCTTTGATGATATTGATCTTTCTTCTGTATGGGAACCAGCGATTACCACAATACGTCAGCCCAAGGAGATGATGGGAAGGATTGCATTCCAGAAACTGCTGGCCCTCATGCAGAATGAACCTATTGCAGTCAGTCAAGAATATCTACCATACGAACTGGTAATACGGGAAAGTTGCGGCTATTTTCTATGACTAACAGTGCCTGATATTTTCTCAGGTTATTACACAAATAAAAACTTATCACTTTACAGCATATTCAAAAATATTGTACATAGTGCTTTATCGTAGAATGCGTTTGCGACAAACATATCAAAGGAAAGTAATCTTTACAAGCCAAAAACCCTGGAAGACTCATCTCCCAGGGCCAAGGCATCTATTTCTCACGCCCTGAAAAACACCCATTTCCAGGACGCAAATTCACTTAATTTTTCCTCAAAAACCACCATATCTTGTAGTTTTATCCACCATTTCTCTCCAAAAACCACAAGCGGCATCTAAACTATCGCAGCTTAATGTGGTGCTGCGGTGGAATAGATGCCTGCATTTACATTATTTTATTGATACATTGGAATACTATCTATCCCTTAACTATCCACTCACCTGAACGGTTATTTCCCCTTCTGACAATATATCCCTTATCCTGCAATTCTGCAATCATCCTTTTTACAGTGCGCAATGAAACTCCTAACTCCTTTTGTAATTCCTTTTGTGTGACTCTTGCATTCTGCTTCATAATGGTCAACACTCTTTCTTCAGGAGACGTTACCTTAATTCCAATAATGGTGCCAATGGTGTCAGAATTAGTGCCAATGGTGTCAGAATTGGTGCCAGAATTAGTGCCAATGATGCCAGCTTGGATTAATGACGGCTGCCTGTACATATTTATACGGAAATCCCCGTCAAAATCGATCAGCTCTGGTTCTGGAATACCATATTCCTGGCATTCACGTATTATTCGAGGAATACCGCTGCCCCATTTTTCAATGATTTTCATATAAGAGAATGCGTTGGCTATTGCACGATTCCTGATTTTAGAGTATCCTTCCTTCATTTTTTCAATCGTCACACCATTCATTAGCATACCCGGAGAAGTAATCTCCAATCGGTTATCATAAAGCGCTACCTGGATATTGCCTGGGTCCAAATAACTGCGATGAGCTACAGCATTGGCAATCAACTCACGGATGCTGTCTATCGGAAGCTCATAAACATCCTGCCTGTAAATACCATCTATCTTCATTCCCCGGTTAATTTTCTCCAGCACATATTGGTATGCGGCCTCCATCTGTTCCTGAATTGGACCGTTAAATTCCCGCCTGTCTACAAAGTACGCACGGTCATTACCTTTAAAAATAGCGCACTGGATGTTTTGCTGCATGGTATTCTTCCCTGTCAGCAAAGCATATGCATTCGTCGGAACAATTTCTCCATCTTTTTCCCATAAAATCCCCCAGGATAACAGTACATTCTCTGTTACATCTTTAATCTCAGCTTTGGCTGCATCGGTCAATGCATGTTCGAGGGCGACTTTTTTTAAATCGTGACATAGTTTTTTAATGTCGTCTTTTGTAACTGTCAAGCCATCACACGGCTCACTGTCATAATAGCGGTTCTGTCCTTCCAGTATCAATTCCTTTAACATAAAATCAGGTGCAAGACGGGTCGTTCCTGCAACCCGGATAAATGTTCCGTCTACTATTCCCTTTGATTTTAAGTAATACGGGCGCATTTTACCAGAACTGATTTCTACAACAATAACGGTCTTATCTCCAACTGTCTGTAACGTCACGTCCGGGATAATCCTCGGCTCACAACTATCTGATATAGCATTGGTGATAGAGTCTATAGTCTGGAAAATTGTATCCGGATTCATGCCTGTTACATCTAATGTTGAATCATCAATACCAAATACAATCCTTCCACCACGTCCATTGGCAAAGGCAACTACCGTTTTCATATACTTTTCACTTTTTCCCGGTACATCTACTTTATATTCGATGCTCTTTGATTCACCTGAAAACAGTTTGTCTATTGCCATATTCTCCCCTCCTCAAGCTCTCTTTTATATAATAGCACATTTCTTTATGAATATTATTACCCTTAAATCTTTACTATATTATATAAAGGAAATATTGTAATTACAATAGACGCAGAAGATTTGTCCTTGATATATAAACAGTAACCATTAAATCTACGAAACCAAAAAATTCATACATGGCACATTGAAAGCTTAATTATAATATACTGTTGTTGATTTCAGCGAACACCAAATTTTTGTCAGCGATTTTTGAGCTACAAGAGTTACTATTGGGGTGAGAAGTATGTCGGTTAGTTATAATAAGCTTTGGAAGCTATTAATTGATAGAAATATGAAGAAGAAAGACCTGTGTGCTGTATAGGTATTAGTCATGCTTTAGTGGGTTATAGATGGCTGTTGTCTATTATGTTGGAGCTTGAAGAGCGTACAGGTTCCTCCGAATTGAGAAGAAATAAACCTGTTCCCGTATGCCGTATTTTCATTCAGGTCATTCCCGATATCCCAGTACAGTCTGATCAGTTGCTCATTTACATTCAGCAACGCTCTGTACTGTGCAGCTTTAATTTTATCCTTGATATCCGATATGAGCTGAATCTGCTTGCTTTCCTGTATTTCCATTACGCCCTCCAATTCTGCAGACGCCGTCTGCAAAATTCATTTGTCTTTATGATTTTTTTAACCGTGCAAGCCCGCTTTCACAATCATCCTACATATTGTTCCGATTTTGCTCATCAAAATAATTCTGTAACGCGTCAACAAACTGCCCGATATGAATCCCGTCAACAAAAGAATGATGTGCTTGAATTGAAACGGGGATTATTGTACGTCCATCTTTCTCGTAGTACTTTCCCCAATCGAACAGCGGTGTGGCATTATCCTTCTTCCCTGAATTTGTATGGGAAATATGCGTATAAGTCACCCACGGCATGGGCGAACACTGGAATACATCATTTCCCAGAGGACCGGTAAAGTATTCTTTCTGCTCATCTGCTGTTTTCGAAGCCAGTTCAACATACTCTGTCAGGTCATCCACGAAAGGTACATTCACTACTTTGAACAATCCGGTTTCCTTGTTGAGATATGTAAAGGCTGTATCAATTTTATCATACAGAACAACTTTCCCATCTAAAAATCTGTACCTTAGTGCCTCTACTTCATTTGCGCATTTGCAGACAGCATACACCATCGCCAGAGTGAACGAGATGCCTTCTGCCTTTACTTTTTTCTTGAAGTTCGTGATATCCGCTTCAAAAGTCACGCAGAAAGACGGCTCTATGCTGTTTCTGAAAACCATGCAGTGCACGGCACGCTCCCACGTTGATTCATCAATTGTTTTATACGAATTTGCCATGTGTTTATCTCTCCTTCTATCGATTTATCAATCTGCACCCCCTAAAATGGATTTGCACCCCCTCGGATTTTAGGCGACAAGGCTATCTCTGAATTGTATCATTGTCTGCACTTTGCTTTCATAAATCGTTTTTGCCACATTATTGCCGGAGAGGACATCGTTATTATCGTAGAACAAAATGTTGACCATAAGTTCGATCACTTCACGAGGAGTATAATGCTGCCCAGAATCTTCGTTATGCGCCTCAGAAAACCGGCGGATGATTTCTTCAAAAATATATCCCATCTCCAGATTGGAGATTACGCTTGGATGGAGATTTGCCTTGGACGATGTAAATTCCTTAATCACAATATAGAGAATGCCCTTATTTGCCATCGTGGTGATATGGCCGTCAAATTTGAACTTCTCAATAATATCCTGTATATTTTCAGAAAAACCGTTCAGGTAATCACGAAAATTAGCTTCGATATTATCGGGATCATCTAATAACTTATCAAAATCATATTTGCTTGTATTATAAAAATCGTGTCCGGAAGCTTTGCGCAATAATACATCACGCATGGGAAGAGATTTTACACTTTCATATTTTTCAAGTACCGCGGCCTTTGTATCAGCAATGATGCAGTCAAAACGGCGTATTACTGTCATTGGCAAGATGACTTCTCCATATTCGTGCGGTTTATATCCACCAGTCAATTTATCTGCAATCGCCCATATAAGGGCAGCTTTCTCATAATACTAAATTACATATTTCTTCCCAGATACCTGAAAACTCCAAAGCATTCTTAATTTATTAACCACTTCTCTAATTAAAGAACAAGCCATAAACTACTACCTTTTAATTTCCACGTATCTGAGAGGATTAGAATTCTTAAATTTAAGCATTTCTGGCATTACTAATATACCATAATAAGTACTCATTTCCAACGATTTTATCTTTTAACCAAAATAAATAATAGTATATGCAACGAAATCTGCCACCAGGTGTAATCTAATGATGTCGAACTTTATTGTCACATTCTCCGCCACTCGTCCGCATCATTTTTCAAATGCCCAGAAAAAGCATTTAGCTGTTGACTGTATTACTCTAACATTATGGAAATCAATATTTACGCATGAATAAATGTAAGCATTTCTTCTCTGCCTTTATGATAAAGTTTCAGTGTTTATTATTATCTTAATCCAGCTTACCAAAAAACATACCTGTAAAGCATTCACCCTCATATATTAATTACTATATCTGCAAATACCAAAAAGCCCCAGGAAAGTCATCTCCCAGGGCCAAGGCATCTATTTCTCACGCCCAGAAAAACACCCATTTCCAGGCCGCAAATCCACTCATTTTTCCCCCAAAAACCACTACATCTTGTGGTTTTATCCACCATTCTTCTTCAAAAACCACAAGTCGGCATCTAAACTACCGCAGCTTAATGCCTATGCATCGAAAACTCATCCATTGGATACTTCTTCAAATTCTCCAGCACATGCCTCTCCTCAGCAGCTCCAATCAGCTGGTCCCTGGCCTTCTTGGCCTCTGTCTCCGTTTTATGACGGCTGGGACCGCCCACACAGCCGCCCACACAGGCCATGCCTTCCACGAAATCTTCCGGAAGCTTTCCTACCTTCATGAGCAGCAGTGCCTTCTTGCACTCTGCGGCGCCGTTGCAGCGGGCCACTTTGATATCCGTGTTTTCGTCCATCTCCTTCAGACATTCCAGCACAGCCGCCGTCACTCCGCCGCCGTTGCCAAATCGCTTTCCAAACACAGAGCTTTCCTGATAATCGTTCTCGGCCGGCTGAAGCTCCACACCCTTGGCGCGCATCATGGCTCTTATCTCACCGAAGGTCATTGCATAGTCTGCATTGCCCTTTACATTCAAGTCCAGGCTCTCACTCTTTTTGGCTATGCAGGGGCCGATGAATACTGTGACTGTATCCGGAGCCTGGCTCTTTATCATTCTGGAGACAGCACACATAGGTGACACTGTGGTGGACATATTCTCCAGCAGCATTGGAAAATGCTGCTTAATCATGTTCACAAACGCGGGACAGCAGGAGGTAGTCATCTTCTTTCCCTCCTTATTTGCCTGGGCCCATTCCTCTGCCTCGTAGGCTGCTGTCATGTCTCCGCCCAATCCCACTTCTATCATATCCGCAAATCCCAGCTGCTTTAATGCAATCTTCCAGCTGGCCATGGTAATGTCAGGACCAAACTGTCCCTCCGTAGCAGGTGCCACCATGGCAACCACCCTTTTTCCTGCTTTAATCAGGCGGATCACATCTACCATAAAGGTCTTGGATCCTATGGCCCCGAACGGGCAGCTATGGATACAGGCTCCGCACTGGATACACTTCTTCTCATCAATCACGCAGATACCGTACTCATCATAAGTGATGGCATCTACCGGACAAATTTTCTTGCACGGGCGCTCCAGATGAGCAATGGCGTTATAGGGACAGGCCTGTGAGCATTTGCCGCATTCCTTACATTTGCCGGGCTCGATATAGGCCCTTTCACGCCCCATGCTGATGGCTCCGAAATTACAGGAGTTCTGGCAGGCCTTGCCCATACATTTACGGCAGTTATCTGTCACTATGTAGGATGCAATGGGACACTCCTCGCAGGCCGCGTTGATGACCTGGACCACATTGGATGTGTCCTTCCCGGTGGGACATTTTCCTTCTGCCAGGCGGACCCTCTGCCGAATGATTTCCCTTTCCTTATAGATACAGCAGCGGTAAGTCGCCTGAGGTCCCGGTATCATGGAATATGGAATCTGCTCCCGCTTCTCGTCCAGATTTCCCTCCCACGCAGCCTTAGCCACCTCGTAAAGTACATCGTGTTTCAAACGCAGGATCGTAGCATCATTGG